>OCVV011329046.1_pt1 | contig 18801 bp, 17 predicted proteins | sample 1539721 | NCBI WGS metagenome assembly OCVV01 (sample SAMN02144230, study PRJEB22623) | gut metagenome | biome: sheep rumen | host: Ovis aries | place: New Zealand | reverse complement strand
CGGACGAAGCTGAAGAGAAGAGAAAGGAAGCTGAGAAGGCGGCACGTAAAGAAAAGAAGCTTACTGACCGTTTCCCTGTTATACTTTTAACCGGTATTTTTGTTATTCTGGTTATAACAGCCGTAGTCTATATACTTCCTTTTGAAGAGGTTGTAAGAAAGCTTTTTGTTATATTTACTGCTCTCGCCGTATTCTTTGTAATACTTGACGGTTATAATGCCAAAGGTGCATTTAGCGGTAAAAAAGAGGAAGATATTCCGGATGAAGTCGAATTCAATAAGGTGCTGGAGGAACTGAAGGAAGAAGCTGAACAGCAGGAAGAAATCGAGTTCGATATGACCTTCGCCAAGGAGTATCAGGAGAAAAAGGCTGAGCTGAAGGCTAAGGAGGATGCTCTCATTAACAGACGTAATGAGAGGAATAAGCTCAGAGTTGAGTTTGATGCTGTATTTAAGAAGAAGAGTGAGCTGGAGGATGAAATGGCAGCGATTGACTATGCCATCTCCAAGATCAATGCTTTATCTGATAAATACAGAGAGGATGCTTATAAGAACCTTCTGGGAAATGTATCCAGATATATAAGCAGGATAACCTCCGGGCAGTTCAGCACACTTACCTTTGATTCAAATGGAAAGATTATACTGAAGACTGACTATGGGTATGTTCCTATCAGCCAGTTAACAGAAACGGATGCAGGAAAGATATATCTTGCTGTAAGACTTAGTATAGCTAAGTATCTTTCCAAGGAGAAGCTTCCGCTTATTATTGATGGTACGGGAATGCTGGAGAGTGTTGCAGAGATTAAGGCGCTGGCAGACTGTCTTATGGATATGAAGGAAGAACAGATAATTATCCTTACTGATGACTGGGGCTTTGACAATGTGTTTAAGAGTAAGGGCATAGAGACGAACATGATCAAACTGTAATGTGACAGGATAGCTGGTGGTAAAACGTATGTTGTTCGGCTCAAGTCGTGTGAGGATTTGCGTGTGACCTTGTTGCATGGGAGGTAGTTTGGATGGATGATAATAAGATGAATCCATATGCAGATGATTCGAGTAATGCATATGCAGATGATTCAGGTAATGCGTATGCGGATAACACAAGTGGTTCATATTTGGGAAATTCAGGCAACCCGTATGCAGGAAGTTCAGGCAATCCATATGCAGATGGTTCGGGCGACCCGTATTCAGGCGGTTCAGGCAATCCGTATATAGGCGGTTCAGGCGACCCGTATATAGCTGGTTCGGGTGGTTCATATGATTCATATGTGGATGGTTCGTCGAATTCCAGTTTGTTCGGAAACACCTCCTATATAGATGGATCATTTGATTTGGGTTCTGGTAACAGTGGCTCAAACATGAACAGCCCTGTCAATGGTGAATACGGGGATAATAATCCGTATATTCCGGGTGGTCAGCCGGCAGGAGACCCATACGCTATGCCGGGTGATGTGTCGGGGCAGGATCCTTATGGTAATTCAGGAGATGCGGCATCTCAGAATCCTTATGGTCGGCCGGAGAATCCTTATGTGTCGGGAGACGCATATCAGAGTGCCGGTAATGTATCGTCCGGTACTGATGCCGGATATAATCAGAATACAGGATATAATCAGAATATAGGATATAATCAGAATATCGGATATGGCCAGAATACCGGATATGGCCAGAATATCGGATATAGCCAGAATACAGGATATGGTGCCGGTAATAATTATAATGTACCTGTAACGGAGCCGGAGGATGGAAAGGCAAATGCCGGACTTATATGCTCGCTGGCATCAATACTCCTCAGCTTCTTCTGCTGTCTGGGAATCTTTCTGGCACCTGTCGGAATGGTATTATCCAAGATGGCAATAAATGCCGGAAATACAAGTGGTAAAGCCAAGGCGGGATTCTGGATTGGTCTTGCTGTTATCATCTTAAATGTTTTAGGGGCGCTCTTTATTGGAGCAGTAATATATATTGGGATGAAATACTCATAGATAACTTATCAGATCAAAAGAGAAGCCCTGCGAAGCGGGACCTTACTATTTATCATTTAAAACTGTATGAACCTTGCCGGTTTCGTCGATTGCCTCCTCGTAGCCCTTAAGAGCTGCAAAGGGGGCAAATATTTTTGCCCTTTGTTCCCGCGACATTTTGGGATGCTTTATATCAAACTCATCCCCATTATGCTGGGGACGCTCCTTATCTATTATATCTATATATTTTTCGATACCCATTTTGTGTTCCCTTTTCTATAATATCTGTTTCTGTTCAGGTCGTGCGGATATAAACGGTAATCAGGACTTGTGGCCACCAATCTGCGAATTCCTGTCTCTGGTGGTAGCACCTTCCAAATAGCTGGTGCCCTTTAGTATGGCGTTCTTGCCGAAACGTGTCTGTATCTCCAGAAGAGCTTCCTGAAGCTTCTCCTCCTGATGCTCCTGTTCATAGTCTGTAAACATATCCATCTGAGTAAATACCTCCGACTTGGGTTTCAGATTGTTGGCTGAAATGGTAACTCTTCGGACAGTAAGAGCCGGATTGATGATATTATCATAAAGATTCAGCATACCGCTTAGTATCTTGACCGTGGAGGAGGTGTGCTCTCCAAGGTTTACGGTTCCATGTGCCGGAACCGGAACCATACGTCCATAATAATCAACTGCTACATCGCCGTCATAGGTTCCGTTATCTACAGATTCCCTGTCATAATTTATGGTCAGCGTAAAGGAATCAGCGGTAAAACCCTTCTTTACCATATCCAGTATCAGCAGATCTGTCATCTCATTTACTATAATTCTTGCCTTATCTACAGGATATGGTTCTGAAAGCACCTGTCCCGATGATAATGAAGTGGAGGAGGTCTTATAGCCCTTTATATCTTTCATCAGCGTTGGTTCTATACCCCAGGCATGATCTATCAGAATCTCAGCGTCTATTCCAAACAGACGGTAGAGGTACTCCTCGTTATAGATACTTTCCCGTGCAAGCTCTCCCATAGTATATATATTTAACCGCGCAAGCTTCCTGGCAGTGCCCTTGCCGATACGCCAGAAATCCGTAATAGGCTTATGATCCCACAGAAGTTCTCTGTAGGAATGTTCATCCAGCTCTGCTATTCTGACTCCATCCTTGTCGGGTGGCATATGCTTTGCAACGATATCCATCGCAATCTTTGCCAGATACATATTGGTTCCTACTCCTGCGGTGGCAGTGATTCCGGTCTGTGAAAGCACAGAACGTATCATGGAGATTGCAAGCTCGTGGGCGGTCTTTTTATAAATGGAAAGATAACTGGTTACATCGATAAATACCTCATCTATACTATATACATGGATATCCTCTGCTGAAACATAGTCCAGATAAATGTTATAGATAGTTGTGGAAAAATGTATATATTTTGCCATTCTTGGTGGCGCAATAATAAAATCCACATGCTTTCCGGTACGCTTTTCAAGATCATTCAAAGTTTTCTTGACCTCAAACAGCCTCGGTCTTCCCGGTATTCCATAAGCCTTAAGAGAAGGAGAAACGGCGAGACATATTGTTTTATCGGTTCTTGATTCATCCGCGACCACCAGATTAGTTGTCAGTGGATCCAGCCCACGTTCAAAGCATTCAACTGATGCGTAGAAGGACTTAAGGTCTATTGCAATATACTTTCTTGGTTTCTCGCTTTTAGCTGTGACGGGGTTTTTATTGCTTTTTATATCATTTTTATCTGTTTTCTGTGAAATTTCTTCCATAATTGCCTCTTTGAGTCACGATTTTTATACTAACTGCTACAAATGGTTTGTGTAATATGCACAAAAAAGCTAATAATATTCAGCCTGCATTTAGTTTAAAACAGGTGCAAGTCATAGAATGATATGGTATAATTTAATCGGTAGTATGTTTATTTATATTATAGGATGATTGGCTATTACCATTTGGGGAAATGGGGTGCGTAATATGTTGAATATAGAAGTCCAGCTTTGTGGGCTGGTTTTTGATATAATTCTCATATTCTTTATCTTAAGGCACGAGAGTGTAGGTCTGTATAGCGAGAAGATATTCAAGCTATGTCTGATGGTCTACACTGTTTGCATTTTCCTTGATATTACCTCAATATTCGCAATAGTATATTCTGCTTTTATTCCACAGCTTCTGACAGAAGCTATATGTAAAATATATCTTGTTTCACTGCTTATGGCAAGCTTTATGGGATTTATCTATACCTGTAGTGATGTGCTTCATCTAAGAGAGAGTTCTGAGTTCCAGACCGGAATCAGAGTGGTGCTTGCAGCAGGGGTACTGTTTATCATGATGACACCGATAAGCTATTTTCACTCAGGAAGAACTGTCTATAGCTATGGACCTTCAACTGTAGTTACATATATCTTTGCTCCTATGTTTATTATTGGCTCGCTTGTTTTCACATTTGTCTATGGTAAGCAGATGAGCGCGCACAGAAGAAGAGGCATTCGCGCCTGGATGGCAATAGAGATAGTCGCGGCTGTCATACAGTTTGTATTTCCGCAGGCGCTGCTGGTTGGCTTTGGCTCTTCGATAGGTCTGTTCATTCTTTATTCGGAGCTGGAGAATCCTGAGGTTTATCTGGACAGAATCACGGGAAGATTCTCATTCGATACCTTTAATCTGTATCTGAAACAGGAATTTGCTTATATCAAGAAGTTCTCCAGTATCATAGTCTGTAATGAAGAGGATCTGAAGCTGGATGATGAACTGGAGAAGAGTATATTGGTGGAAATGAGTGAATATCTCGCATCCTTTGCAAATGCCAAGCTTTTCAGACTTAGCAATAATGATTTTGCGCTTATTTATGATACAAAAGAAGAGATTGCAATGGATGAGATAGAGAGTGCAGTCAATCTGGACGTTATCAGAAACCGTTTCAGGCAGCCGTGGGCAGGCAACGTTTATCTGGATACACATTTTCTGTATATGCCTAATAGCGGAGCTGTTTCGTCTGTTGAGGAGTATATCGATGTATATCTAAGAAACAGGGACAGCTTTATAAAAGAAGAGGAAATGAAGCTGTTGGATGATACAGCAAGTCAGCATGTACGTGAGTATAAGCAGATGATTCTGGAAATCAAGGATGCTATCAGCTCTGACAGATTTGAGGTGTTCTATCAGCCGATTTATTCCATAAATACAGAAACCTTTGTATCAGCCGAGGCGCTTGCCCGAATGAGAGGAAGAGACGGGAAGCTGGTAATGCCGGATAAGTTTATTCCTATAGCTGAGGAAACCGGACTTATAGAGCAGATTGGTGAGAAGATATTCAGTAAAGCATGCAACTGTATCAGGAAATATGAGCTGAAGAATAAGGGGATTGAATATGTTGAGGTGAATCTATCCATTTCACAGTGTGAGAATCCTATGCTTTCGGTTAAATATGATGAAATCATGAAAAATGCGTGCATCGAGCCCCGTGATATAAGTCTTGAGATTACTGAAAGCTCTACTCTTAACCAGAAGAGGATACTGCTGGACAACATGAATAAGCTGATGAATCTGGGAGTAAGCTTTGCGCTGGATGACTTTGGAACCGGTGAGTCCAATCTTAACTATATAGTGGATATGCCTGTAAAGATAGTTAAGTTTGACAGGACTATGATACAGGATTATTTTAAAAATGAAAAAGCCCGAGTTGTTATGGATGCCACTGTTAAGATGATAAAGGAGCTTGGGCTGAGTATAGTTGCTGAAGGCGTAGAGACTGAGGAACAGTTTGAAAAGATCAGAAGTATGGGAATAGATTACATTCAGGGCTATTACTTCTCTAAACCGCTTTCGGAAAATGATTTCATTAAGTTTATAGATGAAAAGAACAAGATTACAGGACAGTAAGAATTAGCTTCTTCATAAGGGGTTTTTAAGTAAAGTATATTAAGAATCGAAAGGGCCGGGACTGAAAAGTTTCCGGTCCTTTTGCATGTGACAAGGGCATGTGACAAGGGGACAGGCACCTTGTCACATTTGTAGCTTATGAACTGGTAAAATGTCCTGACTTCACGGAAGTTTATCGAATGGATGAAAAAATGGTCAAGCTATGGACCAGTATGTTGCTGTAAAGTGGAATGCACCAGTTGATTCCCAAACATTAATTCGCTATATAAAAAAACTCGGAGTAATAGCGGATGTCAATATTGCAATTAATATGTAAGGCTACTATAATGTCGAATGTGAGGGCTGAATTATGGAAAAGAAGTGTCAATAAAATCATGCAAAAAGTTGACAACGCCTATAAACAAAGGTACTTCGGATTTATTTATTGTTTTGTGGTCTTGAGGAATATGTTCTACTATTTTGACAAAACAAAATATCGGACAATATTACCATACATTTTTTAAGAAAGGAACAATAATTATGGGGAAAGTATATTTGCAAATCAGAAAAAATGATGATGATCCACATTATCCATTTTTACTTCCGAGCGAATCTACAGATTTTGCGCTTAATAGAGGTATAAGCCCTCAGTTAAGAAATCAAATGTTATCTATCGAAGGAAGAGCGTATTTTCAGAATACGGATTGTATTAATATGTTTCAAAACATCGAATTCGATGTTGGGTTTATCGGAGTAACTCTACCAGAAGAAAATGCAGACAATATATTTGTCCAAAATAGAAATGGGAATTATTGTTTAATAGCTGCTCCTGGAGATATATCATATATAAAGTTTGGAAACATCCTATATCCCGATATGGGATGTTTATACTACAGGCTGTATAACAATGATTTAGAGGACGAATCGATAGAAGAATTAGTATCAGTTCAGATTGGTTACGAAGGTGTTATGGATAACTGGAATGCGAACGATGCTTATGGAGATGTAAACAATCAGTTAAGGTTTAAATTGTATATATTTCAAAAATGTTATGCTTTCACTTGCGTATATTATGCTATGTTTGATGATTTCATATCTAAACTGCATGATGATTATTCTGATACGAGATTCAAACTCAATGTTTTATCAATTGGATGTGGAGCTAAAACGGATGCTCTTGCACTAAAATATGCGACATCAGATTATTCTGAAATAATAGCAGGGGTAAACTATATAGGAATTGACCCGGGTGGATGGAATGAAAGTGGAAATGTGTTTTACTACAATGATAGTGACATTTATGTGACTATTCCAGAGCCTGAAGCAGAGGTAAATGAATATGAAATAGGTGAGTATTACAATAATTGGGAATGCGATTATATAAGAAGCAACAGGTTCAGAAATATAATTGATTCTAATAATAGAGCTCAAAATGGAATTCGTAATATTAATATGGTTGTTTTCCCTAATATGTTAAGCGAAATAAATAACCTAGAAGGTTTTAGACAGTTGATTGATACTATAAAAGATGTGTATGCTGGACATGAACTGTATTTATTACTGAATAGAAATGTAGTGGATCGTTTCGGAGAAAGAATAGATGATGAGCAAGTAGGGATAATAAAGAACTATGCTGTTGATAGAGTGCATTTTGGTAGATATATTTCAAAAACGGCCTTGTTTCGGGAGGCTGAAAATGCTCCATCCATCTTAAATGGACAAGATGATATATGCAGAAGGTATTCCGAAAAAGTAGGGAATGTTATTAGTACTATTACAGAATTTATAGAATCTAAAGTAGAAGTTGGTGGAAGATTGAGAAGTCCTCTTACATCAAGTAGATTTATCCAATATGAAATATATAAAATGGTTGAGGCAGAACAATGATAATTAGTGCAAGTAGGAGAACGGATATTCCGGCATTTTATTCAGAGTGGTTTATGAATAGAATTCGAGATGGCTATCTTATATCTAGAAATCCGATTAACAGAAAACCATCTAAAATAATTCTTACTCCGGATGTAGTAGATTGTATAGTGTTTTGGACCAAGAATCCTATACCAATGATTCCCAGATTGGATGAACTGAAAGATTACATGTACTATTTTCAGTTTACCATCACTCCATATGGAAGAGATATAGAGAAGAATATACCTGATAAACGCAGCGTGATAATTCCTGCGTTTCAGGAATTATCTGATAAAATCGGCCCGGATAGAATTATTTGGAGATATGATCCTATATTCATCAGTGATAAATATAATGTAGAATATCATATGGAGGCATTTACAGAAATAGCTGAAAAGCTAAAAGGATATACAAAAAAATGTGTATTCAGTTATATCGATAATTATGCATGGATAAATAATGCTATGAGAAATCAGGGGGCCAGAGAGATTGGGACTAAGGAAATGCAGGATATAGCAGTATGGGTACGTGATATTGCTAAAGCAAATGGTATGTCGGTAGCAACCTGTTCTGAAAGAATTGATTTAGGTAGCCTTGGGATCGATCATAACGCCTGTATTGACAAAGATCTTATAGAAAGATTGACTGGAGGTAAAGTAAAGAATCTGAAAAAATATCTGGAACATGATGGACAACGGGATGATTGCAGATGTATGATAAGCAAAGAGGCAGGAGCTAGAAATACATGTAAGAATGGCTGTATATATTGTTATGCAAATGATAGTTCTGAGAGCCTGGAGAAAAATATATCACGATATGATTCTGATGCTGTTTGTTTATGCGATGTTATATCCCCTGATGAAAAAGTGACAGATTCTCCGGATATGAAATCTCTGATTGAAAGAGACAATCAGATGACAATTTTTGACATAAAAATTAAATAAAACCATAATTTTGATGTCATATATTAATATAAAAGCTGAGAATGCGTAGGTGATACGGGTTCTCGGCTTTTTGTGGATAACCAAAGCTCTTTAGGGTTTTCCAAAGGTTTTAAGGATAAACTTTAGGGGCGGAGTAGATAACTAAAATATGCAGATATAGATAGTTTAGAGAGATGCTTGAGGTATGTAATATGATCAGTACCAAAAAAAAGGTTCTTGTGATAATGACAGGTGGAACGATATGCTCAGCCAGAGGGAATAACAGGCTGAATGACCTGGATACAGATAATGCGGTGCTCACACTATTATCCATGTATCAGGAGCAGACGGGAGACTATGATAAGGAAATCCTTACAGCGTCTCCAATTAATACCCTCAGTGAGAATATGACTATAGATAAATGGAATTTGCTGCTGTCAGAGCTGGCTAAGTATAAGGCTTCGGAGGAGCTGGAGGGTATCATTATCCTGCATGGAACAGATACTCTTCATCTGACCGCGCCGCTTGTGGCTGAGTATATGAAAGGGACAAAGGTTCCTGCTATTTTTATTTCTTCTCAAAGGATTCTGGAGGATCCGGAGGCAAATGGTGTTATGAACCTTATGGTAGGCATGAAGCTTATAGAGCTGGGGATACCGGGGGTATATGTGCCATTTAGAAATATGGATGGAAGGATGTTTCTGCATCTGGCAGAGGATCTGGAGGAGTGTCCTGACTATTCGGAGGATTTTCACAGTAGAACGGAAATGCTGCTGGATATGACAAAACCGGACTACGGAATAGGTTTACATAATCTGGATAAACTTTATCGTAATGATATAAATGATAAAATTTATGGCGGCAAAGCTGATAGTGATACTGCTTTATTTGAAGAAAAGAAGGATACATCTTATGTGTTTGATAATGAAGAATTTTCAGATGACAATATACTAACGAATAGTGTAATCTATATAAAGCCATATGTTGGAATAGATTATAGTATATTCCGGTTGGATAATGTGAAGGCTGTACTTCTTAATCTCTATCATTCCAGTACGGTAAGAACTGAGGGCGGAGATATGGACAAAACCTCTGCGATGTATCTGTTAAAGGAATGTAAGCAAAGAGATATACCTCTTTACATATTTCCATGTGAATCCGGAGCTTACAGATATGCTTCAACGAAGCCTTTACTGGATGGGGGCGCTATTCCTCTATATGGAGGTACATGGGAGCGGAACTATATTAGACTACTTATGAAGTACAGTTTGAAGAAGTAAAGTATGAAGAGCTATAGTTTGAGAAGTAAGTTTTGAAGATAAAAGGTTTGAAGAAGTAAGTTTTGAAGATAAAAGGTTTGAAGAAGTAAAGTATGAAGAAGAATAGTCGGAATAAAGAGGTGACAAGCAATGAATATACCAAAGGATCCTATAATGCTGCTTAGTTTTGTGAATACACAGCTTCGTGATAATTATCATGGTTTGGAGGAACTGGCTGCTTCCTATGATGTAAGTGCAGATGAGCTTACAGAAAAGCTTGGCGGAGTGGGGTATCATTACAGTGCTGAGCAAAATCAGTTCGTGAGAGTCTGATGCAGAATTAAGAGTGTGTTCTGAGTTGACCTCGGATAGTAACGGACGAAAAAAAGATTGAATAAGACATAATAAAAAGATAGAACATTTTTCGTATAAGTGTTAAAATAGCAGAGACTAAGGCGTATTTATATGGTTTTGTCTGAAAGGAGAAGCGATTTTATGGGAGAACAGGAAAGTAGAAACGAGGGGATCAGAGAACAGCTTACTAATGCGTGCCTTAACAGTGAAGGACTCCTAATGCTCATCAATCTTGATAATTTTCAGATATTTGATTATGTGTATGGTAAAGAGGTATCCGATGAACTGCTTCGGGCAATCTTTAAGGCGATAACAGATAACACAGGTGCTGAAGATATAAGAGCCAGTGTTGGGGGAGATGGATTCATAGTATTCAGTAAGACCATAACGGATAATGTATCATTTTCCAGATTATATGGAAATATGAAGAACAAGCTGTCGGAGTATGTTAAGCATCTGGTGGGAGAGGATATGAAGATCTCTCTCGGAGTTTCTGTGGGTGTTGTTATGGTTCCACAGGAAGGAACGGATTTTGCCGAGCTTTTCCAGAAAGCAAATTCTGCTCTTGAGATGGTCAAGATCACAGGAACTTCAGGCTGTGCATTTTATGGAAATACTAAGAATCTTCCGCAGGCTGAAAATGTAAGCGATAAGGTGCAGACAGTAAGTCGTGGACTGGAGGAAAATGGCGAAACCGGTGCACTCTGGCTTGAGTATGACCAGTTCAGTATTGTCTATAGATTTATGAGAAGATACATTCAGACCTATGATAGAAAAGCAGTAAAAATGCTCATTACTATTCATCCGATTGATGTTACTATGCCGGAGGATGAGCTTGCTTCTATTACCAGAGAGTTCGGAATGGTTGTCAATAAAACGCTCAGAAAGAGTGATATTATGATGCAGAGCCGTCCACATCAGTATTTTCTGCTGCTTAATGAGATGGATGCTGCATTTATCTCAAAGACCTATGCAAGAATAATGAGCAACTGGCAGAATTCGCCTAATTATTACAAGGTCAGAACAACCTATGAGTGTGAAGACCTGAAGCCGGCAGAGCAGTAATACCCCATATGCCGGATGGATTAGTATATCGTATGAGAAGTCAGGAGTACATCTGACTCTCATATTATAAATCAAAGGAGTATTATCGAAGGATTAACATTCATTCCATAATACTAGTAAAAGGAGATAAATTATGAGTAAGAAACCTGTAGTTTTAATGGTGCTCGATGGATTTGGTGAGTCTGATATCCATGAGGCAAATGCAGTCTATATGGCAAATACCCCTAATATTGATAAGCTGAAGGCTGAGTGCCCTTATCAGAGAGGATTTGCATCCGGTCTGGCTGTCGGTCTTCCTGATGGACAGATGGGTAATTCAGAGGTTGGACATATGAATATCGGTTCAGGCCGTATTATATATCAGGATCTGACACTTATCACAAAGTTTATAGAGGATGGGGATTTCTTTAAGAACGAGGAGCTTCTCCATGCTATAAATAATTGTAAGGAAAAGGGCTCAGATCTTCATCTCTGGGGACTTCTTTCAGATGGTGGAGTTCATAGCCATAACACACATCTTTATGCAATCCTTGAGCTGTGTAAGAAAGAAGGTCTGGAGAATGTATATATTCATCCATTCTTTGATGGAAGAGATACACCTCCTGCGTCCGGTAAGGATTATCTTCAGGAGCTTATCGATAAGACTGAGGAGATTGGAGTAGGAAAGGTAGCTTCTCTCAGTGGACGTTACTATGCAATGGATAGAGATAATAACTGGGATCGTATTCAGAAGGCATATGATTCACTGGTAACCGGTGAAGGAATCCAGGCAACTGATCCAATCGCTGCTATGCAGGCATCCTATGATGAGGGAGTAACTGATGAGTTCGTTATTCCTACAGTTATTACTGATGCAGATGGAAAGCCACTTTCACTTGTTAAGGAGGGAGATTCGGTTATATTCTTCAATTTCCGTCCTGACAGAGCTCGCGAGATAACCAAGGCATTCTGTTTTTCAGATGATGATATAGCTGCCCAGCCGGGAGATGCAGAGGATACAAAGTGTATCAAGTATCTGAAGAGGGCAAATGGTTTCATGCCTATCACATATGTATGCTTTAAGGACTATGATGAGACTATCCCTAATAAGTTTGTAGCATTTAAGAAGCAGGAGATAACCAATACCTTTGGCGAGTATCTTGCAAAGCTTGGCATGAAGCAGCTCAGACTTGCTGAGACAGAGAAGTATGCGCATGTTACCTTCTTCTTCAATGGTGGTATCGAAGAGCCAAATGAAGGAGAGGACAGAATCCTTGTTAATTCACCGGCAGTAGCAACTTATGATCTTCAGCCTGAGATGAGTGCTCCGGAGGTAAGTGAGAAGTTAAATGCGGCTATAAGATCCGGCGAATATGATGTTATCATCATCAACTTTGCAAACCCTGACATGGTTGGTCACACAGGAGTTCTTGAGGCTGCCATAGCTGCTGTTGAGACAGTAGATAGCTGTGTAGGTTCAGCAGTTGAAGCTGTAAAGGAAATGGATGGAGTTCTTTTCATCTGTGCAGATCATGGAAACTGCGAGCAGATGCTTAACTATGAGACAGGTGAACCACATACGGCTCATACAACCAATCCTGTTCCATTTATCCTGGTTAATTATGATGAGGCTTACACTCTTCAGGAGGGTGGAAAGCTCTGTGACATCATCCCGACACTTCTTGAGATAATGGGTCTTGAGCAGCCTGCAGAGATGACAGGACATTCTCTTCTTATAAAGAAATAGCATCTCATAATATAACTTATCGGAAGGAAAACAAAGTCGAGCGAAGCGAAGACCTTGTTTTCACCCGATAAGTTACTGCTGAACCGACAGGTTCAGCAGTTTATGAGAAGCGCCAGCATCTCATAATAATAATTTCTGACACCGTTTAACTGTCATATTTGCTTTACAAAATCATAATATTGTAAAAATAATGAAGTCCCAGATTGAAAAGTCTGGGACTTTCTGTTATGTTATAGGTTGTCTGTTTTATAAAATAGAAATCAAAGGGAGATGGGTTGTCATGGAAGAAAAAAAGAGAAATACCTTTTCCAGTTCGCTGGGGTTTGTCCTTGCAGCGGCTGGTAGTGCAGTAGGTCTTGGTAATATATGGAGGTTTCCATATCTTGCAGCAAGAGGAGGCGGAGGACTCTTTATCGTAATCTACCTGGTGCTTGCACTTACATTTGGATTTACTATGCTTACTACAGAGGTTGCTATAGGAAGAAAGACCAGGCAGAGTCCCCTTACAGCATATAGTTCTTTGAAGAAGGGCTGGGGCTGGTTAGGTGTTATAGCGAGTGTTGTTCCATTTCTGATCATGCCATATTACTGCGTAATTGGTGGATGGGTAGTTAAATATTTCCTCGTTTATCTTACCGGTCATGGGGCTGATGCTGCTGAGGACGGCTTCTTTACAGGATTTATAACAAGCCAGTATGAACCGATTGTTTTGCTTTTTGTATTCCTGGCTGTCTGTGCAGTGGTTATATATATGGGAGTTGAAAGCGGCATAGAGAAATTTTCCAAGTTTGTTATGCCTGTACTGTTTATTCTTGTAATAGGAATAGCTATATTTTCTCTTACTATCAAGCACACAGATGCTGATGGAATAACAAGAACAGGTCTTCAGGGCTTAAAGATATATCTTGTTCCCAATTTTGAAGGTATGACTGTTAAGAGTCTGTTCCTTACAATAATGGATGCTATGGGACAGCTTTTTTACAGTCTGTCTGTAGCTATGGGTATCATGATAGCTTATGGTTCTTATGTTAAGGATGATGCAAATCTTGTAAAGTCTATCAACCAGATCGAGTTCTTTGATACACTGGTTGCTTTCCTTGCAGGAGTTATGATCATACCGGCTGTTTATGCATTTTCCGGTGTTGAAGGTATGTCAGCAGGACCATCACTTATGTTTGTTTCACTGCCTAAGATTTTTGCGGAAATGGGTGTGGTAGGAAATATAGTCGGAGCTCTGTTCTTTGCATTAGTTCTTTTTGCAGCTATAACCAGTGCGATGTCTATTCTGGAGGCTATCGTTTCGAGTCTTATAGATAAGTTTAAGATGGAAAGACATGGCGCTACAGTGCTGGAGTCGGTTGTAGCATTTATCATAGCAATAGTTGTTTGCTTAGGTTATAATATATGGTACTTTGAGTACAAGCTTCCAAATGGCTCAACTGCTCAGATACTGGACATAATGGATTATTTAAGTAATAATGTCCTGATGCCGGTTGTTGCTATAGCTACATGTATTCTGATAGGATGGGTGCTCAAGCCTAAGACAGTTATAGATGAAGCTGAGAAAAATGGTGAGAAAATGAGACGTAAGGGTCTCTACATAGTTATGATCAAGGTGGTATCGCCGGTACTCTTAGTTATATTATTACTTATATCCCTTGGTGTTATGAATTATATATTGGGGTAATGAATTATGCAGTTAAAGAAGAATCCTGAACAGGGAAACTCCGGAAATGAGAATTCTCCTTATAGCGGATATGGAAATGGCGGTATATATCCGGGAGAAAGAGGGGATTATGGCAGCCAAAGCCCAGATGATAATATGAATTATTCGGGCTTGGGAAGCAGTAGTCCTCAGGGAAGCATATATCAGCAGAATAGTGGAGGACCTCAGAGTGGTATGTATCAGCCCGGCGGGAACAGTAATTCTCAGGGTATGTATCAGCCGGGTGGAAATGCTAATCCTCAGGGTATGTATTCCTCTGAACCGGTTATTCGTAAGTCGGGTGGTATCAATCCGCTGTTTATAATCATTCCTGCACTTATTATACTTATTCTGATAGGCGTCTCACAGTATAAGAAGATATTTGGAAAGGCTGAATATATTCCGGGAACAGTAACTGATAATGTATATAAGAATGAATATTTTGATTTTTCACTTAAGCTCAGTGATAACTGGAGTGTAACCAGAGATGTTGTTGATCCGGAAGCTGTTAAGAAGACACTTGATACAAAAGCTGTTGTATATGAGCTGCAGGCGGACAATTACAAATCCAGCAATTACAAATCCGGCAATGCGCTGCTTATAGCAGTTCGGCAGACCTCCTATAATATTAAGGAAACAGGAACTGATATAGATAAGCTCATTAATGATGTCAAGGAAGAAACGGTCAAGGTTTTATCTCAGGATTATACCATTACTGATACCAAGAATGACAGTGTTACTATAGGAGGCAAGACCTGCAAAGGGTTTGTCATAACCGGAGAGGTTGATGGTCAAAAGATGAGCATGGTTTATTACTTTATATTTAAGGGTAACTATGTATGTTATATAGGTGCTACAGGGCAGTCGGAAGGAAAAGCAAGACTTGTCATAACAAACAATATGACAATATTTGATGAGTGATTCTACAAATTAGTCCAGTTGTTTTGTAGTCCAATATACTAAAAAAGTGGCATACATCATTTTGCCGGATTATATAGAAGATTAAGATGAACCGGAATGGCATAGCTGTTCCGGTTTTTTTATGTGACAAGGAGGCTGGTGACAAGGTGCCTGTCCCCATGTCACATGTGACAAGGTGCCTGTCCCCTTGTCACAAATATGGTGTTGACAAGTGCTACGAAATATAATACTATACGTCATATAATATTGCACGAAAGGAGTATATTGTATGACGTATCAGCTTACAACACCTCTTCTGGATGCCTGTGTTCTGGGGATAGTCAATAAAGAAGACTCTTATGGCTATACCTTAACTCAAAAAGTCAGAGAACTGGTTGATATTTCTGAATCTACGCTTTATCCTGTGCTTAGGAGATTACAGAAGGAAAACTGCCTGATTACTTATGATATGCCTTATCAGGGAAGAAACAGAAGATATTACAGTATTACTGAAGAGGGAAGGCTCAGACTTGCGTTTTATAGAATAGAGTGGATGGATTATAAGGAAAAGATAGACAGCCTGCTGCAGGATAAGCCGAAGGATGGTAAAAAGATGGGAGCAGCAAATAATATGAATGTTAATTCACAGCAGGGAGGGGGAACGTATAAATGAATAAAAACAGATTTATCAGTGAACTGTCGCGTAAGCTGAGAGGTATTCCCAAGCAGGACTATGATGATGCTATGAATTACTATATTGAGTATTTTATGGATGCCGGCATTGGTGATGATGAGGACGTCACTGCAAGACTTGGAACTCCTGATGAGGTTGCTGCCAGAATAAAGGAAGAGTATGGCAACAAGCAGATAGTGAAGGCTTCAAAGGAAGGCGGAGTGAAGAACAGCTCCAAAGCGATATGGTATATTCTTCTTGGACTTTTTGCTGCACCGATAGCATTTCCGATTGCAATAGCTATAGCGGCAGTAATATTTGCAGTTCTGGCTACTGTAGTTATAGTAATAGCAGCACTGCTTTTATCATCTGTTGGAGTGGTGATAGCAGGAATATGTGCTATACCGGCTATATTCTGGGCAGAAACCGGAGCGCAGGTAATGGTACTGATAGGTATAGCATGTGTAGGAATATCATTTGGATCTCTGATGTGCATCCTGTTCTATAAGCTGGGTTCACTGATAGTCAGAGGTATTATCAGGATGATAGGTTTCATAGGAAGCAAAAAGAGGGCTAAGAGAGAAAGGAGGGCCATGCAGTAATGAAAAAGGGTATGATAATCACTATACTGATATTGGTCAATCTCTTTATAGTTGGTGGAATCCTGATAGTTATAGGTCTCGTAATGGGCGGCAGCATGAGCTTTAATGTTGACTATAAACGTAAGAAGGTAGAGGCGGAAAAGGAAAGAAGCGTTATCCAGAATGAAGTTGAACTGGATGAGTTTAATGCACTTAGTATGGATATCGATGCTGCAGCATTTACTATAGTTCAGGGAGATGGGTATAAGGTTTCCTATCGCCTGTTGGATAATGAAGAACCAAGCATAAGTGTCAGTAAAGATGGCGTTCTGGAAATGAAACGTAAAAATGATAGTTCGATGCATTTTGAACTGGGGAATCTGTTTTCGTCTGATAGTAAAGAAGATGATGAGGCTTACTATGTTAGCATTACTGTTCCGGAGGGAACAAGCTTTGAGGACTCCACTATTGATGTGGATGCAGGTGAGATTAAAATTGATGGATTTGATTTTAAAGATCTGAAGATAGATAATGATACCGGAAATGTAGTTCTTTCCAACATGAATGCAGATGATCTCGTTTTAGATGTTGATGCTGCTTCTATAGAGCTGAGTGATCTGGTGTGCAAGAAACTCACGATAGACAGTGATGCGGGAAATGTTACATTAGATACTGTAAAAGCTGACGTGGCAGATCTGGTTATAGATTATGGAACCCTGAAGGTGAACTCCTCAGAGCTAGGTAAGCTTAAATGTGATCTGGATGCCGGAGATTCTGAATTTGCAGATATCAGAGTGAGTGAGCTGGAAATGGATGTTGACTGTGGAAATGTAAAGCTGGATATAGCCGGTGAAGAGGCAGATTATCGTATCGAGGCACAAATTGATGCAGGAGAGCTGACAGTGGATGGTCAGAAGATCAAGGGGGATCTGGCTGCCAAACCTAATAACAGTAATTCGGATAAATATATAAAGCTTGATATTGATGCAGGTGATGCGACGATTGATTTTAAATAAAATGAGCAGCGTAAGCTTTTTATAATAGTAAACAGCAGGTGATTCTAAGGAATTGCCTGCTGTTTATATTTTATTCCTAAAGAATATCAGAGACAGCATCTGTTAAAGGTGAGATTAGTACCTATAATCTTTTTAGTGACGATACTGTAAATAATTGTTATGATATAAATATACGGGTATTTTTTTAGATTATTTGTATATTTATGCAACAGATAGTGAAGGTTGTGACACTTAGTCAGTAGAGACGTCTTTTAGAAGGGAGAAAGAGATGGTTGATAAGGAACAGGAAAGGGCTCTGGTGGCGGCTGCCAGGCGTGGGGATACCCATAGCTTCAGTCTTCTATATGAGATGATATACAGGGACCTTTATAAAGCAGCATTATACATACTTCAGAATCCAGAAGATGCTGAAAATGTAGTCAGTGATACTGTCCTGGATGCATATTCGGGACTGGATAAGCTCAGATCTGATGTTGCATTTCGCGGATGGATATTCCGGATACTGAATAATAAATGTAATCGATTACTTAGAGAATATGTTAAAAGAAGAGAAATGGAAGCCTCCAGTACGGTGGATGATATGGCGGAGACTCTGCAGTCAGAAGGAACTGTGGAGCATGAGGTGGAAAACCGGTCATTAACAGAGCAGGCTTTCAGTGTTCTTAGCGAGGAGGAAAGACGTATTGTTGCGATGACTGTCTATGGCGAGTATGACAGTGGTGAGATAGCCGCAGTAATGGGACTTAACAGAAACACAGTCAGATCCAAGTATTCCAGGGCGTTAAATAAGATGCGGGAAGCACTTGGCGCTCAGCTTTAGATATATAGTACGGAAAGGATAAAACTATGAGTGATGAAAAAAATATTAT
>OCVV011183680.1_pt1 | contig 18805 bp, 24 predicted proteins | sample 1539721 | NCBI WGS metagenome assembly OCVV01 (sample SAMN02144230, study PRJEB22623) | gut metagenome | biome: sheep rumen | host: Ovis aries | place: New Zealand | reverse complement strand
ATGGTCTTGTCTGCCTTCCATCTGATTGTGGTTCCATGCAAGCCGGTGTCTCCAAGGCACTCAACTTTTGTCTTGGGCTTTCCCTCGGCGTACTTCTGCTGGTATCTTTTTCCATCGCGGTTTACAAAGGCTTCCATCCAGACCGAAAGTGCATTCACGCAGCTCACACCGACACCGTGCAATCCTCCGGAAACCTTGTAGTTGGACTTGTCGAACTTTCCTCCGGCATGCAATCTTGTAAGAACAAGCTCCAGGGCAGAGACATGCTCCGTGGGATGAATGTCAACCGGAATACCGCGACCGTTATCCTCAACGCGGCAGATGTCATCCTTTTCCAAAGCGACCGTAATCGTATCGCAGAAGCCGGCCATCGCCTCGTCAATGCTGTTGTCCACCACCTCGTAAACAAGATGATGCAATCCGTTCGGACCCGTGGAACCGATGTACATGCCCGGTCTTTTTCTAACAGCCTCAAGACCCTTCAGAACCTGTATGCTGCTTGCGGAATATTTTTTATCTTCTTCTTCTGACATTTTTTCACCCACTAGAACCGCCCCTTTTCAACAGAGCGTTCTATCCCGATAATAGAATATTTTTAGAAATTTAGTATACTGATATTGAAGAAAAAAGTAAAGAAGGGATATAATAACAAATTATGAATGAACAAAACTATCAGGCATTTTGGAACGAAGCGATGAATCTTCTGCGGGAAGAATACCGTCAGAACGGTAATGAGGATCAATTTACGCTTTGGTTCAAGATGGAATACATAAAGGACACTCTTACGGAAATAACCGTCTCGGTTCCCTCTGATTTCATGTGGGAAGAAATGGTCAGACGTGGAAGCGTAAAAGCGGTACAGGACAAGATTGAGGAACTTACCGGACAGAATGTCAAAATCAACTACATAAAGAAAAATTCCTTTATAAAGCCCTCCCCTATCCCACGTGAGATAAAAAAGCCTGAAGAAGAGACATGGGAAAACGAGATGTCCTCTCCTGAACCGAAAGTCGAAGTCAAAAAGGAATCTCCCGCACCGTTCAAAAAGCATCCCCAGCTGGATGAGAATTTTACATTCGAGACCTTCGTTCTGGGTGAAAACTCTGATTTTCCGTACAAGGCATCTCAGGCGGCGGCAGAAAATCCCGGGGAAAAATTCAATCCCCTTCTTATATATGGGGGGGTCGGTCTGGGAAAAACCCATTTGATGCAGTCCATCGGAAATTATATCTACAATAAAAAAGGCGGCAATGTCAAAATCTGCTATACTACGGCGGAAAATTTCACCAATGAGTTCACGAATTCACTGAGCGACAAGGTGATTGGAAAATTCAAGGACAAATACCGCAAGCTTGACGTGCTCCTGATTGATGACATCCACTTTTTGATTGGAAAGGATGCTACCCAGGAAGAGCTTTTCCATACTTTTGAGGCGCTCCACCAAAAAAAAGCACAGATGGTGTTTACCTGCGACCGTCCAATCAACGAGCTCAAGGGAATTGAAAAAAGACTCAGCTCCAGATTCTCAAGCGGTCTCTCGGTAGATTTACAGCCTCCGAATTTTGAGACACGCAAGGCAATCCTCATGAAGGAAATACAGCTTATGAACAAAAGCTCCGACATTCCCTCCGAAGTGATTGACTACATCGCGAAAAATGTCCAGACCAACGTGCGAGAACTGAAATCCTGCCTCACGACCATGCTCCAATACGCGGATTTGATGGGAAAACCCCTCACGATTGAAATAGCGCAAAAAGAGCTCCGGAACACAATCACCAATGCGTCCGACAGCTCAATCACCATTGACGTGATTCAAAAAGTCGTGGCATCCCATTACAATCTTTCAGTGGGAGATTTGAAGGGAAGAAAACGCACCAAACAGATGGTAGTTCCACGGCAGATTGCAATCTACATAGCGCGCGAGCTCTGCGATTATTCCTATCCTGATTTGGGAAATGAGTTCGGAGGAAAGGACCACACGACAATCCTTCACAGCTACGAGAAGATTGTAAATCAGCTCAAGACCGATTCCGTGCTGGACACTACGATACAAATGCTCATAAGGAAAATCAAGGAATACAAAAATTAGATTCCGGGTCGAGGTCGTAAAAAAATTGGGATTTTTAGGAGGAATTTGAAAGAAAAGTAAAGACAACTTGTTAGTAATCTGATACAATACTGTGGATAACTTGGTGAAAAGGTAAAATCCTGTTGAAAAGTGCATAATCTGTGAATTCAAGGCTTTCACTTTTCCACAAGCCAAGTTTAAGTAATTCAAGGACTTAGACCGAATTTGCAAGAATTCACAGCCCTTATTATTACTACTACTAAAATTTATAAATTTATAGAATTTGGTACATGTGGAAAATCAAGATTCTTAGCGAATTTTCCTGAAAATCAAATTCAGACTGATTTAAGTAATGAAATGCTGAAAAGGAAATGAAACCTTTACCAGCAATTAGGAGTATATATGAAGTTTATTTTTGATAGAGACGCGATGATCAGGGAAATTTCCATTGCCCAGGAAATCATCTCAACAAAACAGGCTGCGGACATCCGTTCCAATGTAGCCTTGTTCGCCCATAACAACACTTTGACTTTAAAAGCCACCGACAGCAAAGTGAATTTTGAAAGCCAGATTCCTGTTCAGATAAATGAGGAAGGCGAAACTACAATTTTCTGCGATAAATTCATGGGGATTCTCACTGCCCTTCCTGAAGGTGAGATAGAATTCAATCAGGAGACAAGTGATTCTTCAGACACAGCAATCAATGTAGTGATAAGACCGGTCGGAAAAAAGATTAAATTCCAGCTTAAGAGCATATCAATCGATAAATATCCGAATTTTGCATCTGCCGACGAAGTTCCCTACTTTGAGGTTCCAGCCAAGGACATCAAGGAGATGATAACGCAGACTGTTTTTGCCGTAAGCGATGACATTACGAGACTCTTTATGAGCGGAGTGTTCTTTGAGAAAAAGGAGGACAATCTTCTTCTTGTTGCGACCGACGGAAAGCGTCTCAGTTATGATGCTAAACCTGTTCTTGCCGGGGTAGCTGATTTTCCATCGGTTATCATTCCGCCGAAAGTTCTTAACATCATTGCAAAACGGGCTCCGGATGAAGGAAATATCTCAGTTGCCGTAGTTGACAAGATGATTTTCTTTAAATTCGGTTCCTACAAATTCGGTTCGGTACTGATTGAGGGACAGATTCCGAATTATGACCGCGTTATTCCGGTAAATCAGGAACACAATTTCCGCGTGGCAAAATCTGATTTGGTGAGCGCACTCAAGCGTGTGGCCCTGATGGTGGACAAAAAAGCCGGAAGAATCTATTTCAACATTTCATCGGGAATCCTCAGAATCAACTCACAAAGTACGGAGATGGGAAATGCCGACGAGGAGATTCCATGCGAGTATGACGGAGAGAATTTCACAATCGCGTTTAACTACCGCTATATTGAGGAGCCTCTCAAAGTTACCGACGCTGAGAAAATCACCTTTGAATTCACTGAGGATATGAAGCCCGTAAAGATGAGACCTGAGCCTGCGGGAGACTTCTTCCATATAATCATGCCGATGCAGCAAGAATAGTGCCTTTTCTTTCTCTTTCACCGGTACATTTTAGAAATCTCAAGGACTGTACTATAGACCTTCTTTCACGGGAGGTCTATTTTACGGGAAAAAACGGGCAGGGAAAAAGCAATCTGCTTGAGGCCCTCTATTACAGTTCCTATGCTTCCTCATTCCGCACCCGAAACGATTCCGAGCTGATTAAAAAGGGTGAATCATCAATGAGTCTCCGCACAATCTACAGGGAGGAGAACGGAAACACACATTCCACTTTTATCAGTCTGGAGAGCGGAAAGAAAAGAATCGAAAAGGACGGAAAGACGCTGCATGACAGAAAGGAGCTCGTAAACACCATGCCCTGTGTCCTTTATAATCACGACGACCTTGATTTTGCCGTGGGAAGTCCGGAGCGAAGAAGATTTTTTATCGACCAGTCGCTGAGCATGTACGATGTCCTTTACATTGACGTGATGAGACGCTACAAGAAGATTTTGAAGAGCCGGAATCTGTGCCTGAAGGAAAGAAAATACAATCTTTTTGAAACCTACGACATACAGCTTGCCATGAACGGACTTGAGATTCAGAAAAAAAGGAAGGACGCAGTTTTTCTTTTCAATCAGATTTTTGGAAAAATGTACGAGCAGATAAGCGGAATTGAAGGAGTGACCATAAGATACAGTCCCTCATGGAAAAAAAAGTCGGTCTCGGAATCAGAGGCTGCGTTCGGGGAAAATTCACTTCCACCAATGGACGAGGTGATGGACTCAATCAGGTCGAAGTTTGACTCGGAGAAGATTATGGGAACCACACTGAGCGGACCTCACCGGGACAGGATTGTTTTTGTGAAGGACGGACAGGCATTTGTTCCCACCGCATCCACCGGGCAGCGTCGTCTGATTGCTCTGGTTTTGAGGACTGCGCAGGCTGTTTTTTATACTCAGGTGACTCAAAAAAAACCGGTTCTCCTTATGGATGACGTGCTTTTGGAGCTGGATCCCGAAAAGAGACAGAAACTTACCGCCATGCTTCCTTCCTACGACCAGCTTTTCTGCACTTTTTTACCCGGGGAGCCTTATGACAAATACATGCACGAGACCACGAAGGTCTATAGAATCAACGGCGGAGAATGGGAAGAGGAAAAAAGATGACATCTAATATAGAAAACATAAACGAGCTGATTCACAAGACATTTTCCTCAATCAGCGTGGGAGATGCGAAAAGGGCTCAGAATATTTTTTCGGCATGGGAGCAGGTCCTTTCAAAAATCAAGTCAGTAAATCAGGATGCGAATCCAAACGAGGGACAGAATCTTGTGGATCACACCCGCATAATTGATCTGAAAAACGGGATTCTTTTGGTGGAGGCAGATCATCCCGGGTGGATTTCTCTTTTGCAGTTCCACAAAAAATTTATTTTGAACGGAATGAGGATGAGGATTCCCGACCTGGAGATTTCGACACTTGCGTTCAGGCTGAAGGGAAAGCGCGGTGAGCTCTACGGTGGAAATGAAAACGCGTATTCTGCTGAGAAAGTCCGTTCTGAAATTGAGAAAAGGATTGACGAAGAGGAAAAGAGACTTGCGGATTACGAAAATCTGGATAAAAAATCAGATGATTTTAAGAAAAAAAAGGAATTGCCGCCGGAACTTGCATCTATTTTTGAAGATTTACAAAAAAGTATGTTGACCAATTCCGAAAAATAATGTTATTATCTTTCTACTATTATGAAATTTCTTTGGAAGGGGATTTCGTTATAATCTGTAGAATATTTTTTTATATAGGAGTCGTTCATTATGTTACGTACATATCAACCAAGCAAAGTAAAGCGCAACAGAAAATTTGGTTTCCGTGCCCGCATGGCTACTCGTGGTGGCCGTATGGTTCTTTCTCGCCGCCGTGCAAAGGGACGCTGGAAGCTGACTGTATCTGATGAGAAGAAGCCTTATCAGAATGGTCGCAATCAGACTGCAAAGATGTAATTTTTGCGGAAATGAGGGATGGAAGCAAACTTGTTGAAAACAGGGGGTTTTAAACGCGAAGAGCACATAAAGCGCCCTGCTGACATCCATAGACTTTTTAAAACAGGGAAGAGGGTCAGCATTGCCGGAGCAAAACTCTTCTATATGCTGAATGACCGAAACATAAATCGAATCGGGTTTCCACTTCCCCGCGGATATGGAAATGCTGTGGAAAGAAATCGTTCCAAGCGTTACAGCCGTGAAACATATCGCTTTTTTAAAACACACCTGAACACCGGGTACGACATGCTGTTTTTAGTATATCCCGGAAATGACTCGTTCCACTCGCGGTGTGCGCAATTTAGGACATTATGCCAAAAGGCTGGTTTATTAAAGGACTGAGATATTTAGTTTCTAAATTTTTCTGTCTTTTGATACGGTTTTATCAAGTTTGTATTTCTCCTCTTTTTCCACCTGTCTGCAGGTATACTCCGACATGTTCGCAGTATGCTCTGGAGGCAATCAAAAAGCACGGTCCTTTCAAGGGACTCTATCTTGCCGTCAAAAGGATACTGAGATGCAATCCCCATTATGAGGGTGGATATGATCCGGTTCCTGATTGATCTAAATTTTTATTTGTCACATTTTTCAAATTGTCCTGAAACTGTTTTAGGGCATGTTTAAAGGAATTTATAATGGAAAAAAATACCGTATGGGCCATTATTCTGAGCGCGCTTGTGATAATCGGTTCGGTGGTTGTTGAGATTGTGTATCTTCTTCCCAAACAGAAGGAGGCGATGGAAAAACAACAGGCCGAGCTTGAGCTTTCCAGGAAGCAGCAGGAGGAAATGGCAAATTCTGTCAAAGAGCAGATTTCCACGGCAGATGCGAATGGACTTTCTTCTGGAGCTCAGGATTCAGTTCCCGAAGAGCAGTTCACAATCAAGACTGATTTGGTGGAGGCTGTTTTCACTAACCGCGGCGGAGATTTAATCAGCTACAAGTTTTTGAAGCACACCGACAAGGACACCGGAACCGGCGTTCAGATGGTGGACAATGTTACGGCTACAAACCGTGCGTTCGGACTTTCGTTCGGAGGACCCGACAATCTTCCTATTAATGAAACGTTCAACGTAAAAAAGGAAGGTGACAATACAATCATCTTTACGAGGGACTTTTTCAACAAGGACGTTCTGGGTAACATCCACAAGTTCACTTTGCTCAAGAGATACGAATTTTTGCCCGGTGACTATGTGTTCAAGCTCGGAATCGGTGTGAAGACCTACGACTCGAACGGACTGAACATCAACGACGCGTCTTATTCACTCAGGACTTCCCCCCAGATTGGCCCTCATTATGACGTGAAGAAAAACCGCTATGAGGTGAGGCAGTATCTTTCTTTGAAGGATAAAAAACGTGAGCGTAAACCCATGGCCGACAAAGTTTACAACAAGAGCTATGAGTGGGCAGGAGTCGGTGGAAAATATTTTGCAATTTTGGTCAAGCCTGAGGACAGCTCCAAGATGGTTTCAAGCTTAAAGACTTCCACAAAATCCGAGACTGATTATATCAACTCACAGCTTTTCCTTACCCGAAGTGCCATTGCATCAGGTGAGCCCGAGACTGTGCAGGATGTTTATTATGTCTACATTGGTCCGAGAAGCGAAAATGAGCTGAAAAAATATAATGCCGCGGATAAAAATGCCTGGGGACTTACGAACGTTCGTTTCAATCAGGCTTTGCAGACAAGCGGTCTTTTCTCCCCCATTGAAAGGGTTCTTAAATGGTCTCTTGAGATGATTTTCAGGCTGGTGAAAAACTGGGGAGTTGCAATTATCGTTCTGACGATTATATTGAAGATTATTCTGTTCCCGTTGAACAAGAGCAGTTCCATGGGTTCTCTCAAGATGCAGCAGATTCAGCCTCAAATGCAGGCAATCCAGGAAAAATACAAGGATGACCAGCAGAAAATGAGTCTGGAGCTTTCGAATCTGTACAAGGAGGCGGGTTATAATCCTGCGAGCGGATGCCTTCCGATGATTTTGCAGATGCTGATTATTCTTTCCCTTTACAATGTGTTCAACAACTACTTCGAGTTCCGTGGTGCTCCTTTTATCCGCGGATGGATTGACGATCTTTCCGTGGGAGACAAAATCTGGTCATGGGAAAAGAATATTCCTATTATCTCAGGGTTCACGCAGAACACAATCAGGCTTTTACCGATTATCTACACTCTGTCGCAGCTTTTGAACGGAAAAATCACCCAGTACGGAGGTGCGGCTGCAGGAGGAAGAAACAAGGGACAGATGGCTCTTATGATGTACGGTCTTCCAATCATCTTCTTCTTCATTCTTTATAATGCACCTAGCGGACTTCTTCTTTACTGGGCTGTAAGTAATGTCCTTCAGATTGGTCAGCAGCTTCTTATCAACAGCATGATGAAGAAAAAACGGGCGGAGATGGAAAAAAACAAGCCTGTCATCAACAAAAACGTTGTGAAATTCAAGGGCGGCAAGAAAAAGACCCGCTGAGATAAAGTGAAAATATTTTTTAAGAGGTTTTTAAGATGATTTACGAATACGAAGCAGAGACAGAAAAAGAAGCCATCGAAAAGGCGGCTCAGGAATTGGGACTGGAAAGGGATCAGTTTGACGTGGAGACTCTGGAGCTTCAGAAGAAGTCTCTTTTCAAAAAGGGATATGCAAAAATCCGCGTGATTCCAGTGGATACTCCCGACCATGTGCAGCCTGAGTTTGACGGAAAGGTTCCGAATGCCACCGTGCGAGCGAACAATCCGAAAATTGTGGCCAATCCTCTTCCCCAGGATGAATTTGAGGAAAAACTTCTTGATTTCGTGACCCAGACCATTACAAAAATGGGATATGAAGTTACCGTGGAAGTTATGTTCAGGGAAGACAAAAAGATTGGAATCAAGCTGACAAGCCCCAGCTCATCAATCCTCATTGGAAGGAAGGGAAAAAATCTGGATGCGATGCAGCTTTTGGCCAATGTTTATGCGGGACACCTTGGAAAAGAGGATGTGCGCGTGATTTTGGACAGCGAGAACTACAGAATCAGACGCGAGGAAAGTTTGGTCCGTCTGGCATACGTTACCGCTGATAAGGTCCGTGCCACAAGAAATTCCGTTTTGCTTGAGCCGATGAACCCCTTTGAGCGCCGTTTGATTCACACAACTTTAAATGATATCCCGGATGTTGAAACCAAAAGCGAGGGAGATGGTTTATATAAGCAGGTGCGCGTAATCTACAAAGGAGTGCGTTGAACCGAATAAACCTTCAAGGAGTATGCCCATGAAAATCCGCATTTGCCTTTTTACCCTTATTTTTGCGTTTTGCTCAGTATTTACGGCTGTCGCTTATGATGCCTCATCTTTGGTTGATTCAAATACTTACGCGGAGTTGAAGAAAAAGGGTCAGTTGCAGAAAACTTACTATAAAAAGACCAACGTGCAGCTGACTCTTGTTCCGAACACAGCTCTTGCAAAAGCAACGACGAAAAACTGGACGAATTCAGAAGCTCCTGTTTTCATTGTGGAGAATCTCTATCTTATGCCCAAGAAAAAAATGGGTTCGGGGGATTCATCAAAGACCACAATCAACTATGCTTCCAAAGTGATTCGCTCGGTCAGCAAAATGCAGGGGATGAAGTATTACAGCGACGGAAAGCTGGAGACCCTTTACAAAGAGGCGTACAGCATCAAGGGACCGAATGACAGGACAAAGGTTGCCGATGATACTGCAGGAAGTGCGGACGGAAAAGTTTTGTATTGTATGCAGAATGACAATTCTTTCGGAAAGACGAACTACAGGATGGATTATCACCAGACGGCTTCCGAAGTGAGCTCATGCTTTACGAACACAACTCCGCTTTATGTGGGACCGATTAAGGGAATCAACAACGGAAATTTGAAAATCAATCTGGTCATAATCGATTGCGGTGAGGACATGATGGTCTATATGCTGGTTCAGGCTAAATTCCCTGCGCTCGCGATGCTTGAGAGTTCCATGAACAGTTCATTTTCATCACGTCTTGACGCAATCTACAAGTGGTTTATAAGCCAGTTTTGATTAAAGGGAGAAAAAAATGAAAAAATCAATCTTGACGTTGCTTTTAGGCTGCGTTTTATTATCTTTTGGAGGATGCAAACCTGCTATGAATAAGGCTTTTGAAGGAAAGGACGGTCTGTTTGCCGTTATTGAGACTGCAAACGGAAACATTTCGCTGGAGTTGTTTTATAAGGAAACACCCCTTACTGTAACGAATTTCGTGGGACTCGCCGAGGGAACCCTTGATGCGGCTAAGGGAAAACCCTTTTACAACGGACTGAAGTTCCACCGCGTCATAAGCAGGGCAAATGGTGACGATCAGGATTTTATGATTCAGGGCGGAGATCCAAGGGGCAATGGAAGCGGAGGTCCCGGCTACAGATTCCCCGATGAATTTGTTGACGGACTCAGATTCGACAAGCCCGGATATCTTGCAATGGCAAACGCAGGTCCCGGAACAAACGGAAGCCAGTTCTTCATCACGATTGTACCGACGGAATGGCTTACCGGAAGGCACACGATTTTCGGAAAGGTAGTGGACGCTGAGAGCCAGAAGGTCGTGAACAGTCTCAAGGCGAACACCGTTATGAAATCAGTGACAATTTACCGTCAGGGTGCGGACGCTCAGAAGTTCAAGGCGACCCAGGCAGATTTCAACCGCATTCTCAAGGAGATGACCGAAAAACAGGAGGCGGAGCTTGCCGCTTATGTGGAGAAACAGCTTTCTGCTATAAAGGCCAACTACTCTGATTTTGCAAAAGACCCTAAGACCGGAATCTACTACAAGATTACAAGGGAGGGAGCCGGAGCAAAGACAGGTACGTTCAAAAACGTTTCTATCCACTACAAGGGAACTTTCCTCAACGGGGAGGTCTTTGATCAGTCAAGGGGACGCGGACCGCTTAAGTTTACGACCGCAGACGGAAGGATGATAAAAGGATTTGATGTCACTGTGCAGGATATGAAAGTCGGTGAGACCAGAACCGTCATTCTTCCTCCCGAGTATGCTTACGGAGAGAGGGGAGCCGGGGATGATATTCCTCCGATGACATACCTTGTCTTTGAGCTGGAGCTTCTTGACGCGAAATAATTTTTCGTAAATGAGGATTTAATGGAAAGTGCTGGTTGCAGGAATGTGACCGGCACTATTTTTTAGCATTGTGAAAGAAAAAAAATCCGTAGCGGAGATGATTGACAAGCTTGCTTTTTTCGGAGGCCTCTGTCTTTTTTTGTCCGCCGTTGAATATGCCATACCGAAGCCGCTTCCTTTTTTACGCCTGGGACTTGCAAATCTTCCTGTTTTGATTGCACTGGGCGGATTTTCGTCCGTGGAGATTTTTTTGCTGATTTTGGTGAAAATTTTGGTTCAAGGGATCATGGGAGGAACCATTTTCAGCTACATCTTTATTTTCAGTCTGTGCGGAAGTCTTGCAAGCGGACTCTTGATGCTAAGTGCCCACCGCCTTTTGTTCAGACACAAACTGATTTCCAACATAGGGATTTCTCTTCTTGGTGCCATGGGAAATGCTTTTGCCCAGCTGATTTGCGCCCGCTTTTTTCTTTTCGGTGAAAACTCCCGCTATGTGGCTCCCCTGCTTTTTGTCTCTTCAACTCTCACAGGATTTTTGCTCGGCCTTTTTGCGAATCACTTTGAAAAAAAATCACGCTGGTTTTTAGCCTTTATGAAAAATGACGGGAAGGCGAAAATTGAGCATCCAAAACAAATTCAGGATGATGAAAAAAATCAGGGTGGCAATAAAGTTCAAAAAATTTTCTTTTTAATTTCCGCGCTGATTTTAATTTTATTTTTGCTGATTCCAAAAAATCTTTTTGTAAAAACTCTCTCTCTCGCCGTAATTTTTGTCCTGCTCGAAATCAAGAAGCGTGGAAAAGTCAGGATTCTGCCAAGCCTTTTTATCCTGCTCTCCGTAGTCATTTCAAATCTGCTCGTCCCTTTCGGAAAGATTTTGTTCACCGTGGAAAAATGGCATGTGCTCATCACCCAAGGAGCTCTTTTTGCGGGACTTGAGCGGGGAGTCGTTTTAGTGGGATTTTTGTTTTTTTCCCAGCTCATAATCGATAAAAACATAGTTTTGCCCGGAGCTCTGGATGCTTTTTTTAAAAGGGTTTTGGGAGTCTTTGACATTTTGTCCGGCGAAAAAATCAGCTTTGAAAAATCAGAAAAAATCTCGGGGCTCACAGCTCGGATTGATGAAAAACTTTTGTCGCTTTACGGAATTGTGCGTGAAAAATCCGGGGAGGAAAAATGATGGGCTACCCGAAGGAGATAGAAAATCTTCCGATATACACTCACTTGGATATAATCTGCGGGGACTTGAAAAAATCGGAAAGCCATTTTTTGGTGCTGACTGCGGAAACCGGTGCCGGAAAATCCACCGCACTACCCTTTGCGTTGATGAAACACTTCGGCGGAAAAATCGTCATGCTGGAGCCTCGTCGGATTGCGGTTCTGAACATTGCGAACAGGGTCTCGGAGCTGCTTGGGGAAAATCCCGGGGAAACATGCGGCTATGTCATGCACTTGGATTCCTGCGTTTCTGAAAAGACCCGTTTTACCCTGATGACTGAGGCTGTTTTGACACGGAAAATCCAGCAGGATCCCTCGCTTGAAGGAATCTCCGTTGTCGTGATTGACGAGTTTCACGAGCGGTCTTTGAATGCGGATTTGGACATCGCTTTTTTAAAGGAAAGCATGTTTGGTGCAGGTGATTACAATGGCTATTGATAAAAACCAGGTTTCGGTTGAAGAAGCGTATGATGCGTATTTTTCTTTATATACCTCTTGTTGTGATGATAATTTGCATCATTTTTATGATCGTGGTAAGAATAATGAACCGATCAGGGATGTTGATTCCAGTGATAAAAAAGCGGTTGCTGAAGCGTATTTGAGTGCGGCTTCGGATATTGCAAAAGAAGCGTTGGTGATGGGTGGGTTTAAAGATAAAGAAGATATTATGTTGCAATATCCTGTGTTTAGAAAATGTGAGGATTTATTGGACAATGTTTATAAATTCGCACTTACCGGTGAAAGCAATGTAATTGTCAACGAGAATACGGGCGACGAATATACGGTATACCGCATCCGGGCATTAAAGGACATCCCGGAGAAGAATGTAAAAAGGGGCGATCTGGGCGGGTTTGTAGAATGCGAAGACAATTTGTCCCATTTTAATTCCTGCTGGGTTGCGGGTGATGCTGCGGTTTATGACGGAGCCGTTGTCGAAGATAACGCCCTGGTCAAAGATAATGCTTTGGTGTTTGGCCAAGCCGTTGTAGGCGCATGTGCGACAGTCCAGGAGTTCGCCTGTGTTTCCGATAAAGGGGTATTTATTGAAGACAATGCGTTAATCGGAGGCTCCGCCGTGGTCTGTGGGGACAACGTATCTATAGGCGGCAATGCACAGGTTACAGGCAAATCGCTTGTGATAGGCCGTGATTACTCTGAAATAGGCGGCACGGAGATTAACGGGAATGTGACGGTATTGGATTACGCAAATATTGTTAACTGTAGAATTGATGGTGATTCAGTAGTTATATCGGAAAATGCGTTTATCACGGATACGGAAATTACAGGGAACGTAAAGGTACTGGGTCACTCTGTTATAAGGAATTCGGAATTGGAGCAGGACGCTTATATCTCCTGTCCTTCCCTGCATACTGATAACATGCTGCATTCCCATGTAGAGAATTCCGTTATCCGGGGGCAAGCCCGTGTTTCCGGTTGCCCCAAACTGAATTATGTTCAAATGGATGACCGGGCCAGTATTGAAAGTAATGCGCATGTGGAACACAGCGTTTTAATCGGGAAGTCTTATGTAGGCGGAAATGCGGAGGTGTCCTATTCGAATTTAAGTGAAAACGCTATGGTTTTAGACCGTGCCGTTGTGTCCTGCAGCTCAAAGGATAACCAGCTGGCACGTTCTGTTATCAGCGGAGACACGATCATCAAAGGGAATGCGAAGATATACGGTGAGAAAATCAGTCACGGGGTAATAGACAAAAGCAGGCCGGTTTCTCACCGGGACAAATCTTCTAAAACGAAGGAACGCACGGAATAAAGAGGAGGAGTAACAATATGGGACTGATGAAAAATATTGGAGAAATGATAGGGGAAAAAATAGAGAGGGATTTAGAAAAAGCAAATGCACGGGAATACGAAAAAATGCAACGGGATCCAGACAGTAAAATGAGTGCTGTAAGGCGGCTCCAGTTTAAATTACAGGCCGCAAACGAACTTGTTGATGAACAGGTAATGGGGCGTAAAACGGGGATGGCCAAGATGCGGGAACAGTCAATGGAAGCGGAAACGTCCCAGGAAGTCAAGGTATATGTGAATTACGTTATCCCGGATACATATTTTGATCCAGCTATGACCAATTCCCTTAATCATAAATATCCGGACAAGCTCCGGGTGGCCATGCACACTGGCAAGGATGACAACAGCGTTAACTGGGAGGAATCCTTGTTTTTGCCCGTGAAAGGGAAGGGCGGGGAACCGTTGGTCATGCACATGTCGGATGAGATGAAGAAGATGAGCGGCCTCCCGAAGGACAAAAATTATATGATTATTTCTTTTCCCGAAGGTCAGGGGGAAAAGCTGTTCATCAATAAGGCAGTGCGGGATGACGAGGGTGTAGTCGCCTATAGGAAATATATGGAGCAGCTTAAAGCGGATATGCTCGACAAAATCATGAAAAAGCTGGAGCCTTTCATCCGGGCGAGGGATACGCTGAATGCCGCGATAGATGCCGCACGAAACGTTTGGAACAAGGGTGACGAATGGAAACCCAGGATCGCCACGGATCAGTACGGGTTTACGAATGAAAAGATTACGTCTGATCAGATCCAGGCTATAAAAGAGCAGGCCAAGGAAGCCCAAAAGACAGGCAGGGAAACGGTAGAAACGATTGCTGCGAAGAAAGTGGAGAGCCGTTTAAGTGATAAAGAGGTCATGGATCTCATCGTCAACCACAAAATGCCTAAAAAGAAGGAACGGCAGGCGGCTACGGAATTGAGCGACAAGGAAGTAATGGAGCTGATCGTCAAGCATAAAACGGCGGGCAAGGAAAAAGTAAGTCAGGCCGGACTTGATTATTTAGCGGAGATGTCACCAGTCAATTCGTCTGCGGGAGAATCCATAGGGTATATGGCACGCGATATTCGTAAAGAGTTGGTCGCTGGTAAATCATTGTCTGATATTGAACAAGAAACACGAAAAAGTATTATGGAACATACCAAAGGGGATTATCAAAAAACAGAACTGGCTGCGTTAAACGAATTGATTTCCGGCGTAAAAAAAGCAGAGGAGCGCGCAAAAGCTTCTGAGCGATCAATTAGTGATGGTGCAGTGAAGAAAAGGCCTGTGATCCGAAAAAGTCAAAAGAAAGAAAGCAAAAAAAGTAACGGCAGGGTCTAACCTCTGCCGTTTTTTTCATAAGTGCCGGTTGTACCGGAATTTACTGTTGTTCCCGTCAAGCCGGATTGGTGTCGTTTCAAACAGTGTCCCATCCCGGTCGATGTGTTCCGTGAATCCATGGCCGCCGTATTTGCGGATCATGGCTTTGGCGGTAGAAACGGTGCATCTGTGATAACATCCAAGGACGGAGAGGATCTGTTCGTCATCCATCCCCGGCGGCGGTTCGCCCAGTTGCGTAAATCCCTCCTTTTTTAAGATTTCATATTGTTCCCGGGCTGTCAGGGTATCCGGCAGAACATAGTATGTCAGGCGCATTTCTTACCGTATGTCTCGTTGCATGTCCGTTCTGAACTTTTCCGCCGCTTCGAGTTCTTTTAACGCTTCAATTATATGTTGGGCGGCGTTCTTGATATGCTGTTCCTCGTTGGTCGCAACGATGTATCTCAAAAAGAGCTTCGGGATAGCGTTCGCATCTTTGTTCGTCAGTAATTCGTCGGTAGCGGTCAGCGTATTGCTGTATTTCTCCTCGGTCAGGGCGTGTACCTCCATTAACAAATTCCCGGCATGGTTCTTAACCTGGGCGATTTTGTTCGTGTTCTTTTCGTTCATGTTTCTTCCTCCTTCTTTTAATTAAGCTTCGTTGTTGATGATTCTGCCTTTGGTATTGGACAGGCTGTACCGGTCATATGGCAACAAGTTTTTCCGGGGTTGCAAGCCCAGGTTACGGCAGTCTTTGTTGTATTCTTCCAGTAATACCTGTCTTGCAGTTTCCAGGGAATCGCATTCGCAGGAAAATTCCATTTCTCCGTAAACATTTTCGATGATGACTGTATAGTGTCTTTTTTCCATAACATGTTTCTCCTTCTGTTTAGCTATATGGCAATTCGCGCGCCTGATCGCTTGTGATAGAGGCGTTTACTTCACATTGATAGTTTAGCTGCGCCGTGGCCGGACGCGCGATTGTCGTCTTTAATCAATCCCGAAGACTGCGGGCCAGGTTTTCAGAGCCTCGCAGGCGGTGAATCAGTGTTTCAGATCCTAACAAGTTGTCGTTGGCGACATAGATGTTTTCGTATACTTTCGCGATTTCATGGTAAGTATAATCCGGCGTATGGCCGAAGATATCCGGGCCATCTTTCGCCCAGAGTATTCGATTTTTGACATCTTCGGCTTCTTTTTCCAGTTCCGTAAGTTCCGTTTTTATCCGGATGATTTCAGCCAGCAATGATTCTATCTTCTTTTCCATCTAATTTTCCTCCTTTAGCCATGAATTTTGGTCGGGATGTTTCTGTTGTAACCATTCCAGCCATTTATCCGCATCCCATTTCTCGCTTTCAAGGCAAATCAGGGTGATGAACGCGGCCTTTTCCGTCGTTGGTAGCTGGCAAAACCAGCCTTCGTTAGTCAATTCGCCGGGTTTTACGTTTTTTGTATCGCCAGTTCCGCCGCAGATAGGACATTTAGCCATCGTTTTCCTCCTGATATTCCTCCTGTAACCATTTTTCGATATGATACAGACTGTCAGTATTTCCGTCTTTAATGAGTTGCCATATTTCCCAAGCTAAATCCGTGTCGTCACACTGGCGCATATAGTCCGCCCGGGTCTGTTTTACTTTGCCGGTGCCGTTGCAGTGTTCGCATGGCCTGTAACCGCCGCAAGCATGGATATATTCGCCTTTCCCGTCACACAATTGGCATTTCATTTTTATCCTCCTCTTACATTTAAGCTCCTCCCCGGATAACCGGGGAGGCTTTTTTCAATTCTTCACGTTTGCTTCAGCCCATACGTCCAGGGCTTCTTTTACAAGAGGGTACACCTCTTTTTCTTCGCAACCTACCACATGATTACTTAAATCATACAGCAGTTGAGCTAACCGACTTTTCCGGATAATTTTCTTATTTTCTTCTTTTAGCATGGTTCCCTCCCTTTCATAATATGCCTTTCAATATGTCTTTAATCATGGATGTTCCGCTGTCCATCTCCACATTGACTTTCTTTTTATAGCCGTTTGCAAAAGTGGCCGTCACGGTTTCCAGCCCATTGTAATTCGGGTAGTTGGGGTCGTTGTCATGTTTGCAGTATTCAAGGGAAACTAAATCATGCAGGTTACGTGTCGCCTGTAATGTTTTCAATAACAATTCGCAGATTTTCGCCTTGTCTTCCATGGTATTTTCCTCGCTTTCTATAATCTCGCTTCGTTCCGTAAGCATTCTTCATAGCAGTGGTTCAGGTTCTGTGCAGGCCGGATATAAACCCGTTGCCCGTTATATTGGACGTATGGTGTATAGAAGTCAAATCGTATCTTCCGTTGAATAAAGCGGCTTTTATAAACAGGGTAGCCGTGGTAGTTCAGGGTGTTGGTCTTTTCAAAAATCCGTACGGAAACTCGGCTTCCGTTCATTACATTCGCCATATTTACCACCTCCGTAATAGTCCGGCATTTTCGGTTCTTCCGATGCCGATATAACCAAATCCGCAGTCATAAGGGTCATCATGGTTGATTACATAAGCATAGCTTCGTTTTAATGCAAGGTCTTTGCGTTCCTTTTCCCATTTATCCCGGTCGTTACTGACATAAAGGAAGGAATCAATAGTTCCGATTTCTCTATCATGTTCCCGGACGGCGGCATAAAAGAGGATATTGTTTTCCTTCTCCAGCTCCGCTAATTGTTTTCGCATAGTCTTTTCAAGTTTGATGAATATTGCGTCCGCCGGGTCGCTGATGCAGACAGTTCCTTTCTTTTCAAACTTGCGGATGGTTCCGGGCTGGATTTTCAAAAAATCCAGCCGTCCCACCGCTTCGTTCCGTATTTCTCCCATGCTGGCGTTCATGGCTTCTCCTTTCCTTACATGGCTTTCAGCTTTTCAAGGTCTAATTCTACTATCGGCAGGAGGACAAATCCTGAAATTTTATATCCGTGGGATTTCTTAATCAGGTTGTGCTTTTTCAGGAAATTCATTGTCCCTGCGTTTTCGCTGTAGTCTTTGACAGCTACAACAGTTTCCGATACTCCGTAACCCGGTAAATTGACAGTCATTATCGGGCCGTCATTTACGCTGAAAATTTCATACCTTGTATATTTGCCTTTACCGCTGATATTCCATACGCAGTCGTCATATTTCGCAAATTCCGTATTGATGGAAAACATCTTTTCTCCCTCCTCAAATATGTGTGTCGTAAATTTCTCTTAAATGGATTTCTACGCTTTCGGCTTTCCGTTCTTCGCAATTATGGTACAAAGTAGTCGCAAGGTCGATGTCATACATAAACCAGCCGTCCGCAACAAACATGTTACCGTCATTCAATAATGGATGGTATTTCAGATGGAGCAGATTGTCTGCCGTCAGCGTTTCAGTAAAGGTTCTCAATTCAACCAAAACGGAAGTCAGGAAGTCCAATAAACCGCTTTTTGTGACGGTATAGACAGAATTCTTTTCCTCAATGGGGCCAAACTGACGCAGGATGTCCAAAAAGGTTTCCTTTCCCCAGCCGGTATCGGGTTGGATATAATCTACGTTGTGCTTTGCGATTTCATAAACATCTTCCTCACACGGGATGTCATTATCCCTTATGGTCGCTACAAATAACGGCTTGTGCATATTTTCTCTCTCCTCTCGTATATCGCCCTGTGGGCTGCGGCTTTTTTTGTTTTCCGCAACCGAAGGGGAGCGTGTCCATAAACCTGAAACACAAGGGGTCGCGCAGCGACTTGCCTTGCCCCTTGTGCGAAAGGTGGGACATGCTAAACTGAAGGGAAGGAAAATAAAA
>OCVV012824922.1_pt1 | contig 18806 bp, 15 predicted proteins | sample 1539721 | NCBI WGS metagenome assembly OCVV01 (sample SAMN02144230, study PRJEB22623) | gut metagenome | biome: sheep rumen | host: Ovis aries | place: New Zealand | reverse complement strand
GTTATCTTCACTGGATTGTGTGTCGTAGCTGATGTACTTGAGAAATCTGTCTGTCAGTTCGTGGTTCATGGTCTGTAGCGTGTTTTGGTAAATGTATGTCGTAACAAAGATAGGGATTTTTAATGGTTCGTCCAAATACTTTTGCCGGTTTGGATTGTTTTTCGTATCTTTGCCACTGTATGATTGACAACGCGACAAAGGAAAAGATATTGGAGGCTGCCGAAATCGTCGATGTGGTTTCGGATTTTGTCACATTGAAGAAGTCTGGGGCAAATTTCAAGGGACTGTGTCCGTTTCATGATGAGCGTACCCCCAGTTTCATTGTGTCGCCGGCCAAAAACTACTGCAAGTGTTTTGGATGTGGCAAGGGGGGCAATCCGGTCAGTTTTATCATGGAGCATGAGCAGTTGTCCTATCCTGATGCATTGCGTTACCTGGCTAGGAAATATGGAATTCCTGTGCAGGAGCGTGAGCTGACTCCTGAGGAGAAGGCTGCCGAGACTGAGCGTGACAGTATGTTTATACTGAATGAATGGGCTTTGGGGTGGTTTCAGGAGCAGATGTACGAAACGCAGGATGGCCGTGCTGTGGGACTGGCATATTTCCGCCAGCGTGGATTCCGTGACGATATAGTGCGTAAGTTCAAGCTTGGTTTCTGTCCCAAGGGTAAAGATGTCATGACAAAGGCTGCGCTGAAAGCTGGGTATCGTGAACAGTTTCTGGTATCGACCGGCCTTTCGGTAAAACGTGATGACGGTAGCCTGTATGACCGTTATTGGGGGCGTGTAATATTTCCGTGGCATACAGTTGGTGGGAAAGTGGTCGGTTTTGGCGGACGTGTCTTGGATGCGGCAACCAAGGGTGTGGCTGTCAAGTATCAGAATTCCCCTGAATCCAGTATATACAGCAAGCGTAAGGAGTTATACGGACTGTACGAGGCCAAGCAGGCAATTAACAAGCATGATCTTGTATATATGGTGGAGGGATATACGGATGTTATCTCGATGCATCAGTGCGGTATCGAGAATGTTGTAGCCAACAGTGGTACGGCACTTACCAAAGAACAGATTCATCTGCTGCATCGGTTTACAAATAACATTACGTTGTTGTATGATGGTGACGATGCTGGAATTCATGCAGCACAGCGTGGTACGGATATGCTTCTGGCTGCGGGAATGAATGTGCGTATCCTGCTTTTGCCGGATGGTGATGATCCTGACAGCTTTGCCAGGAAGCATAATGCTTCGGAATTTCGCGACTATGTCCAGCAACATCAGATGGATTTCCTGCATTTCAAGACGGAATTGCTTTTGGAGGAGGCGCAGGGCGATCCGCGTAAGCTGAGTGAACTGATAAATGATATTGTCGGGAGCATATCTGTCATTCCTGACGAGATTACGCGCACCATATATGTGACGCAAACGGCTCAGACCATGCGAATGGACGAGGACCTGATTAAGCGTGCTGTTTTGCGTCAGATATCCAAGAACCGTGAGGAGGAATATAAACGTCGTGTGGGGGGAATACAGAACCCAGACGAGACGAATGCACCGGATGAGGCAAGTGTTCTATCGGCAAAGGTTAGGACACCGGGTGCCGGGATGGAGGAAAAACCTGTCGTTACGGCAGTTCCCAAGTCTGATGATGCGGCTACGAGTGGTGTCGAAATGCTTTTGGCTCAGTTGATTGTCCGCTATGGCGAACGTAAGGTATGTGTGGTTGAAACGGAGAATGGGGAAAGCCGCCAGTTGTCGGTTGTCGAGGTTATATTCCATTCGTTGACTCAGGACGGTCTGTCTTTGTGTAATGCAAATGCTGCATTAATTATGGACGAGGCAATGAGGCATATCAATGATGACGGATTTGTTGCCGAGCAATATTTCCTGAATCATGAGAACCCGGGTATCTCGGAATTGGCGTCACGCCTAAGTATGGACAGTGAGCAGCTGAGTGTCTATCATGGCAAGGAAACGATGCATGACGAGGAGCGCCTGATGGATACGACAAATCATATACTGGCTGATTTGAAGCTGTGCATAGTACGTCGTGAAATCAAGCGTATAATGAAACAGATGAAGGATTCGTCTGTTTCCAGGGAGCAGCGTGTACGGGTGTTGGTTAAATTCAAGGAATTGAAGGAAGCTGAAGCCCGTCTTGCCAAGGAGGCTGGTGACCGTGTGCTGTGATTGTCCTAAGGGGCTATTTTATAAGGCTTAGGAATTCCTCGCGTGTCTTTGCCTGGTTGAATGCACCTGAGAAATCGCTGGTGGTAGTGATGCTGCCTTGTTTTTGGACTCCGCGCATCTGCATACACATGTGCTGGGCTTCGATGACAACCATAACTCCCATGGGATGTAGTGCTTCCTGGATGGCTTCGCGTATCTGCTTGGTCATGCGTTCCTGTATCTGCAGGCGGTGACTGAATACATCTACAACACGTGCCAGTTTGCTCAGGCCGGTAACCTCGCCGTTGGGGATATATGCAATGTGGACTGTTCCGTAGAATGGGAGCATGTGGTGTTCGCACAGGGAATAGAAATTGATATCCTTGACAATAACCATCTGGTTGTAGCCTTCTTCGTGGAACTTGGCACTGTTCAGGATTTCGACAGGATCCTGTGTGTAGCCTTGTGTCAGCCGTGCCATAGCGCGTGCTACGCGTAATGGTGTCTTGACCAGACCTTCGCGCTTGGGGTCTTCACCTAATAACTGTAGTATCCGGTAAATTGAAGATTGAATCTCCTCCAAGGCCGATTCCGGCAGAGTCTGATTGTTCTGGTCTATGTTCTTGTTCATCCTTGATTTTCTCGTCTTCGTAGATGTTAATGATGCTTTTTATTATGGCGGCTTTGGGGAACCTGCCACTGCGACGCATTTGTTTTAATAGTTCCTCGGCATCTTCGCGTTTCTGGAAATCACCGATACGGCATGTCCAGTGTGGGGATTTGAAGTGTGTATAGACGGTATGTTCGCTGTACCAGATGCGAGCGCGGTTGCCCAAGGTCTGTGCCTCGATTTTGTCATTGTGTGTGTTGCCCCCTGAAAACACTTGAATGCGCCATCCGGCTATACGTAGGCGCTTACGTGGCATCCTTTGCTGGGCATCAACAGCGGCACTGGCTGCAAATGCAAGAACCAGTGCCATTATGATGCTGTGGATGAATGTGTGCTTCATCGTTTTGTGATTATTTCCAAGCGTCGATTATAGCCTTGAAATCTGCTGCCTTCAGTGATGCTCCGCCAATCAGGCCTCCGTCAATATCTTCCTTGCTGAACAACTCGGGTGCGTTGCTGCCCTTGCATGATCCGCCATACAGGATTGATGTCTCGTCGGCAATCTCCTTGCCGTAAACATCTGCTACACAGGAGCGGATGTAGGCGTGGATTTCCTCGGCCTGTTCTGCCGTAGCAGTCTTGCCTGTACCGATGGCCCAGATTGGCTCATATGCGATGACGATGTTTTTCCATTGTTCTGCAGTGAGGTGGAATACGCTGCCTGCGAGTTCGGCCTTGCATACGGCTTCCTGCTCATTTGCTTCGCGTTGCTCAAGTGATTCTCCGATGCAGAAGATAACCTTCAGTCCATTTGCCAAGGCCAAATCGACTTTTTCCTTCAGAATCTCGGGTGTTTCGTTATAATACTCACGACGTTCGCTGTGTCCAAGGATTACATACTCGGCTCCTGTTGATTTGACCATTTCTGCGCTGACCTCGCCCGTATATGCTCCACTTGCTTTGTTTGCGCAGTTCTCGGCAGAAACAGCGATAACGCTGTCTTTCAACAACTCGCTGACAGTGGCAAGGTGTATAAACGGTGTGCCAATGATTACATCACAGTTTGGCTTTTCGGCAGCCAGAATCTCTTTCAACTCCGTAGCCAGAGCTACGCCTTCCTGCAGGTTTTTGTTCATTTTCCAGTTACCTGCAACGATGTGCTTTCTCATCTTATTTATTTTTAATGGTTTGTGAATTATATTTTCTTTTCCGGTATAATGTCCAGAGGTAGTCCAATAGGGTCAGTAGCAGCAGTGGTATGACGTACAGACCAAACAATGTCACTACGTGCTGTTTCATTGTTTCTTGTTTTTGATGTGCCCACTCAAGTTTCTCGACAGGTGCAATCAGCTCTTTATAACCAGGCAACTGGGATGATGCCCATTTGCCTTCTACGACACTGCCGTTCAGCAGTATAAGTCCGGGGTTGCTGCGTATGGCTGTCTTGAGGGCTGTTTCGTCGGCTTGGCAAAATGGATATTCGGCTCCAGTGATGTCACACCAGTTTGATATTTCGTCAATGTCGCTTCCGGTTATGCATATCAGCATGTAGTGGTGGTCTTTACAGTAGTCGGTCAGTTCTGCCAGCCGGTCCATTACCCCATCGTCGGCTACGTCCAATTTGGGCGATATTATAAGGAATTTCCATCCGGGGGTTGCTATGATGCTATCTGTGAGGTCCTGTCCTGTTTCAATGTCCATCAGCATCAGATCGGATATGGGTGGTGTCTTGCCGTCTTCCTTCCATGCCATTTGTTCAGTAAGGTCCGCTCCTACATGATATGTACGGAAGTCTATGATGGGCAATGTGTATATTGTATAGCCTGCAAGCAGGAAACCAAAAAGCCAACTGTATAATGCTACGAGCCACTGGCTGTGTTGGCTGATGAGCCTTGTTCCCAGATGATGCCACTTCCATATGATGAATGCAATGGTAAGCAGAATCAGGTTCTTGCCGAATGTTTGCCAATTGGTTAGTTGTATCGCATCACCAAAACAGCCGCAGTCATGTACTGGATTAGCTATGGCAAGATAAAGCGACCATGGTGTGAAAAGCATCATCAGAAGCAGAACTAAGCGTGATGTCCACTTTCTGCGTATGCCGAACAGCAGATATATGCCCAGACAGAATTCCAACAGTGCGAGGGCAACAGCTATCGCCAAGGGTATGTATGTGGGCAGACCTTGGTTAAAACCGAGGGCGGCTGTATAATCCAGGATCTTGTATTCGGTACCTCGGGGGTCGATGACCTTGACTGTCCCGGAGAATACAAATACAGCTCCCATCAGGGTACGGAACGTATTAGCGGCCGTAACCTTGAGGCGCGTGAAAAACTGGGATTTAATCACCGAATGTCAGTTTTATGAGGCCGAAAACAGCGTAGTTCATCATATCCATGTAGTTTGCATCTATGCCTTCGGATACGAGCGTCTCTCCACCGAGTGACTCTATCTGTTTTGTGCGGAAGATTTTCATAAGGATAAGGTCGGTGTAGCTGGAGATACGCATAGAGCGCCAGGCCTCGTCATAGTCGTGGTTTTTGCGGAGCATGAGTTGCAGGGCCTTGGTTGCATAGCGGTCATAGGCTTCGATGGCCTCCTGTGGCGTCATGTCGTCCGGGGTTTCCGAGATACCAAGTTCCAATTGTATGAGACCTACTATGGCATAGTTGACAATGGCTATGTACTCTGGCCGGATACCTTCATCTACCATGGCTTCTCTCTTCATCTCAATTGAACGGATGCGATTAGCCTTGATGTAGATTTGGTCTGTAATGGACTGTGGCCTCATTATGCGCCATGCAGCTCCGTAGTCGTGAAGTTTGTTGGAGAAGAGTGTGCGGCATTCTGCCATTATTTTCTCAAATTGCTCGCGCGTTTCCATTATATACTATATAATAGCAAAACCGGCTCCCGGCCGGGAACCGGTTTAATTCTGGTATTTATCCTTTTGCTGAGTTCAGCTGTATTTCAAAATCTGGCCAGGTTGCAAGATTGATTTCTGACTCAGATTGTTCTTCTTGCACAAATTTCTGACACTGATGCCATATTTGCGTGCAATGGACGAGAGGCTCTCGCCACGGGCAACGCGATGTATGCGTGAACGGACTTTTTGTCTGCGCTCGGCCTGAAACTCCTTGCTCTCCTGTTGCTTAGCCTGTATCTGAGCCTGTTCTTCGGTCAGTATTTCGCCTTCTCCTCCGTTTTTCTCGCTTCTGGCAGTAACGCGGTCCGATTTGCCGTTGCTCCGGAATACATAGAAATCTGAGAGAACATCCTGTGCCACGAAGTCAAATAATTTTTCTGGGTCGATGAACTGTCCCAGGAAACGTGTTTCGAAATGCAGGTGACTGCCTGTCGAACGTCCTGTATTGCCTCCAAGTCCGATTGGCTGTCCGGCTTTGACTGTCTGGTCTTGAGCACACAGCTGTTTGCTAAGGTGACCATATACTGTTTCCAGTCCGTTAGGATGGCGGATAACGATGTATTTGCCATAACCGTTTCCGTTGTATGCTACGATACGTACCTTGCCGCTGAATGCTGCGTATATTGTGTCACCGACATAGACCTTAATGTCTGTCCCGTAATGATTGCGACGGAATGATGCCCTGTAACCGTAGTGGCTGGTGACAAGACGGCTCTTACATGGCATGTGGAAACTGCGAAGGTCAATCTTGTATTCCTTTGGCAGTGCAACACCATAGTGGGTGGTGTACTTGTTTGACCAGTTTGGGTATAGAGAAGAGGCCGGATTGGAAAGATTTTCCTCTTCCAGCATGCGTATTATGCTGAGTGAGTCAATTGTGCGTATGCTTTTGGCTGCAGGAGCCACCATGGCCATACGGTCCTGTGCAAAGGTTGCGCTGGAAAGCGTCATGGCCATGAGTAGGAGAACTGTTCTGATTGTATTCTTGCTTTTCAAAATCATATTCTGCTTAATTTTTATCTGTTTCGTGTGTACATCGCTATGCCTCGTCAACTGAATACAGGCGATCCATGTTGAGGTCTCCCAGGTCATGGATTTCTTCCGGCTTAAAGAAGCGTTTCAGTTCGGCCTCGGCCGCTTCGGGTGAATCAGAGGCGTGCACGATGTTCTGCTGGTTGCTCATACAATAGTCGCCGCGGATTGTGCCGGCATCTGCCTTGCGGCCATTGGTATAGCCTGTGATATAGCGCACGACGGCAATTGCATCAACGCCTTCCAGACATATTGCGATAACAGGTGTCTTCTTCATGGAAGCCTTTAGCGAAGGGAAGAATGGCTTGTTGACAAGGTGCGAGTAATGTTGCTCAAGTATGGCATCGTCCAGTTGCATCATCTTCATCCCGGCTATGCGCAGGCCTTTCTTTTCAAAGCGGCTTATAATTTCTCCAATCAAGGCCCTCTGAATGGTGCTGGGCTTGAGTAGAACAAGGGTTTTTTCCATAGTTTGTTTGCGGCTTGTGATTGTGTGATTACTCTCACAATACACCAATATCGTGAGCAAAGTTACGACTTTTAGTCGGAATATCCTTAGAAAGAGGGTAATTTATTTGTTTTTTTATGTTTTTTTAATTTAGTCTGTACACTTCAAGTGTGTTGCTTTCAGACGTAAATTAGAAAATATGGATTTTTACCTTTGCCATAAATCGCGCACTTTGGGTAGGCATCGGTGCCTCAAGCAGAGTGCCTATGCCATAAAATGCGTTGGTAAGATTATAGGCATCCAATGATATGGTCAGTCTCTTTTTCCACTTCCAGTCAAAGCCTGCGTTGAGCATTACCTGTCCGTTTTGCCAGGTTATGGTTGTGGGTGGCTGTCCGTACATTATCCGGCTGTAATTGTTCCATAGCAGATACATTCCGCTTTGTACATGCAGGTTGGCACGAAGCCAGAATTCTCCGGCACGGGGATTTTGGTATAGTTGCCGTCCTGCCGTCAGGTTCATCATGAACTTTGATTCGTTTCCAATCCAGTGTTCCAAACTCTTTTCCATGTACTCGCTGGTCTGGTCGAATGTGTGTTGCAGGGTCATGTTCATGTTTGCCAGTGTCTTGCTGTCGTGATATTCCAGGATTGCCTCGATACCACCTTGCGTCAGTTTTCCTGAATTGGTGAACGGGTACAGCTTCTTTGTAAGGTTATTGGCAGAATACTGTACCAGATCCTTGCCAATATTGTAGAACATGTTTACCTCGCATTTCAAGTGTAGCGGTTTCCATTGAAATAACGAACTGATCTGTATGCTGTTGAGGAACTGAGGCAACATATCGTTTCCGCCGCTCAGCAGCCTTACCTGGCTGGCGCGGTATAGATATGGGGCATCAACAAAACTGCGTGCATAGCCAACCTTGAAAGTCGAAACAGAGGTTGGCATCCAGATTAGTGCTATTCGTGGTGATGCCGTGCGGATATCATTGCCGCTATATCGTTTTTTGAGGTCGAAGCGTAATCCTCCGTTAAAGATGATTTTTTCTGTGAAGTAGTGCTTCCATTGGAAGTATGGACTCAGTGACCATTCGCTGCCGGCATCGATGCCTTGGTTGTTGCTGAGATTGACTTTGTAATATTCGTCACATAGGCTGAAACATGACGAATTCATTATGAAATAGTCAAACTGGCATCCAAACAGTATGTTACCTCTCTGTCTGCCCCACTTGTAGGGAAGGCTTCCGTTGACGTTGATTCCCAGGGTATAGTCTTTCCAGTTGGCTGCCTGCCATACTCCCTCGGTGCTGGGGTCTTCGGTAAATGTTCCGGTAACCAGAAAGTACATCAATTGGGAAAAATCTTTGTCTATGTTGTCTCCCAGGACGTTGTAAATCTGTGTGTCTTCACTTCCAAAATAAGCAGAGCCGTTAAGGGTGAACTTGTTCCAGGTATGCTTGTAGTCAAGTGAGGCGTTTAGTGTCATACGGCTGGTTCCCGGTTTGTTGCCGTTGTTGGATGCATACTTGTCATAGTTGTACGCAGTGCCTGCACTGACCATGTTGTAGAAGGGGACTTGCTTGGAGTGTTGTGCAGTTATATTCATGGAAACATCTCCCCAGCGTGCGTTCATACCGATGTCAAATGCCGGTTTCCGGTTGAATCCTCCGATATATCTGATATCGCCTCCGGTGTCAAATCTCTCTCCTCGGGAATAGTACACACTGGCCCATCCCATTACGTCGCTCTTCAGGTTTCCGCGTCCATATACTGCACTGCCTCCAAAACTGTTGTGCATACCTGCTGTTGCCGTCAGCTGGCCTCCTTCCATTTCGGACCCCTGCTTGGTGATTATGTTGACAACGGCAGCAAGGGCGACGTTTCCATATAGCGAGGAAGCAGGGCCTCGCAGGACCTCAATCTGTTTTATCTTGTCAAGGGAGATGCGATAGTCAGGGCTTGCGGCATTAGTCATTCCTGAGTTCAGACGATGACCATCCTGCATGATGAGTATGTCCTCTTGCATAATGTTGTATATACCTCGCATTGACACACTGCTTTCGATGCCCTCGATTCGTGTCATTCCAGGTACATACAGACACAATAGGTCCTGCAGGGTCCTGGCTCCGCTGTTAATTATCATGTCCTCGGTAATCAGGGTAACCGGAACGGGGGCTTCTTCCAGGCTCTCGGCCCATGCCGAGGCCGTGGTGATTTTTTCGGAACCTTTTTTCAGACGTTCCAACATATCGTTAAAGCGCTGGGTATCACCGTATGCCGTGAAAAAGGGGTCTGTTTCCAGAAGTTTTGCAGAATAGCTTTCAGCCAGTTCTGTACGGTCGGTGTACAGGGCAGACAGGGCCAGCAGGCGGTATGCCTTGACGCGATTCTGCATTTGCATACGGCCAGCACTACCGGCCAAAAGTGAATCGACTGTAGTGAAATGTCCGTTCTGATATGCATTATCGGCCTGCTCCAACAGTTTTTGTTCATCGCTGTTACTTGTTTGGGCCAGTATGTCTGCACAAAATCCAAAGGTAAAAAGGAGAATTATGGTTTTCAGCACTGTTCGCATGGTATGTCTATTTGAAAAGTTGTCCCTTGGTTCACGGCACTTTGGAACGTAATCGTACCGTTCAGACCGCGTGTAATCAGGTCGTGCGTAATCCTCATCCCTAATCCAGTCCCCTTTCCAATGGGCTTGGTAGTAATCAGTTCGTGGAATAATTTGCCTTGAACATCCGCATCCATTCCGCACCCATTGTCCCTGATTGTAATAGAGATGCCCTTCTCGCTGTGTTTAAGCTGAATTTCAAATTCAGGATTAAAATCCTTGTTCTCGGCTTTTGCTCGTTCGTTAACGGCATAAAAGGCATTGTTGGCAAGATTCAGTATTGAACGTGACAAGTCTTGTGGGACAATCATGACTTTGGGCATGTTGTCGGGGTATGTCTCGTGGATGCTGACATTGAATTTTTTGTCCAACGCTCGCATTGCATGATAGGCAAGCCAAATGTATTCGTGCAAGAGAGAGGGAATGTCCGTGGGAAGCTTTTCTCCCTCTTTGCCACGGCTCAGGAGCAGGATGCCCTGTATTATGCTGATTGCACGCTGTCCGTGTTCCTGAATTTTGGTCATGTTTTCTTTCAGGTCAGTAGCGATGTCCTGAAGTTCCTTGCAATCTTCCTGGTCGATTTTGTCCGAGAGGTCTTGCAGTATGTCTTCGATATCATCCACCAGGTGAGATGACGTTTTGCTGAAATTTATGACGAAATTCAGAGGATTCTGTATCTCGTGTGCAATTCCGGCACTAAGGAGCCCCAGTGAAGCGAGCTTTTGTTGCTGTGCAAGTTTTTCCTGCAGTTTTTTTATTTCCTGTTCCATAGTCTTATGGAAGTTGTATTGTAAATTCGGTCCATTCGTTCTTAATACTCTTTACGCTAACCATGCCGCCAAAGTCCTCGATTATCTGGCGCGCCAGATATAATCCCACGCCAGGAGCTTCGGCTGTAGGTTTCGTGGTGAAGAACGGATCAAAAATCTTGTTTATGGTACCCTCCTCGATACCTATGCCATTATCCCAGATTACTATGGATGGCGGCTCGGTTCCGGTTGGCGGTTTTATGGCAAGGCGAATAGTTGAATTTGCTGTTTTTTTCTTTTTCAGGGCATAGACAGAGTTTGCCAGCATACTGGATATGACATTCTCAAGCTGTTCGGCATTGACATCTGCGACAATAGGGAATTCGGGTTTATTCCATTCGATGTTGATGTTAGCGTTCCTTATGTCTTCGGCATGATACTTTTTCAGCATATCTATTGTTTGCTGGCATATAGAGGCAATGTCAGCAGGTACAATCCTGCCCTGGCGTTCCTTTAGCATCTCTTCCATTGCCTTCAGGATACGCGTTGTGGACAGTCCATGCTGTTCAATCTTTTCCAGATTCTGGTTCATCATGCTTATGATGTCCCCGGCATCGTCTATTGCATCCTGAATATCATCCTGGCTCGCATCCTTGTCTGTTGCATCAGCGATATCAGCGGACAGGTCCTTGAGAAGTCCTAACGTCAGGTGCGAGAAATTGTTTATATAATTCATCGGGTTTAGAATGCGGTCAATCAAACCCTTTGTCAACTTACCCGCTGTTGCCTCTTTTTCTTTGCGTATCAACTGGGCATGCGCTTCCTTCAGTTCCTTGGTTCGTGCATCAACGATTTTCTCCAGCCGTTCGTTTTGCTGGCGGATGCGACTCATCCTCCACAGGGACAGCCCATATACAGCCAGCATACCGCATGCCAGATACAGCAAAAGCGAATACCAGCTCCAGTACCAGGGATCGGGGATTGTAAATTTTATTGTTGTGCTTTCGGCAATATCTCCGTTAGCATCCTTCACTCGTACTGTCAGCTCATAGTCACCTACAGCCATGTTAGCAGATGCAATTCTTTGGTCATTATTCCATGCACTCCATGCGTCATCGTCATTCAGTCGATAAGAGTACATTGTCTTGCCGACAAGATCCAGCTTGTCAGATGCAATTTCGAACGACAAATTGCCATTATCAATGTTGAAATTACGGATATATGCTTTGGGCAGATATGGCGTTATCTGGGACGTTATTGCTATATTCAGCCTGTAAAGGCCGAATGTACCACCAATCCACGCAATGCCATCCTTGACATACATTGCCTGGATGTTCAGATCGTCAAAGGGAGTAAGCCACTTCTGAATGTTTTCGGAGATACCCTTGCACGTCAGTCCGTATCCATCTTCGCGCGTAGTCCATGTATTGTTCTTGTCATCCGTATATGAAAACAGTACATTGGAATCAGGATTGTCCAGACTAATGTATTTGTATTTGTCAGTACCGGATACAGGTATAATTTTGCAAACGTTTTTAATATTGCCGTCTAACATGGCTGAGTTGCCGGCCAGGTCATTCAGATGGACTCCGTCCAGTTCACCGCTTATAAACTTGCCGTCAGGCCTTACACAAATGGAGAGGGCATGGCGTTTTGTAATCTGACGCAGGACATTGTTCTTGTATTCAAAAATACCATCTGCAGTGGCTATCAGCAAAGTTCCCTGTTTAGATTCTACCATCTGCCAGCATGCTTGGTCGATTCCGTCAATCCGGTGTAAACGGTTGTCCTTCAGTTGGTACAAGCCTAAAAGCGTGCCTACGTACAGGGTTTTGTTGTTTTCCAACAGACATGTTATCTGACCCTTAAGTCCTTCGTCCTCACCATAACGCGAATACACAGGTGAAGCCGAAACGGCGAAAATTCCATTGTCAGTTGTTCCCCATATCGTTCCCTTACCGTCGTACGTAATGTCAGTTATCGAGTTGCTGCACAAACCGTTGGCTGTCGTCAGCGTACTGATGATGCTGCCATCGGATGCAGTGACCTTCAGGCCTTCTCCTATTTGCGACGTTATGGTCAGGTGTCTGTCGGGAATAGTGAACCTGCATTTGTTCTTGTTGTTGCTCAGAAGCCTTGTCAGTTCAACGATAGTCGAGGCGGGGCCTTTACATACAACCTGTTGATGGCTATATGTATATGCCATGTCGTCATCCGTCAGGAAATTAATCTCGCCGTTACTCTCATAAATCAGTTCGATTTCACCAAATCTTTGTTTATTCTTATTCTTGTTGGGAATCTTGTCTCCATACAAAAACTTGACTTCAACGCTGTCGGCACGGGGATAGCATACCCCCAGGACGTTACAGCCTCCGACCCAGACACGTCCGTCGTGTGCCTTGTACAGGCTGGTTATGCGGCTGATACCCGGAGAATGTACCATACGCCAGTTAACGCCGTCATAAATAAGCAGCCCTTCGAAATTTGCGACATAGACATGACCCAACGAGTCACATTCAATCCCGAACGAGCGGTTATGTCCACCATACTCGTCTGCCTTGAAATTGTGATAAAAGGCAACGCCATAGTTTTGTGCGCTGACAACTGCCGAAAACAGCAGTATGCTAATTAATAGTCTTATACGGGACATTATGACCTATATAGTAATTCCACTGGTGGCGTGTAAGGTTTATACCTCTCCTGACCAGATTGTTCTTAATAATTGCAGCCATCTCATCAGTTGATGTGTTCAGGCTAACGATATTTCCGTTACTCAATCCGATGTATATACGGTTTCCTGCTGTACTTGTAATGCTCAAAGGCCAGCCTTCATACTTTATGTTTACTGGAATGACCCATTCTCTTTCCAACTTATTCGAGGTTTTTCTGGGAACAATGTTTTCGATGTCCGTCTCCTCCATGAACGAGTATCCATTGTCCAAGTGGAAATTAGGCAGGTTGGAAATCTGTATGCTGTGGTCGTACGAACAACTTATCAGGATTAGTCCGGACATTGTCATGGCAGTAATGGCCCCCTTGTGTCCGGTAACATTTGTTATCATACGTCCATATTTGTTGTAGATGTCAATATTGCCATCGCGATGCCCCAGAATCGTACATCCGGTTTTGGGGTCGTACAGGGATGACGTAACCTCGGTGGCGGTATTGCCCAGGAACGTGATTTTTTTAGTATTGTTCTGGGCCAGAAGCTTGCCATCCATACTCCTGTGTTCTTCCATGCCGGTATTGTAGAAAATACATATCTTGTTACCAACCATGTGTGTCGAAGTGATTCGGTCTTTGGTACCGAACGTGGATGTGACGCTGCAATTCGTCGTATTGAATGTGCTTATACTTTGCTGGGCAACGAGCAAAAGGTCAGTACCGCATTTAAGAAGCTTTTGGTAATAGCCAACAGGAGCTTGAATGACTTTTGACTTTCTGTTCTTGTCAAGGACAACCAACTGACCCTTGTGTGATAGGGCGTATATCATGTCATCGACAACGGCAATGCCGCGGAAGTCATAAATATTGTTGTGAAACAATACTTCCTGTGTCTTTCCCCAATACATAATTTCACCGTACCCCGATGCTGCTATGCAACCATCCTTGTAGGGGACTATGGAATTGACATTGGAAATCGTAGGCATTGGTGCACTATGTGTCGAATTGCTACTCATTGCCAGGGACAGATACGTCTGTGTGAAGTATGTATTGCCATCGTACTCCTTCTGGAAATACCAGCTCCAGTAAGACAGCAGTGAGGCAATATCATTGCTCTGGCTGTCATATTGGCTTATGGACGAGGCTCCCAGGGTATTTCCAAGCCTGCGGTACGTGAGCGTGTCACTCAGTCGGCGGGCATGCTCGGCCTCATCACGTTGCAATAGGGCAATTTTCTCCTGTTCCTCTGCAATCAATTTCTGTTCCCGAGCTTCTTTTGCAGCCTCTCGGGCCTGAGCCTCGGCCTTTTTTGCCTGAACCTCAGCTTTATGAGCCGTTTGTGATTCCTGTTCTGCGCGTGCGGCATTCTTCAGTGCCAGGATACTTTGCTGCTCAGCCCTTTCGCGCTGTTTGTCAGATATTTCCTTTTGCTGATAGGCAATATCCTCCATCTGCAAGCTGACACGCTTTGTCACAATGGCATCTCGTTGTTTGGCCAGAAGGGAATCCAGGCGATTCTGCATTTCCTGCAACTGCAATCTGGCAACACCCCGTCCTATGTTATAGGAGATGATGCCGCTTGCCACAACCGCAATCAGCAGAATCGTAATTATATATATAAGGTGTTTGTGCATAAACTACAGGCGTCTGATGGACAATTGAGTAATATCATCACTTTGCGGCGCATTCTTGACAAAGTCATGAATATCATTCAATACGCTCTGGATGATTTCGTCAGGAGCTGATCTGAAAATCTTGGAAAGCAGTCTTGTCAGTTTCTCTTCACCATACTGTTCGTTGGTAAGATTCTCAGCTTCGGTAACACCATCAGTAAACAAGTATATGGTATCTCCCTTCTCCAATGTAACATGTCCCGAACGGAACTCAATGCCGTCAAAGGCGCCCAGAACCATATTGCCGACAGTCGGAATCTCCTCCACCTGCCCGTTACTATGAACTATGTATGGAGGATTATGTCCTGCGTTCGTATAGTCAACAAGTCCGGTTTCCAGGTCCAGGATACCATAGAAGACGGTGACGAACATCGAATTGACGCTTTCGTCAGCCAGCATGTCATTCACGGCTGCCATACACTCGCTGCTTGTTATGCCACGCATGCCGGTAGCCTTTATCAGCGTGCGGCTTACAGCCATGAATATTGCGGCTGGGACACCTTTGCCGCTGACATCGGCTATTACAAACCCCAGGTGCGTCGGATCTATTGCAAAGAAGTCATAGAAATCCCCACCCACATCCTTGGCCGCTTCCATGCTGGCAGCCAATCGGTATCCGGACGCACAAGTTGTCTGCAGCTTGTAGCTTGTAAGGTCGAAATTGTGCGGCAGGATAGCCTGCTGAATCTCCCGCGCAACAGACAGGTCCGAATGTATGTCCTTCAGCTCCTTGCTGTCCTTTTGTGCCGAATGTACAAACTCCAGCTGTTCGACGGCTTTCTCTATCGTGCGCTCCAAATCCTCCAGGTCAATCGGCTTGGTAGCGAAGTCAAAGGCACCGTTGTTCATGGCCTGACGGATATTTTCCATATCACCGTATGCACTCACCATGATAACGCGAATAGCGGGGTTGCGCATCTCGTTTATACGGGCCAGCAAGGTCAGACCGTCCATTTCGGGCATGTTTATGTCGCTCAGGATAATTTCGATGTCAGGATGCTGCAGCATAGTCTGCAATGCCTCCAGACCATTGTGGGCGAAATAAAATTCGTATTCTCCCTTACGGATTTTTCTGCGAAAATATTGTGTTAGAAGCAACTCCAAGTCAACTTCGTCATCCACACTTAAAATTTTTACTGCCATAATGTAGGGTGGGGCGTTTTCTCTGCCCCCGTTTTATGATATTTGGCAGTAAAGGTAGTAAAAAAAAATAAATGTTAAAGAAAAATTGTGCTTAAATGTCGTCAAAATCAAAGTCTAGAAGAAAACCCGGTACGTCTTCCCTGAATTCGTCCAGACTCCGTCTGTCCTTTTTGGTCGGCCTGCCCAGACCTTTGGCGCGATTTACAAACCCCGAAATACGACTCATTTCCAGCAACTCATATTGCTCGGCAGTCGTGATGTTTTCTAGCATTTCCGGAACCAATTTGGCTCCGACCCGATTTTCGATGGGCTGTTTTACACGGAAACTGAGTGTAATAGGTGGTTTGCGTACAGAGACGACATCACCTTCGCGTACCATGCGCGAAGGCTTTACCTGTGTGCCGCCGACAGACACCTGTCCCTTCTTGCATGCAGACGCGGCAATCGTGCGTGTCTTGAATATGCGCACGGCCCACAGCCATTTGTCAATTCTTGCCTCGTTGCCCATTTTCAGTAATCACTCACTTGTTGTTGAAATGGCACATGGCAAAATCAATTCCGCTTAATGCAAACGCCTTGATAGCATCGATTGCCACCAATGCCCGTTCATCGCACAGCTTGTCCTCCTCGGTGGGGAATGTACTCAGTACAAAATCTATCTGACAGCCCTTGGGATAATCATTGCCTATCCCGAATTTCAACCGGCAGTATTTCTCCGTTCCCAGCATTTGTGCAATATGCTTCAGACCATTATGACCGGCAGCGCTTCCACTGGGTTTCAAGCGGATGGCACCAACAGGAAGCGACAGGTCGTCAACGACAATCAGGAGGTTCTCCAGTGGAATTTTCTCTTCCTGGAGCCAGTATCTTACAGCGTTTCCTGACAGGTTCATGAATGTCGTAGGCTTGAGCAATGTCAGTTCGGCATTCTTGACGCGGCAATGAGCCACAAATCCATATCTACGGTCTTCAAAAGAAATGTTGGATGCCTTGGCGAAGGCATCCAACACTCTGAATCCGATATTGTGTCGGGTACCATGGTATTCGCTGCCAGGGTTACCCAATCCGACAATCAGGAATTTTGCCATTTTTAATTAGCTGCCTTGGCAGCGGCACTCATAGCACTACGTGTCATCTTGACCTGACATACGACAACGCTGGCAGGTGTAACCAGTTCCAAACCCTCGAAGCTCAGGTCAGCCACCTTGATAGTCTTGCCAAGACCCAGGTTTGTAACATCGATTTCCAGACGCTCGGGAATCTGAGTGTATGGAGCGCGAACCTTCAGGCTACGTACGCTTGCAGCCAGCTTACCACCGGCGCGAACACCCTCGGCCAGGCCATTCAGCTTGATGGGCACGGCAATGACGATAGGCTTCTTCTCAGTGATTTCGTAGAAGTCAATATGCAGCAGCTTGTCTGTTACGGGGTGGAACTGCAGCTCCTTGATGATTGCCTTGTGCTCCTTGCCGTCAATGTTCAGGTTTACACTGTGAATGTCGGGAGTGTAGATAAGGTTGCGAACCTCTGCTGCAGTAACTGTGAAATTCTCGGCAACGGGGAGACCATTCTCCCTTTTCTCGCCATACAGGTTACATGGAATCAAGTCACTCTTGCGCAGGTTGCGTGCAGCCTTCTTGCCGGTTGCGGTACGTGCAGTACCCTTTACGTCAATACTTTTCATTGTTTTTTTGTTTGTTTTTTGTGTTACTCTGAATTAAGTTGTACATGCTTAACTTGCCATCACACAGGCTTAAATAAGCGGGTGCAAAGGTAAGAAAATATTTTATATTATGTATTCCGTAATTCGGATTTTTATCAAGAAAAGTGTAAATAGACCCAATTTCGGCTTGCGGATTGTGCGATATGCAGGAAATTTAGATACCTTTGTGTGCTAAAATGTGTAATTTATGATAAATCGAGAACTCATAAGGCTTAAAACCATTCAGGTAGTCTATTCGACCGAGGTAAATACAGACCGGCGGCCTGATGAGGTAGAAGACGAACTGGTACGTAGCCTGGGGACGGCCTATGACCTGTATAATACCATGTTGTCACTCATGGTAGCAATCTCTCGCCTGGCATTACGCTCCTACGACGCCCAGAGCACTCGCGCTCAGCGTCTTGGCGAGGTTCAGCCCAGCCGCAAGTTTGTTGACAATCGCTTCATGCTGCAGCTGGAGGGCAACCGGCAATTACGGGAGAATGCCGATATACAGCGAATCGACTGGTCCAACGAGGAAGAGTTCGTGCGCACCCTGCTGAATAAGGTTATGGAGAGCGATGTCTATCGCGACTATATGGACAATCCCCAAACCTCGTATCAGGAAGACCGCGATTTGTGGAAGCACATATACCGTAAGGTCATATCCGACAGCGAGGAGCTGGATAATTTCCTGGAGGACGTCAACCTGTACTGGAATGACGACCGTTTCGTGATAGACACTTTTGTCATCAAGACGATTAATAAATTTCAGGAGGATACCAATGATTTTCAGCCATTGCTGCCCGAATTCCGCAGCCCTGATGACCTGGAATTTGCACGCCGTCTCGTTTCGCAAAGCGTCCGTGCAGCAGGTTACTACAAAAATCTGATAGGTTCTCATACACACAACTGGGACATGGAGCGCATCCCCTTGATGGATCGCGTAATCCTGCAGGTAGGACTGGCCGAGATAACATCGTTCCCCACGATACCCATACAGGTCTCCATCAACGAATATGTTGAGATAGCCAAATACTACTCGACCCCCAACAGTCCCAGGTACATCAATGCAAC
>OCVV011359076.1_pt1 | contig 18806 bp, 11 predicted proteins | sample 1539721 | NCBI WGS metagenome assembly OCVV01 (sample SAMN02144230, study PRJEB22623) | gut metagenome | biome: sheep rumen | host: Ovis aries | place: New Zealand | reverse complement strand
TCGGCCGGTGTCGGTTGGCTGCTCTACCTGATCGGTGCCGTGCTCTCGCTGTTCATTTCGATTCTCATGTGGATCGCCTTCATGCGCTCGGCCATCTACGATCGCCTGTCGCCCGGTTTCCAGTTCGGCAAGATCTGGAGCATGTTCCGCAAGGACACGAACGGCATCATGCGCATCTTCGGCATGAACTTGCTGCTGAGCTTGATCCTGTCGGCCATCATAAGCATCGTCGTCATGATTCTAGTTTTTGGGCTGATCGCAGCTGGTGCCGGTGCCGGTGCGAGCGACAACTCCGCTGCCGCGTTCGTCGGGCTCGGCGGCGTATTGACGATCGTGCTGCTTGCTCTCGTGTACTTCGCGGTCGTTGCGAGCATGGTCGTCGAGGCCCTCGTGGCGCGTGCCGTTGGTTACTGGACCATGCAGTTCGACGTTCCGCATTGGCGCGGCCAAGACGATCCGATGCCGTTCGAGCAGGTTCCGCCCGCATCTGCGGGCCCTGCTCTGTAGGCCTGTTGGTTTCTGCCACATTATGCAAACAGGGTGCTTGTGTGTTCGACATTAATGCGAGCAGGATGAAGCGTGCGCCACGAAGTGCGGCCATGCGTCCCGGTGCCTGAAGCCGCAGCAAGGTTCTGGCTTGATGCTCGCCACGAAGTGCGGCCATGTGTCCCAACTTGGCTTGATTCCTGTGGAATATCCGCGTTTCCGACGCAAAAGAGGGCCATGTGTCCCAGCGCCAGGTGGCCAATCAATCAATGATCATCTGGAGACCGACTCCGATCAGGTGTTTTTCGAAATTGCATTAATAGAGCTTTACAGGATTCAGGTATATTTGGGACACATGGCCCTCTTTTGCGTCGGAAACGCGGATATTCCACAGGGAGTCGTCGTGCCGTGGGACACATGGCTCCGTTTTATGGCGTGGCACATTGCCGCTTTGGACACATGGCCATGATGTGCGGCATGATGTCTGCTCGAAGGTCCACGCCCGGCCGGGCGCCGGCGGGCGGGGCTATGATGAGGTTACTCGCAGATGTGGCTCATGCCTTGGGCGAGCATGGTGTAGACGTGGTCGTCTGCGAGCGAGTAGAGGACGTTCTTGCCGTCGCGCTGGAACTTGACGAGGCGCGCGGCTTTCAGGATGCGCAGCTGGTGCGACACCGCGCTCTGCGTCGCGCCGATGGTCTCGGCGATGTCGGCTACGCGGCGCTCGCCGTTCATGAGCGAGTAGAGAATCTTGATGCGCGTCGTGTCCGAAAACACCTTGAACAGGTCGGCCAAGTCGTAAAGGATTTCCTCGTCGGGCATCGTTTCGTCGAGGGTGGTTTGCGCTTCGATGGCGGTTTCGTTGGACATCGTCGTATCCTTTCGCTGTTTTAACCAGTGTAACACGGTCGCGCCCGCCAGACGCTTACCCGGTAAGTGTCTGGTGGTGAGTGTCTGGTGCGCCTGCATTGCGGTGATTGCGGTACTGGATTTGGTGCAGCAAAAAAAGTAAGATACTCCTAACAGATTTGTTAGGAGAAGTGAACTTATGACGCGGCCGTTTCTCGAGATTCAGGGGCTTTGCAAGCATTACGGCGAAGGCGAGGCCAAGGTCGAGGTGCTGCGCAACATCTCTCTCGGCGTGCAGGTGGGGGAAGTGTGCGTGCTGCTCGGGCCTTCGGGGTCGGGCAAGTCGACGTTCCTCAACCTCGTGGGCGGACTCGAGCCAGCCGACGGGGGTACTATCCGCGTAGGCGAGACGGTGCTGACCGACCTTCCCGACAAGGACCTCGTAGAATACCGGCGTCGAGAGCTCGGTTTCGTCTTCCAGTTCTACAATCTGGTGCCCGACCTGACGGTCACCGAGAATATCGAGGTGTGCCAATACCTCTCATCGAACCCCCTGCCCATGGACGGCCTGCTGCGCTCGCTCGGCCTGTGGGAACATCGGCGCAAGTTCCCGCACGAGATATCGGGCGGGCAGCAGCAACGCTGTGCCATCGGCCGCGCGCTCGTGAAGAACCCGAGCTTGCTTCTGTGCGATGAGCCCACGGGCGCGCTCGACTACAAGACGTCGAAGGAAATACTCGAGCTGATGGAGCAGGTCAACCGCGAATACGGGTGCACGATCATCATCGTGACCCACAACGACGCGATCAAGCACATGGCGCACCGCATCCTGCGCTTGCGTGACGGCGAGCTGGTGGGCGACGAGATTAACCATAACGTCCTTCCCGCCCGAGAGCTGACGTGGTAGTGCCATGAGGTCGCCGCTCGTCAAGCGCCTGCCGCGCGAGTTCAAGAACAACCTGGGCAAATACCTGGGCATGTTCCTATTGCTCGCGCTTGCTATCTCGTTCACATCGGGCTTCCTCGTGGCGGCGAGCTCCATCGAGCTTATCGGCTCGAGCATGCACGATGACTACAACACCGAGGACGGCCACTTCGCCACGACCTTCGAGGCCGACGACAAGTCGATTGCGGCGGTCGAGGCGCTTGGCTGCACGGTTGTCGAGCAGTTCTACTATGACAGCCCGCTGACCTTCGAAGGTGCGGCCGACGGCACGCAGGCGCGTGTGTTCGTGAACCGCGGCGATTTCAACCAGGCTATCTACTGCGAGGGCCGGGCGCCCGAGGCGGACGATGAGATTGCGCTCGATCGCGTGTTCTGCAAGAACAACGACCTCGAGGTGGGCGACGAGGTGCAGCTTGCCGGGCGGTCGATGACGGTCGTCGGCATCATGACCCTGTCCGATTACACGTGCCTGTTCCAGAACAACTCGAGCTTCATTTTCAATGCGCTCAGCTTCACGGTGTCGCAGGTCACGCAAGAAGCGTTCGACCAGGTCGACCAGGGGTCGCTCATCTACAGCTACGCGTTCTTCCTCGACGATCGCGGCATGGAGCTCGTCGACCGCACATCGTTCGAGGAAGACATGCTGGAAACGCTTTCTGACGAAGGCGAGCTCGTGACCGATTTCGCCGACCGCGACTCGAACCAGGCGATGACCTACGCGCTTGACGATACGCAGGGCGACCAGATGATGTGGCAGATTCTGCTCGTCATGCTCATCGTGATCATGGCGTTCGTGTTCGTCGTGCTGACCGACGCCACCATCGAGGAGGAGAGCGCCGTCATTGGCACGCTGCTCGCGAGTGGTTGGCGCAAGCGCGAGCTCGTGGCGCACTATATGACGTTGCCTGCCATCGTGGGCGTAGCCGGCGCCATCGTGGGAAACGTCGTCGGCTACACGCTGCTCGTGCTTCCCATGCAGGGGCTCTACTACAACTCGTACGGCTTCCCGCCGTACCACACCACGTGGAACACGCGCGTGTTCGTCATGACCACCGTCGTGCCGCTGGTGTTGCTGCTGCTCATCACCTTCGTGGGACTCGTGCGCCGCATGAAGGCGACGCCGCTGCAGTTCCTGCGCCGTGAGATCGTCCGCCGTTCGAAGCGCTCGAACATGCAGCTGCCCGAGAAGCTGCGGTTCGTGACGCGGTTCCGCCTGCGCGTGTTTATCCGCAACCTGTCGCATTTCGTGACGCTGTTCTTCGGCATCATGTTCGGCAGTTTGCTGTTGCTGTTCGGGTTGGCCATGATGCCGCTCATGACGCATTTCGCCGAAGAGTCTGCCAAGGGGGTGCCCGCTGAGCACCTCTACGTGCTGAAGGCTCCCGTCGAAATCGACGTGACCGACGACGAGCGCGAGGCGTTCGCCGCAGCGGAAGAGCTCATGCTGACCGAGGATGTCTCGAGCATCGCCCCCGAGCATCTGCTCGGGCTCTACATCGAGGCGGCGCGCGTCGACGAAGACGCCAACGTCGTCAATACCGAGAAGAACTCGCCGGAGGTTATCGCGCAGGCCGAGAAATTCGCCACGTCGACGCTCCAGAGCAAGCGGCGGTTCTTCGACCTCGACGAGGACATTACGGTGTATGGCATTCAGGAAGGCTCGCGGTACTGGGAAGACATCCCCGTTTCCGACGGCCACATGTGCATCGGGCTTGGCGCCATGCAAAAGTGCGACATCCATCTGAACGAGGCGCGCGCGTTTACCGACAAGTATACGGGCGATTCGTACGATTTGACGTTTGCCGAGGTCGTGGGCAACACCACGACCATGAACGTATACATGACCATCCATGATTTCAACGAGCTGTTCGGCAACGACGAAGACTACTTCAGCGGTTATGCGTCGAACGAGCCGATCGCGCTCAACGGACGCTACGTCGCGACCGAGATTACGCCCGAGCAGATGCTCGGCGTTGCGGACCAGCTGCAAGACTCGATGGGCAAGATTGCTTCGTCGCTGCTCTACGCGGTCGTGCCGCTATTCTTGATCTTGATTTACCTGCTGACCAAGACGGTCATCGACCGCAGCGCGCGGGCCATCTCGTATATGAAGGTGTTCGGGTATCACGACCGCGAGATCTCGCGTCTGTACATCCGCTCGATCACGTTGACGGTGCTCGTGTCGCTCGTCGCGTGCTTGCCCATCATCGTCGGCGCGCTCGACGTCATCGTGCAAATCATGATGTCGAAGTACGCCGGCAATCTCCAGATCTGGATTGCGCCGATCACCTACGTCCAAGAAGTGCTCGTCGGCGCAGTCACGTACTTCGTCGTGGCCTTGTTGCACATGCGCCGCATTCGCCGCGTGCCCCTCGCCCTCGCCATGAAGGTCCAGGAATAGACCAAAGGGGAGACTCGTAAATGGAAAGCGACCATTTGGGAGTCTCCCCTTTGGTCAGGTTTCATCCTCTAGGGATGAGGTCGAATCGCTGCTTTCGGCTATCGTTTTCCTGCATCGAGTCGAGAAAGAGGGAAGACGATGGCGGAGGAAACCGAGGAACAACCTAAACTTTGGACGCGCAGCTTCATCATGGTGACGCTCGCGAATTTCTTCCTGTTCTGCGGGTTCGGCATGCTGCCGTCGCTATTGCCGCTGCATTTCCGCGACCTTGGCGCACCGGAGGCGGTTATCGGGTTCGTCGCCGGCGTCTACACGTTGGCAACGGTGTTCATGCGCCCGATCGTGGGCGTGGCCATCGATCGGTTCGGGCGCAAGGGCGTGCTCGGGCTGGGCCTGCTCATCATGTGTCTCGCGTCGGTGCTGTTCGCCCTATTGCCGGTCGTGAGCCTAGTCTTGGTGATCCGGTTCATCCAAGGGCTCGGATGGGGCATGGCCAACACGGCGTCCCCGACGCTCGCGTCGGACATCATTCCGCAGAAACGCTTCGGCGAGGGCATGAGCTGGTTCACGCAGGGCAACGCCATCGCGTCGGTGCTGGCGCCAGGCGTTTCGCTCGCGATTTACTACTCGGTCGGCGCTCAGGTATCGGTCACGGTTAGTGCGTGCTTCTTCGCGTTGGCGTTCGTGTGCTCGCGCTTCGTGAAGACGCCCGACGAGCTGGCCGCCGAGAAAGCGCGTGTCGCCGGCGTCGGGGCGGTCGAGCCGGCCGATTCAAGCGAACCCAATCCGAAGGCCAAGCTCAACCTCAAGACGTTCTTCGAGCAGCGCTCGATCCTTCCCGCGTGCATCATGTTTTTCGTGACGGCGTGTTACGGCGCCATGACCTCGTTCGTTCCCGTGATGAGCGAGCTTCGTGGCATCGAGGGAGTGCAGTGGTTTTTCGTAATCGAGGCGCTCGCAGTTGTCGCGTCTCGGCCGTTCATGGGAAAGCTCGTCGACAGGCGTGGCTATCGCCCCACGGCGCTCGTCGGCATGGCGGGCATGTGCTTGTCGATGTTCACGCTCAGTCTAGCGAGCAGCTTTCCTGTGCTCGCGGTAGCAGCGGTCTTCAATGGCGTAGGCTACGCCACGTGCTACGCGACCTTCCAGACCATGGCGGTCGCGGGCATCGAGAAGGAACGCCGCGGGTCGGCCACGGCGACGTTCTACGTCGGCTACGACGGAGGCATGGGCCTTGGCGCCATCTGCGCCGGGCTGCTCGCGGGCGCAGCGGGCTACGCCGTGATGTACCGCGTGTTCGCCTGTTTGCCATTGTTGGCGTTGGTCATCCTGTTTCTCAACGCCGACAAGGTCAAAGCCCGAGAAGCCGCCCGCAAAAGATAACCAAAAAGGGACATTCCCTTTTTGGTTATGAGAGGGCGAGGCGGATGCGGTTCTCGCGGTTGAGGGCGCTCGACTCGGGGTCGTAGTCGATCACGGTGATTGCGATGTTGGGGAAACGTCGCTTGAGCTCGTGGAGGGCGCCGCGCGATTGCACGTGGCCTTTCAGGCATCCGAAGCTTTGCAGGTATATGACGCGCTCGATCCCCTGGGAGTCGAAGGCCTCGAGCTGCTCGAGGTAGCGCACGTCGTCGACTTCGATGAGTTCGGGGTCGGGGAAGACCGCTTGCCAGCCGAGGCTGGCGATGAGGTCGACCACGCCGTCGTTGAGCGACGGGTCGAACACGATAAGCGGATTGCCCAGCAGCCCGACCTTGGGCCGTCCGGCATCGTCGCGTGGCGGGGCGGTTGGCGACGGCGCACGCCCGATCGATGGCTCGCGTGTGACGAGGTGCTTGAGCTCATACGGCAGCGCGTCGGTCAAGCAGTCGACGCAAGCGAACGGCACCTCGATGCGGTCGAGGCCGGGGTCTTCCGACAGATCCTTAAGCGCTCGTTCGACCAGCGCCTTCGCCGTCGAGCACAGGTCGGGCGTCGGCGTTTCGCCCGTCGCGCATAAAAGGGGACTGTCCCCAATTATGCGATTTTGGCCGGCCGTGTACGCGAGGGTGCGCAGGCGGATGCGGATATGGGCCGTGTTCGCGATATCGTCGATCTTGAGTTCGGTGAAGGGGCGGTGCAGGCGGGTTGCCAGGTCGCGCGCTTCGTCGACGGAAACGGCGTCGTATCCGCAACCGAACGATCTGAGCGCCACGATCTCGACTTGCGGGTCGCGCGCGGCGAAGTCGACGAGCCGCAGCAGGTGCTTGGACGGTTTCCAGAGCCCCTTGGGCGCGGTCGAGCTGGCGAGCTCGCCGGTGATTCCCATCATGGGCGCGACCGCGAAGCCGAGCCGCGAGAGCTCTTCGTCGATACGGTGCACGAGCGCGGGGTCGACATGGTAGGGTCGTCCGGCCAGAACGGCAACCCTGCGCGTCTCGTCGGCATGCGCCCAGTCGAGAGCCTTTCTCGTGGCCCGCTCAACGGTATCCTCGAACTGGTTCTGGGCATCGAGGGCTTTTTCGATTGCGGCATCGAATTCATCGTCGCCGGTCGCGTCGCCTTCGGGCGCCATGGAGTGGATCGCTTCGAGCAGGGCTTTCCGGTCTTCGGGCCGTTTGGCGATCGCGCGCGGCCTGATCGGCTTGATGGTCGGCGAAACCAGCCGACCTTCTTCGACGTTGTCGCGCAGGGCGCATGCGTATCCGGTGGCGACGGGGCAGCGTGTGCCGCGTTCGAACATCGGCATGAATACGAAATCGGCGCCTGCGTCGACGAGGTAGGCATAACGTGCGTGCGAGATCTTCGCGGGGTGGCAGACGCTTTCGGAAGGGATAGACTCGGCGGCGGCATCAGCGAGGCGCGCCGAAGCCGCGTCGTCGGGTACGATGACGCCGAATCCGAGCTCCCGCAGCAGCGTGTGCCAGAACGGCGTGCTCTCGTACGCGTTGAGCGTGTTCATCAATCCGACTGAAACTTCGCCGCGAGGCCCGCGACCGGCTGCGTCGCCATATGACGCGATCAGCTTCTGCTCGAGCTCGACGACGTTGGGCGCTTTCATGGTGGCGGAGGCGGGTTCGCCGAATACGGCTTCGTAGGCGCGCTCGCAGCGGTTGCCGCCCACAAAACAGCGTCCGTTGTCGAATTCGACGATGGTGAGCAGGCACGAGTTGCCGCACCCCGGGCATCTCAGCGACATCCGCTGGGGATCGGCTTCGCGCACGTCGTCGAGGCTGGCAAGCGACGATGACGCGCCTGCCACATATCCGTCGCGTGCCGCGAGCGCTGCGCCATAGGCTCCCATGAGGTGCGCGCAATCGGGACGGATGGCTTCGACTCCCGCCACCTTCTCGAACGCACGTAGCACGGCATCGGACTTGAACGTCCCTCCTTGCACGACGATCGCGTCGCCGAGCGGCGCTGTGTGGTTTTTCCCGATGATGCGCGTCATGACGTTGTTCACAACCGAATAGGCGATGCCGGCGGCGATGTCGCCTCGTGGCGCGCCCGTCTTCTGAGCATGTCGCACGCGCGACGTCATGAAAACCGTGCATTTCGCGCCGAGGTCGATGGGGTTGCGCGCCTCGAGGGCGAGCCGCGAGAACTCGGTCGGCTGCAAGAGCAACGACCGCGTGCTGCTCTGGACGAACGCGCCGCACCCACTCGAGCAGGCCTCGTTCAAGACCGCGTCGACGACTTGACCGTCCTGGATCCAGAGCGCTTTCATGTCTTGGCCGCCGATGTCGAGCACGAAGCTGGCGTCGGGGCGGAATTGGCGCGCGGCGCGAAGGTGCGCCACCGTCTCGACGATGCCTTCGTCGAACCCGAGCCCCGCGCGTAGCAGGTCCTCTCCGTAGCCGGTTACAACAGCGCGGGCGATGCGGCGGCGCGATGCGGAGTACGCATTGCCCTCGAGCCGCAAGAGCAGCTCCTCGAGCATTTCGCGAGCTGCCTTGAACGTGTCGCCCGAGCTGTTGCGGTAATCGGAGGCGACGAGCGCGCCCGTCTCGTCGACCACTGCGTATTTCAGAGTGGTCGAGCCGGCGTCGAAGCCCAGGAACAAATCGCCCTCCGCATCGGAGAGGTTGTGCCTCGTTATGCGGTCGCTTGCATGGCGCTTCTCGAATGCCTGCCTTTCGTCTTCGGTGTCGAACAGCGGTGGCAGGTGCTCGGCGTCATCTTCGATGTCCGTTGCCGAAAGGGCCCGCCGCTCGAGTTCCGAAAGCGAGAATACCGGCGGGTTATCGGCCGTGGCGATCGCGCCCATGGCCGCGAACAAGTGGGCGTCCGGTGGCTTAATTCCGCTGCGCTGGCTGAGTCCTAGCTTGCGCCTGAACGCGATGACGAGCGCGGGGATGTGCTCGAGCGGGCCGCCGAGGAAAATGACCTTACCCCGTATGGGGCGCCCGCACGCCAGCCCGCCGAGCGTTTGGCGCACCACGGCCTCGAGCGCGCTTTGCGCGATGTCGGCCTTGGAGGCGCCCGCGTTGATGAGCGGGCGCACGTCGGTCTGAGCGAATACGGCGCAGCGGCTTGCGATAGGATAGGTGCGCTGCGAGCCGAGGGCGATCTTGCTGATGTCGCGCGTGCGCACGCCCAGCATGCTCGCGATGCCGTCGATGAAGTCGCCCGTGCCGCCAGCGCACGTGGCGTTCATGCGTTGCTCGACGTTGCCGGTCAGGTAGGTTATCTTCGCATCTTCGCCGCCCAGCTCGATGATGCAGTCGGCGTCGGGATAGCGTTGCTTGACCGCATTGGTCGTGGCCACGACTTCCTGGACGAACGGGATTCCAAGCGCGCGGCCGAGCGCGATACCCGCCGATCCCGTTATGGCTACGGGCAAGCTCACGTCGCCGTAACGCCAAGCCGCATCGTGGAGCAGCTCGGCGAACGTGCTCAGCACGTCGCTGCGATGCCGATGATACATGGCGAACACGATTTCGCCGCGCGCGTCGAGCGCAACGAGCTTGAGGGTCTTCGATCCAGCGTCGATGCCAAGCGCGACCGGCTCGCTATCGTTCGTGACGAGATTGGGGGACCGCCGCGACCACCACGTGTTCCACTTGCGCGACCCGACGGTCGGGGCCTCGTGCGCATCGTTCGAAGCCGCGTGATGTGGCGGGTTTTGCCTCTTGTTGTACGGTGTCTCAAATCTGACCATGGGCCCTTAATTGTAGCAACCAAACGGGGACTGTCCCCACGTGGTTGCAACCAAATGGGGACAGTCCCCGTTTGGTTGCTAGCTCTCCTTCGCGAACGGGTTCTGGTGGCGGCGCAGGTTGTTGAGCACGAGGCAGGCGGTGCACAGGCACAGCCAGTCAGCCATGGGCTTGCCGAACAGGATGCCCGAAGGTCCCAGGGCGATCGAGCAAGCGACCATGCAGACGACGTCGACGGTGCCCATGCGCGTGAACGCGAGGATGTACGGCCGTCGTTTCTGGCCGATTGCCTGCAGGTACGACGTCGTGAGGAACACGAGCCCCGACGGAATGAAGCACAGCGAAACCTCGCGCAGGTAGGAACGGCCGCATTCGATCGTCGCCGGGTCGTCGATGAAGAATCCGCAAATGGCGTCGGGAAACGCGAACACCAACACGGTGAACAACGAGCTCATGCACAGCGAGAACGTTACCGCGACCTTGATGGCCGACTTGACGCGTCCGGCGTTGCCGGCGGCGTAGTTGAATCCGATGATGGGAAGCACGCCAGTCGACAGGCCGATGGCGATGGCGAATGCGGCGATGTTGAGCTTGATAGCGACGCTCGACGCGGCGAGATAGGCTGGCCCATGGGGTGCGACCAGCATGTTCACGCACGTGTTGGAAAGCTGCGCGAGTGCGGTCATGCAGAAGCTCACGAGCCCGATGGCGAGCACCTCGCGGCCGACGCGACCGTCGAGTGCGAGCCGCGACGGCATTTGGCGTACTACGGCGCAATCGTCGTCGCGCAGCAAATACCACAGCAGCAAGGCGACGCTCGAGACCTGTCCTATGAGCGTGGCGACGGCAGCTCCCCGGATGCCCCAGCCGGCGCCGAAGATCAACACGGGGTCGAGCACGATGTTTACGACGGACCCCACTGCGACCCCGACGGACGCCTCGACAGACTTGCTCATCGATCTGAGCAGGTGGGCGAGCAGCCCCGTCAGGAAGAAGAGCAGACCGCCAATCGAGAACGCCCACGTGAGGTAGACGACGACATGCGCATGCGGTTCTCCGGCACCCCCGATGACGTCTACGAGCGGGTCGCGCAAGATGCTCGCCGCGATGATGTAGACGAGCGCCACTGCGATACCCGCCCAGATGGCGAACGCAGCGGCTTTCTTCGCGGATTCCTCGTCGCCGGAACCGAGCGAGCGCGAGATGACTGACGACGCGCCCACGCCGAAGAGGTTCGCCAGCGCCGTCAGCAACATCATGGGCGGTAGGCACACGCCGACGGCCGCCACGAGCGCCGGGTCTCCGACTTGGCCGATGAAATACGTGTCCGCGAGGTTGTACAGAATCGAGATGATCTGCGTCAGGACCGTGGGCACGACGAGATAAGCGACCGCCTTGCCGACGGGCATCTCGGCGAACACGTAGGTTTTGTCGTAATGCTTGCGTGCCATGGTTCGCAATTATGGGCATCCGACGCTCCGCCGCCTCATACCATTGGAATGAATCGCAGGCCACAAAACGAATCGTCAACCGATTCTTCGTCTTCGCGACGTTGCAGTAAGATAAAGCTGTAAGCACCGCTAGGGTAAGGGCGGGCGTCTGGGCCCGCAGACCAAGGAGGCGAATTGCCATGACGAACATCGGCGACGGTTTCAAGAACATCTTCCTCGCGGGCATCGGGGCCATGGCCTACACCGGCGAAAAGGGCAAGGAAATCATCGACCAGCTGGTGGCCAAGGGCGAGATCACGCTTGACCAGGGTCGCGAGCTCAACGAAGAGCTGCAGCGCAAGGCTTCGGACACCACGAGCACCATCCGCGAGAGCGCGCTCGAGGCACGCATGCGCATGATGACACCCGAAGAGCGCGACGCGTTCGCAGCCGCAGCCGCCAAGTTCGCAGCCGAGCAGAACGCCCAGGCCGCGACCGTCGAGGCGGAAGCCGTGGTAGAGGACGTCGAGGAGGCGGCTGAAGAAGTCGTCGACGCCGTCGAGGAAGCCGTCGAGGAAGCGGCCGACGAGGCGTAGCGACCCCGAAGGTTTTCCATGCCGTCCAATACGCTCTTAAAGCATTTCTTCGGGCGGGGCGACGAGCTCGATCCCGAAGACAAGTTCAACCTGAACCGCAAGACGCGCACCAAGCGTCTTGGCGAGATACGCTCGATCGCCGCCAAGCATCACGTTGCCAAGGGGTTCACCCCCGAGGAGTTCCGCGAGATGCTCGAAGAGCTCGGCCCGAGTTTCGTGAAGATCGGCCAGACGCTCTCGACGCGTTCCGAGATCTTGCCAAAAGCGTATCGCGACGAACTGGCTAAACTGCAAACCGAGTGCGACCCGCTCCCGTTCGACGAGGTGCGGGCCGCTCTCAAGGACATCTTCGGCGACTCGCTCGACGAGATCTTCGCCGAAATCGACCCCAAGCCGCTGGGCAGCGCATCGTTGGCCCAGGTGCACAAGGCGCGGCTCGCCAGCGGCGATGTCGTGGCCATCAAGGTCCAGCGCCCCGGCGTCAAAGAGACCATGGCGCAGGATATCGACATCATGCGCGTCCTGGCGGGCAGGGCATCGCGTTTCGCCAAGGGCGCCCAGATGCTTGACCTGATCGACGTGGTCGACGAGATGTGGAACACGTTTTTGGAAGAGACCGACTTCGAGGTCGAGGCCGAGAATCTCCAGGTGTTCCGCAAGCTCAACGAGAACGTCGCCTTCATCGACTGCCCGCGGGTCTATCCCGACCTGTGCAGCGAGTATTGCCTGGTCATGGAATATATCGAGGGCATTCCCATCTACGACCACGAGCGCCTCGTGGCGCAAGGCTACAGCCTTTCCGAAATCGGCGAGAAGATGCTCGACAACTACGCGACGCAGATTCTCGACCACGGGTTCTTCCACGCTGACCCGCATCCGGGCAACATCATCGTGCGCGGCGGCAAGGTGACCTACATCGATCTGGGCATCATGGGGCGGTTGACCCCCGCCGAGCGCGCGGGCTTCGCGACGATCGTCGAGGCAGTCGGCCTGCAAGACCCAGGCAAGCTCAAGGACGCGCTGCTCTCGTTCGCGGTCCAGAAGGACAATGCGGCCATCGACCACTCGCGCCTGCTCGCCGACCTCGATTTGCTGCTGGCAAGCTACGCTTCGTGCGATGTGGCCGACCTCGATGTCGGACAGCTGCTCGCCGACGTGATGAACGTCACTCGCCTGAGTCAGGTGACGCTGCCCACCTCGGTCACGAACGTCTCGCGCGGCATCGTCACCATCGAGGGGACGGTCGAGGAATTCATTGAGAACGACAGCGTCGTCGGCATCATCAACGACCACATCAGGCGTAAGGCCGACCCGTTCGAGCTCGCGAAGAACTCGGCAGAGGACTTGCTGCTCGAGCTTCGCAAGGCGTCAGAGGGCTCGGCGCAGGCGGCCGCCTATTCGGGAGAGGCGCTGCGCATGCTCACGCGCGGCCAGCTGAAAATCAACATGGAGATGCTCGGTGCCGAGCGCCCGATCCTGGGCATGTCGCGCATCATGAACCGCTTGGCGGTCGCTGTCATCGTCGCGGGCCTGTTCATCGGTTCGAGCATCATTGCGCCGTACGGCGGTGACTACGAGTTCTTCGGAGTGCCGTTTATTTCGTTCTTCGGCTTCGTGGGCGCGTTCATCTTGTCGGTTTGGGTCATCGTCGACATCTGGCGCCACGGGTAGTGTTTTCTCGCCAAACGGCTTCGGCACGTCATGCTGCTGGTACTAATTTCGGCAAATGACGTTGCAGATGAAGTTAGCCTATGTCAACTTATAAGTAAGCCTTAGTTATCTTATATGTTTGAACAGGTTGATTTCTCGCATGAATATTCTAGTTTCTACGATCGACAACCGCGATTTTCTTGAATTCGAAATGCAGGACGCGGTCGGCAACGAATATCGCTACCAGCTAACCGATCGCGGCGCCGTCGTGAGGCGCTGCCGCGCGCGTGCGGCGGAGGCTGAAGTGCCGGCAGCATTCGAGGGCGTGCCGGTCGTGGAAATCGCCCCCGAGGCGTTCGCCGCTTCGGAGAAGTTCGCGCTGCCGGGTCGCCCCGCCGCGCCGCAACACGCAAGCCAGCGCGTCTCGCAAACGTATCTCGACTTGCGCGCGAGCGCACGGAACGGACAGCTCGAGCGCGTCGTCCTTCCTGAGGGCGTCGTCGCGATCGGGCGCGCGGCGTTTCGCGGGTGCAACCGGCTGGCCGAAGTCGCCCTTCCCGACTCGCTCGAATCGATCGACGACCTCGCGTTTTCGTGCACGGCCCTGAAGGCGGTGAGGCTGCCCCGCGCATGTCGCGGAGCTGGCCGCGCGTCCGGCCATTGCGCAGTTCATCGCCAAGTTCGGAAGCGATGCCTATTACGCGCACGGCGCGAGCATGCGCGCGATCACGGGCAAGAGCGCGTTGGCCTCGCGTGTCGACGAGCTCGATCTTGACGCCGCAGCCGAGGCCCAGGCGCTTGCGAACGCATCGAAGGCTTGCGGAGGTTGCAGCGGGTGCTAGCGGGGTGGCCTCGCGTGCGGTTGTATACTACGAACAGCAGCCGTAGGCGAGGGAAGGGAAGTCCCATGCATATCGAGCAACCGCAACATCGTCCGCCCCAGGACATGAATTGCCCCATGCTCCAGATTGTCACGGGCTGTTCGCACGGCAAGTGCCATTTCTGCGACATCTTCACGGGCATTCCGTTCTCGATGTCGCCGATAGACGAGATCATCGAAGACATCGATGAAATAGCCCGCTCCGCCATGGCCACGACCAATCGCATCTACCTGACGGGCGGCAACCCCTTCGCGCTGTCGAAGAACAAGCTGTTCGAGGTGTTCGACCTCATCGAAGAGCGCATGCCGCAGGTCAACAGCTACGGTGGGTTCTGCCGCATCACCGACATCGCGTGCAAAAGCGATGACGACCTGCGCGCGCTCGCGGCCCGCGGCGTCAACGACATCACCATCGGCGCCGAGAGCGGCAACGACGAGTTCCTCGCCTTCATGGAAAAGGGCCACACAACCGCCGATATCATCGAGCAATCGCGCAGGCTGCATGAAGCGGGCATCGAGTTCACGTTCTTCTACCTCGTGGGCATGGCGGGCGCCGGCAACGGCCAGCAAAACGCCATCGACACCGCGCGCGTGTTCAGCGAGGCGGCGCCCAAGCGCGTGCTCGTTGTGTGCATGACGCCCACCAAGACCTGGCCGCTCGCTGCAGACATCGCCGCCGGTCGCTGGGTTCCGCCGACCGAGATCGAGATGTGCGAGGAGATCCGCACGTTCGTGGCAAACCTCACGTGCGAGTGTTTCGTCAACGCGGCGCACGACACCGACATCATCCGCTTCGAAGGTGGCGTGCCGCGCAACCAGCAGGGCATGCTCGAGCTGCTCGACAACATGATCCCGAAGGTCAACGAAAAGGCCGCCCGCACCATGCGCGAGATGCTCCACAAAGCCACGTTCTAACCAAAAAGGGACTGTCCCCAATTGGTTGCAACCAAAAAGGGACTGTCCCCGTTTGGTTGCGAGCTGTTTAGAGCGCATCGAGCTTGTCGAGTAGCTCCTGTTGGGAGTGCACCGAGAGCTTGTGGTAGATGTTCGAGATATGCGTCTTGGCCGTGCTCTCGCTGATGAAGAGCTTCTCGGCGATGTGCTTGGCGTTGCGGCCGCGCATCAGGTACTCGAGCGTTTCGGATTCGCGCGGGGACAGCTTGTACTGCTCGACGACGAGCTCGTGTGTCTTGCGCATGTCCAGCTCGGGGCTTTCGTGCATGTTGACGAGCGCGAGCGTCTTGTAGCCCGCCGCCATCGAATCGGCGTCGGACGGCAGGAAGAACAAGGTTGTGAACACGAATGCGGCGACGAGCGCGAGCGGAACGTAGAAATGGGCGATTTCGGGTGTCGGTAGCGCGATAGCGCCCACACCTACGGCAAGGCCCACGGCGAACCCGATGTTGGCGGCGAGCTTGCCCCTGGTCGACGAGTAGAGCGCCGAAAAACCACGTTGATTCGCGAGGTCGGCGAGCGAGCCGCCGTTCATGGTCCGGAAGACGAACCAGAACAGCACGATCGTGCACAGCGCGAGGTTGTGGGCGATGTCGCCTGGGCAGATGAACAGCAGCAACGCGCACGACACGAACGCGGCGCAGATCCTGCACCAGCCTGCGAACTGCAGCCACTTACCGCGTCCGAACACGATTGAAAGCACCAGGTCGGCGAATATCGCGACGCCCATCGACACGAACAGGACCATCGGGTCGTCGCGGTATAGGGCGATGAACGCATATCCGAACGCGACGTTCATGACCACGACGACGATGTCGGTATGCCAAACAGAGCTGAAATGCTTGCGGGCGGGCTCGACGGGCATGTCCTCGATATGGTCGCAGCGCGGTTCGATGAATGCGAGGAGCGCCGTGCTCGCGGCGAGAAGCAACATCGACGCCACGCTAGCTCCGACAGTCGTGAACAGCAACGTGCACGCCAGGAAGATCACGCCGCCCGCGCAGAAGATGACACCGTGGGCGAGCACCCCGCCGCGCAGGTAACTATGCGCCGAGAGGTCTTCCCAGAGCATGAACCCTACGGCGACCGAGGCGCCCGTGAGGAAATCCGCGACATAGAACATCGGTGTCGGAATGTCGACGCCGAACCCGTAGGCGATCACGCAGGCGGGCAGCGTCAAGGCAGGGAAGAAGCTTGCCAGGTAGAGGAACCGCGTATGCCCGATCGCCACGCTATCGGCTTTGTGGAATGCCGCTATGATCGCCATGGTCGCGGCGATGCTGCCGGAGAAGAACACGACTTGCCCGATATGAAGTGGCACGAAATCGACGTCCTCGGGCACGAACATGAACAAGCCGAAGAACGCGATGAGATACCACGCGTAGAACAGGCTGAAACCGCATATGATGGTGAGCTGCATGAAGCCCAACGAACCGCGTGCCATTGAGGACCCCCTCCTCAAGCTGCATACGCAAGCTATTCCCTCTCTGTTGAAAGCATAAACGCGCCTGGGCGAGGTGGCTCATACGCTGAGTCTGGAATAGTCGAGAAAGTTCCAAAGCGCTCAGCCTGCTGTCCTTATTCGCACGCCTGAAGGTCTGCAGGCGGTTCGGGTGCTTTCGAGTCCTTTTGCAAAACCCCAGGAAAACGCATGGTACCCACCGTACGAGCCGTCCTATCGAGCGTTCGAAACCGAAAAAGGGAACCCTGGACGGGAAGTCGTGCGGGCGCGGAAGCCATATCGTCGTTCCATCTGAGGTGAGGGCCGAAGAAGCGTAACGAGGGGTGGTGAGCAGAATCGCCATGCGCGCTTCGGGTCGGCCGGCAGACACGGCCGCAACCCCTCCGCCTGAAATGTCCGAGAGAGTGTGAGAGAGAGTGATGTAACAGTGACTCAAAGAATTGACATTCCCCACGACAGCGACGCATCGAAGGAAGTTCGCCCCACGTTCTTCAACGAGCCTCCGGTCATGTACACGGGCGGCGACGTGCCGTGGCAGTGGGAAGAGGACGGGATGATCTGCACCCGTTCTGCCGCATGGTCGGCCCCCGGCTGCCATGACGGCTGCGGCGTCATCGTCTACACCGACAAGGAGACCGGTAAGTTCATCAAGGTCGAAGGCGACGAGGAAAACCCGTACTACCAGGGTCGCCTGTGTATGCGCTGCCTGGACGTCGCCGAGGCGATCTATCATCCCGACCGCCTGCTGTACCCGATGAAGCGCGATCCGAAGGACCGCGGCAAGGCCGACAAGTGGACTCGCATCACATGGGAAGAAGCCTACGACATGATCGACGAGAAGTTCACGGCCATCCGCGATGAGTTCGGCGGCAAGTCGATTATCTTCGCGTCCGGCACCGGCCGTGTCACCCCGCCGATCAACGCGCGCTTGGGCTACGCGCTCGGTTCGATCCAGTACTCGTACTTCCATTCCGGCAACGCCTGCTACGTCCCGCGCGTTGCGGCTGCTAACACAATCATGGGCTGCTACACGTGCCCCGACTTCTCGATGCAGTTCCCCGATCGTTACGACAACCCCGAGTGGGTCGCCCCGAAGAACATCTTCATCTGGGGCAACAACCCGCTGATCGCGAATGCCGACGGCAACCTGGGCCATTGGGTCGTCGACTGCATGAAGCGCGGCTCCAAGCTCGTCGTCGTCGACCCGCGCCTGACCTGGCTGGCCGCTCGCGCCGACCTGTGGCTGCAGCTGCGCCCGGGCACTGACTCGATGCTGGCGCTGGCCATGAGCAAGTACATCATCGAGGAGAAGCTCTACGACGAGGATTTCGTCGACCGCTGGTGCTACGGCTTCGACGAGTACTACGAGGCCGTCAAGCCGTACGACCTCGACTGGGCCGCCGAGGTGACCTGGCTCGACAAGGAAGACATCATCGAGGCTTCCAAGAAGATGGCCGAGCAGCCCACCGCCGTGCAGTGGGGCCTCGCGCTTGACATGAACCTGCAGTGCATCACCGCCTCGCAGGCCGTTCATAACCTCTGGTGCATCACCGGCCAGGTCGACCGACCCGGCGGCATGATCACCGTTCACGACCCGTACAACACCGAGGTCTGGCTGCCGCCAGATCCGCGCGAGGTCTTCACCCCGCAGCAGGAGAAGGAGCGCATCGGCTCGACCTACGAGATGATCACGAACTCCGGCATGGTGCAATGCCAGGCTGACTCCATGATTGACCAGCTCGTCACCGGCCGCCCGTTCAAGATCCACGGCGCGTGGATCCAGTCGACCAACCCGCTGGCGTGCTGCGCCCAGGATCCTGAGCCGCGCGTCGAGAAGGGCCTCAAGAACTGCGACTTCGTCGTCGGCGTCGACTGCTTCATGACCCCGACTCTTATGGCTAACTGCGACGTCGTGCTGCCGCTGTGCTTCTACCCGGAGCGCGAGGGCCTGCGTTCGGTGTGGTACTACATTCAGAACACCAACAAGGCCTGCGAGCCGATGGGGGAGTCCAAG
>OCVV011212514.1_pt1 | contig 18807 bp, 18 predicted proteins | sample 1539721 | NCBI WGS metagenome assembly OCVV01 (sample SAMN02144230, study PRJEB22623) | gut metagenome | biome: sheep rumen | host: Ovis aries | place: New Zealand | reverse complement strand
TAAATCAGAATATTTTTGATCTATATCAGATTTAGATTCTTTATCATTTTTCTTTTTACTATTTTCTTTATTATTTGTGTCATCCTTATTTTTTGTTTCACTGTTATCTTCAAAAAACTCTCCGCAGTTTGGACACTTAGTTGCTGAAGCGTTGACTAAATTACCACAATTATCACAAACAAAATGCTCTTCTTCATTGTTTTTCTTTAAATCTTTCAGTGTTGTACCAGTACCTTCTCTCTTAACGTTTCTATCTAAAAAATCCTTATATTCTTTTGGTCTTTGAATATTTATCCTTATATCAGATTGATTATTCTCATTATTAGCTTTTGTTGATTCTTTTTTTGAAACACTTGAATTATCTTCCTTTGATTTAAATCTAGGAACCCATAAGGCACAATTTATATAATAGTATAATAATGCAGGAGCAAAATTAATTACATTAGTAGTAGTATTTGAACCATATAAAGAATATGTAATTATTGCAAAAATTAAACCAACTATAATTGAATTCCATAATATCATATTCTTGACTTGTTTTTCAGTATATTTATGTTTCATTATTACAATTCTTACAAATGGATATATCAAATAACCAAAAATAGTTAGTATTAAATCTATTACAATTGATAAGGCATCTAATTCGTTACTATCATAATCTGTTATTCTAGCTGTTCTAGCTATATCTTCTAAAGATTGACTGCAAACAGCACTATCACCAGAAGTAACCATATTCTGTAAAACAATTCCATAACCATTATTTGTTGTAAAAAATTGTTCAAAACTAACTTTATTTTCACCACTACCAGTTGATCCTTTTAAATAAATAAAAACAACACCAAAGTCTTTTATTTCCCAGTCAACATTATCCAAACCTAATTCATTTTTATAATTGTCTGCCCATGATTTTGCTATGTATTCTGCATCTTCTTTTGATGAATAAAGATTTCTATAATTATATTGGTTTCTACTAAAACCACCTTTTTCTTCTTCACTTAAGCCACTATAAATGTCTTGAATTCCACCAGTCATTGTACCACAATCACTAGTCCAGACATCATCCTTATTTTCTTCAAAATCTTTATAATGCCATACATCTTTATCAATTTCAAAATATATATTTGCTTTATCATATGAAAATTTTTCTAATTCCTTAGCATTTGCATAAAATGGAATAAAAATAGCTATCACAAACAATAATAAATATATTTTTTTCATTAACAACCACCTGCTCTATATCCTGCATCTTGTGCAGCTTCAGGATTATATGCCCAATATGTAAATTGATTATTACCAACTTTTTGCATCATGCAATCATATGAATAATAATAATTTCCAAAACCTTCAATAACATATACTACACTCTCATCAAAAAAATCTAATTTATCTTCAATATAATCTACATCTTTATCTCCTATCAATCTATCTAAGTCTTCTTTGTATGATTCACTTATTTCTTTTTGAGAATTTAGATTGTTTTTTAAGCGTTCTATTTCGCTATTATCTGATGATAAATTATTATTTCCTTTATTTAATAATAAAATCACAATACATATTAAAGAGCATCCAAATAAAACTATTAATATTTCTAAAGGTAATAATAGTTTATTTTTATGTTCAGGGTTTTGTTTGCTCTCTTTTTTCTTTTGATTCTTTTCATATTCTTCAAGAGAAACCTTTTTAGCCATAAGTTCACTTCCTTACAAACATTATACCATATTATTAATTTCAATCATTTATAAATAGCATAAATATAGAAGAAATAAGCACTAAAAAATTGAAGATTTTAATAATACCCCTAAATATAACTCTAAATATCACCATTAAAAAAAACTCATAAACCTTTATAAAGTAAAAGAAAAGGAGACTTTTTAGGCATCTAAAATCAACAATATTTTCAACAAACTTTTCGACAAACATTTCGACATTGATTTCGACAAACTACCGGTTTATAATGATTATAATAAGGAATAATTATCTATGGTAGATATATTTTCTATTTTAAGTAAAATATTTTTTAAAAATAATTAATGCACGTGAACACGCACATGAACACTACTCTGAATTGAAACATTTAGCAAAATCAGGAAACCTTTATAATATAAAGGTAGAATTGCATTTTTAGAAACAAAAATCGACACTTTTTTCGCCTCTTTTTTTGCCACTTTTTTTGCCACTAAATTCGCCCTTGATTTTAATATATTAATGATTTACAATGGTTATAATAAGGAATAATTATCTATAGTAGATATATTTTCAATACATTTTATTCTCTAAATAGCATTAAAAATCAATGGTTTAGAAAAGTGATACTTTTTTGGTACGAAATTGGTACTTTTTTGCTATTGCATTAAAATTGTCAAGTGTTATAATCGACTATAATAAGGAAAAAATATCAATGATAGATATGATTTCTTATATTTTATACTCTGAAAAATAAATGATAGAAGAACAACTTCTATCATTTTTTATTTGGGGATTGGGGTGTCCCCATAATGTATTAGGATAGACATAATGTTTCATTTGGGTATACAAATACGTTGCTTGCTTATTAAAAACTATTTTTTTATAAAGAAAACAAACAAGCAACGTATTTGTAGTGCATTTTTTCAAAGACACAACAAACACTATATGGGGACACCCCAATCCCCGAATTTTCATAAGGAGGTTTAAACATGAAATATGATACTAGTTAATCTATATATGCAGTGAGAAATCACTGCTTTTTTTGTGCAATTTTTTAGAAAGGAGGGATAATATGGAAAAGTTTATTAGAATACCTATGGAAGTATTAAGTGATGAAAGTATAACTTCATCAGCTAAACTTTTATTAGGTGTAATCATATCTTTTAGTAATAATGACTATAAAGTTGCTTTTGCTAGTAATGCTAAATATGCTAGAACATTAGATTTATCAGCAAGAACAATAACTAGATTAATCAAAGAATTAAAAGATCAAAATTATATATCTATAAGATATGATTATTACGGAACAAGAAGAGATATATCTGTTAACTATAGTCATGAAAGACTAAAGTAATAGACAATTATGACTAGTTATTTAGTCAAATATAACTACTATATAATATAAATTATTAAATAATTTATAAAATAAATAAATTAAATAATTAATTATTAATAAATTAAGGAGGTTCAAATGAATAATTATATAAATGAAATAATTTTATCTGGAAAAATTCTATCGATTATTATTAATGAAAAACATATTGCAATAAGTATAGAAAATCAGATATTTAAAAATAAAATAGCTTTTATCAGTTTAAGAGCATACAAAGATCTTTATGAAAAATATAAGGATCTTTTTTTTATAGACAATTTTATCTTTATAAAAGGATATGTAAATTCATATAAAGATAAAAATAATAAAATTAATAATTACATATTAATAACTCAAATTAGTGATTCTATAGAAGAACTAAATACTTCTATGCCACATATTAGATATGATGAAGATGGAACTATGGTATGGAATGGAACTAGATGTGAGATAGAACCACTAACTAATAAAGAAGATATAGAATTTATGAATAATTTTTATAAAGAATTTGGGGGTGATGATAATGACAGCTAAAGAAACATTAGAATTAATTTCTAAACAATGGTGTACTATTGAAGATTTAAAAAAGTTATCGAATCTAGGAAATAACAACGTATATAGGCTAAAAAAGGAAATACAGGAAGAATTAGAAGCAAATGGGTATATTATACCAAAAGGACTAATTCCAATGTGTGAGGTCGTTAAAAAGCTAAAAATCGATATAGACTATTTAAACAGGCTAGCCAATTTATCATAGGCCTATTTTTTATTTTTGCAATTTTGTGATATTATTCAATTAGCAAAAGGTCTAGTAAATTGGTTTAACCATTAAAGGAGGATTATAAATGTCAGTTAACCAATGTACTAAAGAGAATGCAACATCTAAAGGATATAGATGGTATTATCAAGTTTATTATTTCGATGAAAATGGTAAACAAAGAAAATATCATTCAAAAAAATTTGCTACAAGAAAAGAAGCTCAAGTTGCTGAAGCAAATAGACTTCGTAAGATGAGAAGAAAAGAAATTAATATTACCGATATGACTTTTATTGAATTGTATGAAGAATTCTATGAATATAAATCTGATAAAGTAAAAGAAACAACTTTAAAATCATATCGAGAAAGAATTAATTCACTAGAGCCAATCCATAATGTAAAAATTAAAGATTTTGATATTAATCATTACTTATCTTGGAGAAGATGGATGTCTAAAAGAGATTGTGCTATTAAAACTAAAAATGGATATCATAAATTCTTTAAAGAGATTCTTAATTATGGGACAAGATGGCATGATTTCAATTTCACACAAATATATAATAAAATGGAAAAGTTTGTAGATCCAAATGCTTTACCAAAAGAAATGGAATTCTATACTCTTGAAGAATTTAAACAATTCATATCATATGAAGATGAAATTCTATTTAAATCTGCATTTGAAGTTTTATATTTTTGTGGACTAAGACTAGGAGAATTAAGAGGTCTTACATGGGATAATATTAATTTCGAAGAAATGACTTTATCTGTTAAGAAAAATGTAGTCACAGTCGATGGTAAAGTTTACGTAACGACTCCAAAAAGTAAAAAAAGTGTTAGAACCATACCACTTACTCAAACACTTGCTGATGATTTAAAGATTCTAAAGAGTAATTGTAAAAAGTATTTTGGATTTAATAATAAATGGTATGTATTTGGAGATGTTAAACCCATTACTCAAGAAAGAATGAGAGTTAGAAAAAATCTTCTAGCTAGTAAATCTGGAGTAAAACCAATAAGACTACATGACTTCAGACACTCTTGTGCTTCACTTCTTATCAATAATGGAGCAAATATCATGATAGTTGCAAAATATTTAGGACATACAAAAATAGATGAGACCTTAAACACATACTCTCATCTATTCAAAAATAAAATGGAAGATATAGTCAAAATAATGAATACTTTGTACTAATCTTTTTAATTTTTTCAAAAAAATAGAACCTAAAATAGAACCTAAATTATAAAATTTTAAGTCTTAAATTTCTAAACCCATTGATATATAAGGATATAAAAAGTGACCTAGTCTCACGACTAGGTCTTCAGGGGGTTCGGTTGAATATACTCTCACATTAAATCGTGAGAGATAATCGGCGTGATATATCTTACCACGCATTCTAATCATAAAGTAAATTTTAAAAATTGTCAATTTAAATTAAATAAAATTGCCAAAAAAAATGTTAGTTGACACTAACATTTTTTATCTTATTTTATAATTATTACTACTATTTTTATCAATTTCACCATCTATAACATATTTATTATAATATTTTACTATCTCTTTAACAATAATTTTCTCTGCCCTTTCAAAGTATTCATCAAATGTCTCATAAGAACTTTTTGGTGATTTATTAAAAAATTCAAGTAAACTACTATAAAATTTTTTTCTGCCACACTCAATATCAAAAGCATATAACTCTATACATTCTGATAAAATATTCTTTTTTGCTTCTCGTTCTGATAATTTTTTTCCTGAATTATCTATATTATCTATCTTTAAGTATTCTATTAATTCTTGAAAATATTCAGATCCTTTGCTTTCAGTTTTATAACCTAACCTTTTATAAATAGCTTTTTGCTTTCTGAAAGCAATCCTTTGTTGATCATCAATTTGTCCTTTCATAGACATATCATCCTTCCATATATAATAAAATAACAATCTTTATAATAATTCATTGTATAATTTAAAATAGCTTCTGTACTTTATCATAAAAATGATGATATGTCAAATTTTACACTACCCTTCTGTTATTTCACTAATAAGAACTTTCTTTAAATTATCTTTATCAGTTTCTTTATTTAATAAATATTCATTAGAATCTTTTTTTGCCTGCAAAAGAATTTTATAATCATTCTTTATGTTAGCAATATTAAATGTCATATCACCTGATTGTTTTGTTCCAAATAGATCCCCATATCCTCTTAACTTAAAATCTTCTTCAGAAATAACAAAACCATCATCTTCTTTTTCCATTATTTTTAATCTTTCTGCATCACTGTCACTTATAAGTATACATTTACTTTTAGAGCTTCCACGTCCTACTCTACCTCTTAATTGATGCAATGTTGATAAACCAAATCTATCGGCATCAAATATAACCATCATAGTAGCATTAGGAACATCTACTCCTACTTCTACGACTGTTGTAGAAATTAAAATTTGTACTTCATTATTTTTAAATTGATCCATAATAATATCTTTAGCACCACTAGCCATTTTACCATGAACGATATCTATTTTATATTTACTACCAAAAGCTAATTTCATTTGATCTTTAAGTTCGTTTACATTAGTTAAATCACTATTTTCATTTTCTTCTATTAGTGGGGCAATTACATATACTTGATGCCCGGCTTTTAGTTCATCATACATCATATGTAGAACATCTTTTATCTCACTATTTTTCTTAACAAAAGTATCTATTTTTTTTCGTCCTTTAGGTCGCTCTTTTATAGTTGAAACATCCATATCGCCAAAAATAGTTAGAGCATAAGTCCTAGGAATTGGAGTAGCACTCATGAATAGAACATCTGGTCTTATTCCTTTATTCTGAAGGTTAGCTCTTTGATGTACACCAAATCTATGTTGCTCATCTGTAATTACTAAACCTAAATTATTATATTCTACTTCATCTTGAATTAAAGCATGTGTTCCAATTACCATATCAATTGTTCCATCTTTTAATTTCTTATATATTTCAATTTTATCTTTTTTAGAGGTAGATCCTGTAAGTAATGCTACCTTAATATCAGTATCTTTTAGAAATTCCATCAAATTATTATAATGTTGTATAGCAAGTATCTCAGTTGGTGCCATTAATGCACTTTGATAACCACTTAAATAATTAGCAACCATACCAATAAAAGCAACTATTGTTTTACCAGAACCAACATCTCCTTGTAATAGCCTATTCATTCTATTTGGTGATGATAAATCACTAATTATTTCATCGACTGCTTTCATTTGATCATTTGTTAACTTAAATGGAAGTTTCTTGATGAAATTATCCAACTTTTCTTTATCTATCGTTCTTACTAAACCATTACTTTTATTTTTGTTTTCTCTTTTTAAATAATTTATTTTAAACATAAAAGCAAATAACTCTTCATATTTTAATCTAACAGTTACTTCTTTTAATTTTTCTAAAGTACTTGGATTATGAATAATATTTAAAGCAGTTTTTTTATTGACAAAATTATACTTTTTTCTATATTCTTCTGGTATATAATCTATTATTTCTTTTCCATACATGAGTAATGCCATATTTATATAAGTAGACATATTTTTATTAGTAAGTCCATTTGTGCAATGATAAACTGGTTCAATCTTTGCTTGATTAGTAAGTATACCTAGTTTTATATCACTTGCTGTAATAACATTTTTTGTTTTATCAAATTTACCAACTACTGTTATTCCAGTACCCACTACTAATTGGGACTTCATAAATGCTCTATTAAATATTGATACACCAACTACTCCACTTTGAGTAACAAGTCTAAAATTCATTTTATTAAGTCCAGCTTTAAATCGCATTAAAATAGGTATACTTTCAACTTTTCCATCTATTGTTATTTTATCACCATCATTTGCTTTAGTTAAATCACATCTTTGAAGAATATTATATCTAAATGGATAATGAGTAACTAAATCATCTATCGTATAAATATTAATTTTATTTAACAAAGAAAGAGCTTTAGGTCCAATACCTTTAACGTCTTTTAACTCAGCCATACCACCACTTCCTTCTCGCATATTATATCATAAAATAGATATCAATTCCAAGATGTATAAAATTTATTTATATATAAAAACATTACTATAAAGTTATATTTTAATTAATAAAATTTATTAAAAAAATTGTAGTTTTTTATTGACAAAAATGACCTTTTCGATTAGTATAAAAACTACCAATTCGGAATTAGGCGAATTGGTCGCTAGTATCACACTAGCCAACCCCTTTTTATTCTTTTTGGAGGTTGCCCTCAGGGGGGACAACCTCTTATATGAAAATAAAAAAGCGATTATACCGAATCGCTTTTTTTATTATATTTTATTAAAAAATATAAAGTCATCCACCACATAGAAATATAGTAAATAAATTGTAAAATAAAATAAATAAATTTTTTTAGTTATTATAATTATTAAATAATAGAAAAAGAATTTGCTAAAAGAAAAGTAGCATTTTTAATATAAACAAAACTAATTAATCTATACTAAGCAATTTATAGTTTAAATAATTAATTGCTACTAAATTTTTCTAATAAATACATAAATACATAGCCAAAAAAATATGCTACTGAAATACCTATAATATAAAATAAAAGAGTTGTAATTTTTTTATTAAAGAGAAAATATAAGACTAAGACAATAGCTAAAATTATACCTATTCTTCCAAACCAAGTAGCTATAAATAAAAATATATCTATTAGATTATCATTATCATCACTAGTCTCATAATCATCATATAAATCATCAGAACCTGTGTCTTCAATTTCTACTTCATTATCTCCATCTTCATAATAATAGTCATCACTATTATCAATATTTTTTGTAGTTAAATCATTATCATCTTCATAATAATATTCTTCATCGTCATCAACATAATATTCTTCATCATAATCATCATTATTTTGAGAATTAATCTTATCATTTAAATTATAGATAGACTCATCTTCATTATAATTATCAAGTATTAAACCTTGTTTATTTTTCTTTCTCATATAACTTCACCACTTAAATTGGTCATATTATACCAAAAAAAGCCTAAATTGTAAAGAATAACATATAAAAAGAGCTAACGTAAGCTCTTTTATTACTAATTATTTGTTAAATATTTATTAAATACATAATAATCATAGTATTTACTTTTATTAAAATTCTATTTTTCTTCATTATTAGCTAAATCTTTATAATACTCATAAGTTGATTCGGCTTGTTCTTTATTTTTGTTTAGTAATACTTCTCCATTTTTATTAATTTTTTCTAAACTTAAATATCTATTTTCACCTAGTAAAAATTCATCAAATTTAGTGAAATCAGCTTTACTATCTAGACTAAATAATTTATTTTCTGGATTGTAATGGAATAATGGGAAGTAACCACATTCTGTAGCATTTTTTTCTTCTTTAATACTATTTTTCATACCTTTAATTATTCCTTGAGCAATACATGGAGCATAAGCTATAACAATAGATGGTCCATCATATTCTTCAGCTTCTTTTAGGACTTTGATTGCTTGCATTTGATTAGCTCCAAGTGATATTGTACCAACATAGACATGAGGATAACTCATAGCCATTTTAGCTAAGTTCTTTTTAGCAGTTTGTTTTCCACCAGCAGCGAACTTAGCAATTGCTCCAGTTCTAGTAGATTTAGAGGCTTGTCCCCCGGTATTAGAATATACTTCTGTATCAAGAACTAAAATATTAACATTTTCTTTGTTTGCTAGGACATGATCAATACCATTATAACCAATATCGTAGGCCCAACCATCTCCTCCTACCATCCAAACTGATTTTGGAGCAATAAAATCTTTAAACTTTAATAAGTCATCAATTCTAGTGTTATCAATTATTTCAAGTAAAGCTTTAGCATTTTCTATAGATTGTTTTTCAAGATAGGACTTATAAGTTTCTTTTTCACTATTTCTAACTTTATCCATGTTATTTTCAATTAAATTAATAATTTGACCTTTGATTGTCTCATCAGCAACTTTCATACCAAAGCCAAATTCAGCATTGTCTTCAAATAAAGAATTTGCCCAAGGAATTGAATATGGCATTGAAGGAGCACTAGCACCATAAATTGAAGAACAACCTGTTGCATTAGCAATTACCATTCTATCGCCAAATAATTGAGTAAGAAGTTTTAGGTAAGGGGTCTCTCCACATCCAGCACAAGCTCCAGAAAATTCAAATTTAGGCTTTACAAATTGACTGCCACGAACCGTAGTTGTTGGCATGACATTTTTCTTTTCGCTTACTTCATTAAATAAATATTTATATTCAGCGTCTTTCTTTTCGGCTTTAATTTCTTCTTTCATTTTCATAACAAGAGCTTTTGCACCTTTTTTACCAGGACATACTTCTGCACATAAAGAACAACCAGTACAATCTTCTAAACTAACACCTATTGAAAATTTATAATCTTTATCTTTTATATTAGCATTAATTAGTTTATCTCTCATAGAATCAGGAGCATCCATTACTTCTTTTTCATCAAGTAGGAATGGCCTAATTACACCATGAGGACAAACTAAACTGCAGAGATTGCAACCTATACAATTTTCTGAACAATAGTCTGGAGCAATCTCACTACTATCTCTTTTATCATATTTAGAAGTTCCCGCTTCAAATTCACCATCTGGTCTCTTTAAGAAAGTACTTACTGGTAAGTTATCTCCTTCTAAGGAATTAATTGTTTCAAAGAAACTCTTCTTAGGCATAACTTCAAAATCAAAATCAACATATGGAATTTTTACTGGAACTAGAGAGTTAAGAGAAGCGTCTATTGCTTGATAATTCTTTTCAACAACATTTCCACCTTTATTTTTAAACTTATCATTTAAATTTTCTTTTATCTTATCAATAGCAAAGTTAAAGTCAACAATATGACCAAGTTTAAAAATAAGAGATTCCATTATAGTACTAATTTTTCCAGGTAGACCAACTTCTTTAGCTATTTTATCAGCATCGACTATAAACATTTTAATCTTGCGAGTTTGTAAAATTCTTTTATCATTATTATTCATAGTAGCAAGTACTTGATCAGGATTCTTATTTGTATTAAGTAAGAATATTCCATTATCTTGAATAGTATCTAACATTTTTAGTCTTGTTAAATAACTATCTTTAGTACAGACAATTATATTTGCTTTTTGTACATAATAAGTTGATCTAATAGGAGTATTAGCAAATCTTAAATGAGAAATAGTTATTCCACCACTTTTTTTAGAATCATATTGGAAGTAGCCCTGAACATAAGCATTAGTATAGGTACCAGTAATTTTCATAATGTCTTTAGAAGCTGATACCATACCATCACTTCCATAACCATATATTAAGAAAGCAACATTCTTTTTATTTGGTATTACAAACTTTTTATCGTATGGAATACTTAAATTAGTAACATCATCATCAATACCTACAGTAAAATTAGTATGAACATCTCTTGTATCTAAAAACTCATAAATACCCTTAATCATAGCCGGTGTTGTATTTTTAGAAGATAGTCCATATCTTCCACCATAGACACTTACTTTAGCATCAATATCTTTTATTGTTTTAATTACATCTAAATACAATGGCTCTCCAGAAGAACCTGCTTCTTTAGTACGATCAAGAACGGCTATTTTTTTGACACTCTTAGGTAATTCTTTTAAGAAATATTTTGCACTAAATGGTCTATATAAGTGAACTTCTAGAAGTCCTACGGGAGCATTTTTTTCATGTACTAAGTAATCTATTGTTTCTTTAATAGTCTCACAAACTGATCCCATTGCAACAATTACTTTATTAGCTGTTGGATTACCATAATAATTAAATGGCTTATAGTCACATCCAGTTATTTTATTAACCTCACTCATATATTCATTAACAATATCTGGTACTTTATCATAGTAAGTATTTCTTACTTCACTAGCTTGAAAATAAATATCGCCATTTTGAGCTGTACCATGAATTGCTGGCTTATTAGGATTAAGAGCTCTTTGTTTAAATTCAGATAAGGCTTTTCTATCAATTAGATTCTTTAATTTATTGGTATCAATTACATCTACTTTTTGTAATTCATGACTTGTTCTAAAGCCATCAAAGAAATTAACAAATGGTACTCTTCCTTTTATTGCTGATAAATGGGCAACTCCAGTTAAGTCCATTACTTGTTGAACAGATGAAGATGCAAGCATTGCAAAACCTGTTTGTCTTACAGCATAAATATCTTGATGATCACCAAATATTGATAAGGCATGAGTTGCTAGACTTCTCGCTGCTACATTAATTACACAAGGAAGAAGCTCTCCTGCAATCTTATACATATTAGGAATCATTAAAAGTAGTCCTTGACTAGCAGTATATGTCGTAGTTAAACAACCAGCCATCAAAGAACCATGAACCATCCCAGCTGCTCCTGCCTCACTTTCCATTTCAACTATTTTTACTGGTGTTCCAAAATAGTTTATCTTACCTTCACTGCTCCATTTATCCGTAAGTTCCGCCATTGGAGATGCTGGAGTAATTGGATATATTCCTGCTACCTCCGTAAAATTATATGAAACATATGCGGCTGCTTCATTACCATCCATTATTTTTTTCAATTAAATCACCCTCCATTATAATTAAATATTAAACACTAATTAAAAATTTTATCTTATCATTTTTAACATAAGTAAAAATAATTACACCAGCTATTATAAGTACAGTACCAATTATATATCCAAATTTATTATAGACTTAAAAGTATCTGATACTAGAACTATTACATTATTTGGTACATCTAATTTTGTTATTTTACTTCTATCCACTATAATATCTATACAATCGCTCATTTTTCAATAACCATTAGGAGATGTTATTTCACAAATACTATAATTACCAGCATTCAAATGTAGATATGTTAAGAAGTTACAGGAGTAATATCTGAAGTTATTAGATATTTTTCATCATCAGCAACTTTATAAATAATAGAACTACTATCAATCTTTTCTAAAGAATAACTTTCTTTGGTATTTTCTGTTTCATCAACTAAAATGATTATTAATTTAGCATATAAATGAGTATTAGAAATATTACTTTTTATTTTTCTAACATCACCACTAGATATAATATTTATTAGAAAAATCTAGAAAATCACAGCTTGAATAGCTATTGTCTATTTCTAAACAATAATTAGTAAACTTATTTTTATTTTCATAAATATATAACCAAATAGCAATTTAAGTTACATAATATTTTTCATTATCATTAGTTGCACCAGCAATTAAAGAATAATAATCTTTACTATAACCATGATTTATAATATAACTCATTCCACTATTTTTAAATATTGTTGGATTATTCTCAATATTTTCAAAATTTTCTATGCTCCCAGGATATCCAGCATTCATCATCAATAACTATAATGGATTATCATCACTATTAGTCAAAATATTAATAATTTTATTTTTTATTGGTGAAGTAAAAGTATTTGAAGATGAAGATATAATAGTATTAGGTGCTAAATAGGTTTTAATCTTGATACTAATTTTTTGCTTACTATTAATAAAAATAGTAAATAAAACAATAACTAATAAAATACAAAATAATTTTTAATTCATAAACTCTCACTCTCTTTTATTCCCTACAATACTCATTATATATCAAAATTAAATTATTAAAAAGTATTTTTATAAACATATATTATTCATATATTTATTATAGAGTATTTTCAGCTTTTTTCTGTTTAAAACTTTATTTACTCCATTTATACTTATATCTTTATATATATTATCTAGTAACTTTTTCATATTTTTATTCATCTTAGTTTTATCTTTAGTTTCATTCCAATAAGTTAATTGATATTCCTTTGTCCATTTTTTTCCTTGATATGTTTGACCTGCTGCTAAAGTATCACATAGCATTTCAAGAAAATATTTAAATGGAATAATAGGGGTTTCTATTTTTGATTCATAGTCATACCAGTATTCATAATGATGTTTATTATGATTCTTATGATGAATCCAAGCAAGAGAATAACCATTTTCTTTTTTACAATTTACTATTGGACTATAATTTCCCTGAAAATATTTTACCCCTTCTAAAAATTCTATAGGAGAATATTTTGATAAATCATGTATTAACCCATGTATTGGTATACCTACTTTTGTACATAAAATAAATACTTTAAAGCGATGTTTATTTATAGTATGTAAGTGTTTAAAAAAATTTGTGAAAGTTATTTTATATTTGCTTTTCATATTTTCACCATGATAAGTATAACAAATTTAGTCAAAGAAAAAAAGCAGGATTCTGCTTTTACATTAGATTATTATTTAATTGATGCAATATAAAATTGTTATTATCAAAACTATATTTTAAATTATCAGTATTATTAAAATTATTATTACCATTTTTTAAGTTTTTATCATAGTAGTCGAATAATTCTTTAAATCTGGCATAATGAACTATTTCTCTTTGCCTTAACCATAGAAGTGGGCCGATGACATCAGGATCATCTGTTAAATCAATTAAATTTTCATAAACTGCTCTGGCTTTTTGTTCAGCAGCCATATCTTCAGCAATGTCAGCAAGTGGATCCCCTGTTGTTGCAAAATAAGAAGTTGTAAACGGTACTCCATTAGCATCCGTTGGAAATAGTGCTTTTGCATGCTCGGCATAATGAGAATCAAGCCCAGCATCTTTTAATTCTTCTAATGTAGCATCTTTCATTAATTGATATATCATAGTTTCTAGCATCTCAACATGTCCTAATTCTTCAGTTCCAATATCAGTTAAAAGAGCTTTGCCTCTATCATCAGGCATACTAAATCTTTGATTTAAATACCTAAGTGCTGCACCTAGTTCACCATTTGCACCGCCATACTGACTGACAAGATATTTTGCCATACGTAAATCTTTCTTAGTAATATTTATGGGATATTGTAAAACTTTACTATACTTAAACATTTTCATCCTCCCAAGGCCAATTATTTATCCAGTTAAATCTTCTGGTATTATCTCCTCCAGTAGCAGAAAGTGGACCATATTTTTGTTCATAAGCTGATACCAATTGTTTATATCTATCATTATAATCTCTATATAAAGTTAACATACTAGAATCATTTGGATTAAGATCTAAATATAAATTTAATTCATGAGAAGCAAAAGCAATACTTGCTAGATCATATAAAGCTTTTTCTTTTTCATTTCTTGGAGTTATTTTCATAGGTTTATAGTTTTTATATTCATTATATAAATTTGAAAACATATTTCCTTTTAAATAACCTTCTTCAGGACTATATAAATTTGTATTATAATTATTTGTATTAATATTATAATTATTATTTGTATTATTATTCATAGGTTGATATGCTCTATATAAATCATCCCCAAAATATCTATTATAATTTAAATAATTATAGTTATTCATTATATCTCCTTTCGTTTTAATTTATGCCTAATTTAGGCAATTGCTACTAAATAAAAAAAAATACTTGTCAAAGTATTAATTAATTGATAAAATATAGATGTTATTTAGAGATGGCGCCCTTGGTGAAGTGGTTAACACGCTAGTTTGTGGCACTAGTATGCAAGAGTTCGATCCTCTTAGGACGCCCCAGTTTAAATACAAAAGGAACTTGATAAAAGTTCCTTTTTATGTTATTATGTATGTAGCAAGAAATCTTGCATAAAATAAAAATGGGAACATTCAGTTTGACACTGTTGAATGTCTACCCAATTATTATGAGTTTGACACTATTCTAATGCGAATGAGTGTCATTTTTTTATTACTAAAACCAGTAAGGTTAAGAGTAGTAAAATGAGTAATATGTAGCGAAGCAACTTAATGTTGTATTCACGTTTTTTCATTCTCTCAAACCTCCTCTCTTTGTTAGATTGGAGGTAGACACTCAACAACTAAATGTTCCTAAACTCAATGTAGCATATAAATATACATGTATCAATCGAACATTTGCATATTTAAATAAAAATTAAAATTTGATAAACAATACTTTAATAACAATGCTGATACATTCTTAAATAATTTAATGCTATCTTTAAGAGAAGATTATAAAGGTCTAGAATACAAACAAATAACAAGTACGGATAGTCTATTATCATTAGATGAAAACTATACATCAATTAGAGTTAAAGATTATTTAAATAATAATTACAACACTCACGAAGACTTTAAAGAAATAATAAACAATTTAGTAGCAAATAAAGGAGTTCTAGTAGCTGCAATTATAATAGATAATAAATTTGTCGATGAACTATTATTTTTTCCAAAATAAGACTTTATTTTGTTTTATCGATTTTATCAAAAAGGACTAAATTAACTAAAAATTTAGTCCTTTTTATTTTTCTTACAAGACCATACTATAAAAATTAAATATATTTAAATATTGAATATATGACATATTATCAACTATAGTTTTTCTTTATAAAATAATATATAAATAGAAGAAGGCAATCATAAATATGATCACATTTTGCAAGTGCAAAATAAGTTTGATACCACAAGAAATCTCGTAATTTCAATGAAAAATGAGGGTCGTGGGGTCAATCTATTATGTTCTTACAAAATAATTAAAAAAATAATAATATTTTATGGTCAGAACACGACCATAATATGGTCTATCCTAACATATAAAAATGTAGAAATTTCTTTCTACATTTTAATTTAATGATTAGATTCTTCATTGTTTTCGCTACCAACAACATATGCTGGAACATCTTTAAATCTATCAACTGTTGGATTAAATTTTGGAGTAGTATCTACACTTTCTGGTAGTTTAATATCTTGAATTGGTTTAGACATATCTGATAAAGCCTCAACTAATTCATCTTGTTTTTCTTCCTGATTAGTTTGTGTATTAGAACTATTGCCAAATACAAAATCTAATTTTTCTTTTATTTGATCTTTACTGAATGGTTTAGCAATATAATCAATAAATCCTTCACCTAAATATTTCTCTTTAGCACCTGCAACTGCATCAGCTGTTAAAGCTATTGTTGGTATTTTAAAGTCAGGATTTTCTTTTAATTTAGCTATTGCAGTTTCACCACTCATGTTAGGCATCATAATATCCATTAAAATTAAATCATATTCATTTCCATTAACAACTTTAGCTAAACATTCTTGTCCATCATAACATTCATCAATTTCAAAATTAAATCCTTTTAAGGCTCTACGAGCAACTTTGATATTTAATTTATTATCATCAACTATTAAAATCTTTTTACCAGAATAGTTTACTAGTTTGTTTTCTACACTAGGTGTAGTTGCTGTTACAACAGACTCTGAACTAGGTTGTGGCATAACTGTTTCTAATTTTGATTGTTCCATTGCTTGTTTAATTGGAGCAATATTTATTTGAACTGTTTGATCTGGATTAACCATTTGGCTAATCTTTTGAGGTATTTGAACCACAAATATTGAACCTTTTCCAAATTGAGACTGAACATTGATTTTACCACCCATCATTTCAACAAGTGCTTTTGTAATAGCAAGCCCAAGTCCTGTTCCTTCAGTAGTAGAGTTCTTTTCAGCATCTAATCTTTCAAATTTAGTAAATAACTTATTAATGTTTTCTGCTTTAATTCCTCTACCAGTATCTCTAACACTAATTATTAAATTACATATATTATCTTTATTAATACATTTAGCATCTAATTGGATTTCTCCTTGATCTGTATATTTAATCGCATTAGTAAGTAAATTATTAACTATTTCTTTTATATGAGTTTTATCTCCAAGTAATTCATATGGAATATCAGGTGCAAGATTAATTTTAAAGTTGATATTCTTTTCACCAATTCTTGTAGCATCAATTTTTGCTAGATTTTCAATTTCTTCTTTGAAGTTATATTTAACTTCAGTAATTTCCATTTTATTGCTTTCGATTTTATTTATATCTAAAATATTTCCGACTATTTCAAGTAATGTTTTAGAAGCCTCCATAATATAATCGGCATCTTCAACTATTTCAGGATCAGCTGTATCTTTATGACTTTGTATATCTTCACTAAATCCAACAATAGCATTAAGTGGTGTCCTTATTTCATGGCTCATACTTGATAAGAAATCTGATTTCGCACGATTTGCCCTTTCGGCTTGATCTTTTGCCAAAGCCATTTGAGCTAATAATTTTAAATCAGGATTTTCTATTGTAAAATACATTATCAAACAAGTAATAACCATAGATGGGTTGATTATAAAATTAGCACTTGGAATATAGAATTGAATTATAGTAATTGCAATTCCTTCTAATATTAATAAAATAATTGGAATATACTTCTTATTTTTTAAATGTTTAAAATCAATTAAACAAAAAATTATAAGCATTGTATAAATTATACCGAATAATAAAGATGTATAATCCATTGCTAATCCTTTTGTCATCACTCCTGTATCAGCCATAAATGTATTTAGTGGCAATAATGATATGACTATAATATTGCAAGCAATAAAAATCGAATATATAATCATATTTCTACTTCGTTTTTCTTCTTTATAAAATCTTGATATATTATATGTATAAAAAACAAACATAGATAAGGTAGTAATTAATCCTACCAAATATAATTTATTAAATATTATTATCATCATATTCTGATTAACTATATCAGCATCCAATAAAAACCCTAATGTAATACCGGTAGCAATAGTGAAAAAAGATACTATCAATAACCATCCATAGGTATTATCTTCAATATTGTGCAATCTTTCTTTACCAAAAAAGATGATCATAAGTATTATCAAAATTATAAAAGCAAAAATATTTAACATACTATAAGCAACATTCATCATATCATCTCCGATTATATACATAATACCACAAAGTTGAATGGATTATATCATTTTATTAATAAATTCCGTTTTTTTCGTCAATATGTAGTTACAAAATTTGATGATTAGAATAATATTAGTAAAAATCCACCCTTAAAAAGGGTGGTTTTTCTCTGAAGCCTATAAGGCTTGACACTGGCAGCTACCATTTGGTAGCTTTTTTAGTCT
>OCVV011289510.1_pt1 | contig 18814 bp, 17 predicted proteins | sample 1539721 | NCBI WGS metagenome assembly OCVV01 (sample SAMN02144230, study PRJEB22623) | gut metagenome | biome: sheep rumen | host: Ovis aries | place: New Zealand | reverse complement strand
GAGCTCGCCAAGGTGATCCATGAGCGGCATGCGCGCTGGTCCGATGGGCATTAGTCCTCCCCTCCCTTCGCGGCGGGCTTCGCGTCGGCGTCAGCGTCCGAATCGGCGTCTGCGTCAGAGTCGACGCTCAGGTCGGCATCGCTGTCGGCATCCTCGTCCGCCGGCTTTGCGACGGGCTTCGCCTTGCGCGTGCCCTTCATGGCGTACAGCGACGCGACGCTCCTTGCAGGGGCGGCGGAATCGGAGGAAGGCTCCTCGCCCTTCTCGCCCGCAGAGCCCTGGGGCGCGTCGACGTCCGCGTCGGAGTCGACGTCGGAATCGGAGTCCACGTCCTTCTCGCCCGCAAGGTCCGCGTCCGACGCGGCCTCCTGCTCTGCGGCGGCACGCTCGCGCGCCAGGCGCTCGCGGCGCTCGGCGAACGTCTCGCGCCGGGGAGCCGCACCGTCTACGCCGGACTCGATGTCCGCGTCCTCGTCCATCGCGGCCGCCCGCGCGGAGCTGCGCTTCCTCTCGTCCTCGGTCTGAGGTTCGTTCATCGCGTTGTTGAGCGGGTCCATGACCTCGGTCTGGACGACCTCGGTGAATCCCTCCTGGGCCTCGCGGAACTGCCTGAGCATGCGACCGATGGTCCTGCCCATGCCAGGGAGCTTGTCGGGCCCAAAGATCAGGAACGCGAAGATCAAGATCAGGGCGAGCTCTGTCTCACCAATACCAAACACGCAAGCACACCTCCAAGTGCGTCGTCGCGGACGAGAAGAACTAGGCCCCTATACCGAGCTCGCCACTGACGCCCAGCATGTCGAGCACGCGGGCGACGTTGCGCTGCGGGTTCGAGGCGGTAAGCGAGAGGCCGGCGTCAGAGGCACGGTGCACCGCGCCCACGAGGACGCCGATGCCGGTCGAGTCGATGTAGCTGACCTGGGAGAGGTCGACGTCAATGGACGGCACCCCCTGGTTAAGGAGCTCGTCGATGGCGTCGCGGAGCTTCGAGGCGTTCGACACGTCCACCTCGCCCGTGACCTGCAGCCTGCGGCCGTTTTCGGCCTGGGTAGTCAAGATTTCCATGTGATTGTTTCCTTCTCTTAGTTGCCCGAGCCGGAGAGCCCGAGGCCGCCGAGTGCGCCGGAGAGTCCCTGTCCCGAGGTTCCGGAGGTGGTGCCGGAAGTGGTGCCCGTCGTTGAGCTCGTTCCATTGGCAGAGGAGCTCGCCGCGGACTCGATGGCGGAAAGCCTCTGCTCCGCGAACGACTTGGCGCCGTAGCTGTCCTTCGGGTCCGTCTTTTCGGCCTTCTTGTACGCCGCCTGGGCGTTGCCCGTCTGGCCCTTGGACTCGTACACCATGCCCAGGTTCGCCCAGCCGAGCGGGAACTTGGGCGAGTCCTCGGTCACCTTCTGCAGCGCCTGGAGCGCGGCGTCGGTGTCGCCCTGGTAGAACTGGCAAAGCGCGCGGTTCACCTTCACCGTATCGGAGTCGTTTAGCTCCAGGTACTGGTCGAAGTAGTTGATTGCCTTGCCAAGGATGTCATTCACGTGCGTCTTTTCGGCGTCGGTCGTTGCGAGCGACGCTGCCTGGTAGCCCCAGGACATGTAGCCGTTGCCAAGGTTCAGCAGGGCTGCGAGGTCCTTGGGGTTCTTCTTGAGGCGCTTCTGGAGGGATGCGAGCGACTCCTCGTACGAGGAATCGAGCTTCTTGAGGGAGTCCGACGTCGAGGTGGTCTTGGAGCTCGAGGAGCTGGAGTCGTCCTCTGCGGAAGAGCTGGACGAGTCGTCCTTGGAAGACGAGGAGCTCTCCTTCTTGGTGCTCTCGCTCGCCTGGTTGTTGCCGACGATCGCCGAGCAGGACGGCATCATCATGGAAACGGCCATGATGACCGCGAACACGATGATCACGATGCTCGTAACGCGCTTCTTGCGATCGGCCCTGACCTGCGCCGGGGTCTTCTTCCTGGAGGCGGGACGGGAGTCCTTCTCGCCCGTGGCGGAATCCTCCGTCGGCTTGACCTTTGCGCGTGCGAGGCGCTTGCTGTTGTGCTTTCCCGAGCTAGACATCGAACGAACCCTTTCGACAACCACGCCGCAAGGCGCGGGCGAGACAAACCAACGCCCGTGGGCGGACGTAATTGCCCATTCTACAGAAACTAATGACTGTTCTGTGTGCGAGAGACGCGAGTTGCGCCGCTAGGCGCGCGACTCGCGCGCGAGCCTCGCGGACACGAGCTTCACCGCGACCACGAAGACGTCCAGCGCCTTGCCGAGGTCCTCGAGCGAGGGGTAGGTCGGCGCGATGCGGATGTTGGAGTCGTTTGGGTCGTCCCCGTACGGCCAGGTGGCACCGGCCGGCGTGAGCTTCACGCCGAGCTCGGCCATGAGCGCGACGGTCTTGCGCGCCGAGCCCTTCGGGCCGTCGAACGAGACGAAGTACCCGCCGTGCGGGTGGGTCCACGTGGCGACACCAGTCTGGCCGAGGCCGTCCGTCAGCTTCTGCTCCACAAGCGCGAAGCGGGGGCCGACGATCGCGGCGTGCTTGCGCATGTGGGCCTTGACGCCGTCGAGGTCCTTCAGGAAGAGCACGTGCGCCAGCTGGGAGAACTTCTCGGAGCTCACGCGCTCGACCGCGAACGCCTTGCGGATCTCCGTGATGTCGGCCTTGCTGGCCGCAACGAACGCGATGCCCGAGCTGGGGAAGGTGACCTTCGCGGTCGAGCCGAACTCGTAGACGAGGTCGGTGTTGCCGGCCTCCTCGAGCGCGTCGAAGATGTTGAGGAGGCTGTCGTCCTTCTCGCCAAAGGCGTGCACGCAGTAGGCGTTGTCCCAGTAGATGCGGAAGTCGGGAGCTGCGGGCTGGAGCTGCGCGAAGCGGCGGACGACCTCGTCGGAGTACGTGATGCCCGTGGGGTTAGCGTACTTCGGGACGCACCAGATGCCCTTGACGGAGGGGTCGCCCTCGACGAGGCGCTGGACCATGTCCATGTCCGGTCCGTCCTCGAGCATGGGGATGGGGACGTTCTTGATGCCGAGGTGCGCGGTGACGCTGAAGTGGCGGTCGTAGCCGGGGGCCGGGCAGAGCCACTTGACCTCGCCCTGCTGGTAGAAGGGCTTGTTGCCCGCGACGCCGTTCGTGAAGCCGTGCGTCACGAGGTCGTGCATGAGGTTCAGGCTCGAGGATCCGTTGACGACTACGTTCTCCGCGTCGACGCCGAGGATCTGCGCGGCAAGGCGGCGGGCGGAGGGCAGGCCCTCCGGCGTGCCGTAGTTGTCCACGATCGCGTTTCCGTCGACGAGCGGCGTGGACGAGTTGAGGACGTCCAGCATCGGGCGAGCGAGCGCCGTCTGCTCCGGTGAGGGCTTGCCGCGGGCCATGTCGAGTGCCAGGTTCTGCGCCTTGAGGTCTGACGCCTCGCGCTCGAGCTCCTCAATGGCGGCGTCTAGCTCTTCTGATTCCATCTGCTGGTAGATGTTTGCCATGGTGGCTCCTAGGTTCAGGTGTGTAACTAACAGGAGAGTATATCCCCGTGCGTGTGCGCGGTCATATACAGTAATAATATGGCAAGACACATTCACCCTATGGGCGTCGCGAAGGACACCGGCAACCGGAGGTGCAGACCTTGGAGAAGAGCGAACAGACGTGGCCCGGCGGCACCCAAGCACCCGAGTTCGGGGACTTGCAGAGACTGGTCGACGAGCTCTTCGAGGACGAGCCCGCGCGCATGGTGGGCAAGCTCGACGCCATCGAGCGCGCGCAGATAGACGATCTGAGCGAGGACCTGCTCGAGGTGATAGACCTCCTGCCCGGTGGCAGGTATGGCCGTCACGCACTCTGCAACCAGCTGAACTCCATACTCACCGCGCATGGATGGGGATACACCCACGGCACCGTATCGTAGGCCCCGCTCGTGAGGCACGTCACCCCGGGCGCGTGCGTAGCGGTGCACGCTAACCCGGGGCGACGCAAGGGAACCCCTTTGCCGCACTCAGGATCGCATCTGTTGGAGCGCGGCCTGAACGCCGAGACAATCGGCGCGGTTAGTTGATGTCCTCCACCTGGTCCTCCATCTCGCTCTCGGCGTCGTCCTCGTCGTCCGAGCCAAGCAGCGTCCCGTTGACGACGGCGTCGTGCACCCTCACGAAGACGATGCCCAGCACGCCAGACGTGATGGAGCCGGCAAGAATCGCGCACTTGGCCGCAAGGATCTCGTGCGCCTGCGGGAAGGCGAGGCCCGCGATGAGGATGGACATGGTGAACCCCATGCCGCCCATGATGCCGACGGCGATTATCTGGTCCCACGTCACGTTGTGGGGAAGCTTCGCGAAGCCGATCTTCACGAGCAGGAGCGTCACCAGGATGATGCCAAGCGGCTTTCCGAGCACGGCGCCCAGGTAGGCGCCCTGGGTCACGGGATCGAGCACGATGCTGCCCAGGTCAACGCCCACGAGCCTCACCTGCGCGTTCGTAAACGCGAAGAGCGGCAGGATCAGGAAGTTCACCGTGGTGGAGAGGTTGCGCTCCACGCGCTGCAGGGGCGGGGTCACGTGGTGGATGATCTTCTCCACGCGGTTCGCGGACGCCGTGAAGTCGTGCTGGCCCAGGATGTGCGTGCCGTCGTCGTAGTCGTCGTCCAGCATCGCGGCCTTCTCCTGCAGCCAGTCGCCGAGGTTCGAGAGGCGGATGTCAGACTTCGCGGGCAGGAAGAACGCCAAGATGACGCCGGCGAGCGTCGCGTGGATGCCGCTGTTGTACATGCACACCCACAGCAGCAGGCCCACCGCCATGTACGGCTTGACCGAGTACACGCGGGCTCGGGACAGCGTCGCCAGCAGCATCACCGCGATGAGCGAGGCCGCGATCCACGCGATGTCCGGCGTCTGCCCGTAGAACAGCGCAAGCACCACGATCGCGAGGATGTCGTCCGCGATGGCGAGCGTCTGGAAGAACACCTTCGTCTCCGGGGCGACGCGGTCGCCCAGAAGCGACATCACGCCCAGCGCGAACGCGATGTCCGTCGCAATGGGAATCGCCCATCCGTGCGGGGCGCCCGCATGGTTGAACGCCAGGTAGATGATGGCGGGAAACGCGACGCCACCCACCGCGGCCAGCATGGGAAGCATCGCCTGGCGGGGCCTGCGCAGCTGCCCCACGGTCATCTCGTACTTCAGCTCTATGCCCACGAGCAGGAAGAACAGCGCCATCAGGAAGTCGTTCACGAACCCCTCGAACGAGATTCCCGCAACGACGGGGCCGATCCTGAGCTCGAGCGGCGTCCCGAGGAAGTGATGCACCGCCTCGTACGCCCCGGAGTTCGCGACGATCACGGCAAGCAGGGCAGCGCCAACCATGACGGCGGCGGCGATCGTGCCGTTCGACGTTACCTTCTCGAGTGCGTTCTTCTGCTCGCGCCGCCGCACGACCGCGGGCTCGCGGATTATCACGCTCTTGCGGACCACGCGTCCCCTCCTCCCCTTCGCGTCACTCGTCTTCTGGCCGGGCCTGGATGCTTTGCTCTGCACCATGTTCGCTTTCTCTTCGAGGTCGACGTTAACGGTCGCGGCCCGCGCCTCGCGGGACACATACATAAAGATACGTTACCCGCAACCGTCCCCTCGCCGGTCGCCCCCCGATAACAAAGCTCCTCCAAGGCTTTCCGCAAGCGACATGCCATGCGACGCGAACTTGGGCAGAGGCGCACGCGCGTGTGCGCCGGGCGAGAAGGGCGCGTTCCCATGGCAGTTCCCGGGACGTTGTTTGCACGCGGGCGGAAACGGGAACTATAGTAGGTGCACGCACGCCGCACATCGCGAGGACGCGGCGCGGCGCACGGGAGGGCCCGCGCGAGGGGGCCATACGGGGGCGCATTTGCGCCAGATGTCGGAGGAAACCATGAACGACCAGCGCATCGCAGTCATCACCGACTCTGGCACGGACACCCCGGCGGTGTTCTGCCGCGAGCACGACGTGAGGGTCATGCCGCTGCACATAAACTATGCGGACGGCACCTCGTTCCAGAGTGGCGTGGACATCACGGCGGACGAGGTTACCCGTCGCCTCGCGACGGAGATTCCCAAGACGTCGCTCCCCTCCCCCCACCAGATTCAGACGACGCTCGAGCAGGCACGCGCCGACGGCTACCAAAGGGCCGTCGTCGTCACCATCGCGAGCGCGCTCTCCGCCACGAACCAGACCGCCCACATGGTCGCGGGCCAGATGGAGGACTTCCCCACCATCGTGGTGGACACGCGCTCCATCGGCATGGTCGCGGGCATGGTCGTCGAGCGCGCCGTGCAGATGGTCGAAGCCGGCGTGCCGTTCGAGCAGCTCCAGAGCAGGCTCGATTCCGTCGCGCAGCAGTCCAACGTGTTCTTTGCAGTCAAGTCGTTGGACTTCCTGTACAAGGGCGGCCGCATCAACGGCCACATCTACCGCATCGGCTCCGTGCTGAACATAAAGCCGGTCCTCACCTGCGACGACGAGGGCTACTACACCATCGCCAAGAAGGCCCGCGGCTGGGACCGCGCGCTCGACACCATGGTCTCGCTCGTTGCGGACAGGGCGCGCCAGTACAAGCGGGCCCGTCTTGCCATCTGCTGCTCGTCCACCACGCGCGACCTGTACGATGCCCTCGAGCAGAAGCTGCGCGCAGCCGTCCCCAACGTGGAGAGCGTCCAGAGGCATGACCTCTCCGCGGACCTCCTGGTGCACACTGGGCCAGAGATGGCTGGCATGGGCGTGCAAAACGCCGAACTCGACTTCTAGCTGACACGTGCCGGCGCCCCCACACGCCGGCACGCTCGTTTTTCTCGACAGACCTTTGGGAGGCTCCATGGGAAAGGACGTGCGCGCAGACATCTGCGAGGTCGGAAGGCTCCTGTACGACCGCGGTTACGTCGCGTCCAACGACGGAAACATCTCCGTGCGCGTTGGCGAGAACGAGGTCGTCGTCACGCCATCGGGCGTGAGCAAGGGGCGCATGGAGCCGGGCATGCTCGTGCGCTGCGACCTGGACGGCAACGTGCTTCCGGGCGACGCGTCCGGGCGCTTCCCCTCGTCCGAGGTCAAGATGCACCTTGCCGTGTACCGCGCCCGCCCGGACGTGCGTGCCGTCGTCCACGCGCACCCGGTCTTCGCCACGGCGTTCGCCATCTGCCGCCGCGAGCTCGCGGAGCCCTACCTGCCCGAGCTCGTGCTCAACTTCGGCAAGATACCCGTGACCGACTTCGCGATGCTCTCCACCGACGAGGTGCCGCAAAGCCTCATGCCGTTCGTCCACGATTACAACGGCGTGCTCCTTGCAAACCACGGCGCGGTCGCCTGGGGCGGCGACGTCTGGGTGGCGTTCGACCTCATGGAGACGATCGAGCACAGCGCGAAGATCTACAAGACCGTGCACGACCTGGGCGGCGGCGTGCCGCTTGCGCCGGAGGACGTCGCGCACCTGGAGCGGCTGCGCGCATTCTATCGCCAGCGCGCGGCGCATCGCGACGACGCGGCCGCAAGCGACAGCGGCACCACGGGCGCCAACGCATAGGATTTCGAACCAGGCAATAGGGACAAAACGATAAGGACCAGACGAGAAGGGCGTGACAACCATGGCAGAGGAAGGGCCAGAGCCGGCGACGCCGGAGGCGGCTGCGACGCAGACCGCCACGAGCGGCGTCACCAACGTGGACGCGGTGGAGCTGAGGGCGGACGGGGGCGCGGTCGTGATAATCGACCAGACGCTTCTGCCCAACAGGCTCGAGTACCTCGAGCTCGCGGACGCGAAGGACATGTACGACGCCATCTTCCAGCTCAAGGTGCGCGGCGCGCCGGCAATCGGCGTGTGCGCCGGCTACTGCTACTACGTGCTCGCCCGCCAGGAGGCCGCCCGCGCCGCCGGCTACGAGGAGTTCGCCTCCGCCATGGAGCGCCAGCGCGCCTACCTCAACTCCTCGCGCCCCACGGCGGTGAACCTCTCGTGGGCGCTCAGCCGCATGCACGGCGTGACGCTTGCGCACCAGGGAGAGGACCCGGCCGGCATCGTCGGCCTTCTCCGCGACGAGGCCGTCGCCATCCACCGCGAGGACCTCGCGATGTCGGAGGAGATCAGCCGACTGGGCGCAAGCCTGCTTAAGGACGGGGACGGCGTGCTCACGCACTGCAACGCCGGCCCGCTCGCGTGCCTGGGCTATGGCACGGGCCAGGGGCCGCTGTACTACGCGCACGACCACGGCAAGCGCGTGCGCGTGTTTGCGGACGAGACGCGACCGCTGCTGCAGGGCGCACGCCTCACGAGCTACGAGCTTAGCCGCGCCGGGATCGACGTCACGCTCATCTGCGACAACATGGCGTCCATCGTGATGAAGAACGGCTGGGTGCAGGCTTGCATGGTCGGCTGCGACGGCGTCGCCATGAACGGCGACGCCGCGAACAAGATCGGCACCTCGGGTGTCGCGATCCTGGCGAAGCACTACGGCATCCCGTTCTACGTGCTGGGACCCACGTCCACCATCGACCGCGACTGCCCCACCGGCGACGACATCAAGATCGAGCAGCGCAACCCGGACGAGATCAAGACCATGTTCTACGCGGAGCCAAAAGCGCTGCCCGAGGTCAATTGCTACAACCCCGCGTTCGACGTGACGGACCACAGCCTCATCACGGCCATCGTGACCGAGAAGGGCATCTGCCGTCCCCCGTACACCAAGAGCCTCGCGGCGCTGTTTGACTAGGAGCCGCCCGCCCGCACCAACCTGCAGTCCATCCCGAGGAAGCGAAAGGAATCCCCCATGTTCGAGACCGCATCAGCCTGCATCCGCTGCAACAAGGAAGACGTCGCGAAGGTCGTCCTCATGCCCGGCGACCCGCTTCGCGCCAAGTTCATCGCGGAGCACTACCTCGAGTCGCCCGTCCTGTTCAACGACGTCCGCAACATGCTGGGCTACACGGGCACGTACAAGGGCAAGCGCGTGAGCGTCATGGGCTCCGGCATGGGCATCCCCAGCATGTGCCTGTACGCGCACGAGCTGTACACGCAGGTCGGCGTGGACGCCATCGTCCGCGTTGGCACCACGGGCGGCCTGCAGGACGACCTCCACGCCGGCGACATCGTGATCGCGCAGAGCGCGGCCACGAACTCCTCCATCGCGAGCCTGTACGACTCCCCCGTCAAGCTGGCCCCCACCGCGAGCTGGGACATGCTGCGCGACGCCGTCGCGGCGTGCGAGCGCCTGGGCTATGGCTACCAGGTGGGCCAGGTCGTGAGCTCCGACGTGTTCTACAACCCGCGCGAGGACGCGCCGGCGCGCTACCGCGACCTCGGCCTGCTCTGCGTCGAGATGGAGACGGCGGGCCTCTACATCGAGGCCCAGACCAGCCACAAGAAGGCCGTGTCCATCCTGTCCGTGTCGGACACGTTCTTCACGGGCGAGTCGCTGAGCGCGGACGAGCGCGAGAAGAGCTTCACCAACATGATGGAGGCCTCGCTGGAGACCGCGCTCAACTACGCGTAGCATCGCGCCCAAGGCACGGGGCCGCTCGGCGCACCTACGACAGGTGCGCCACCATGTGGCTCACGATCTTCGCGCAGTGCTCGGCCGCCTGCGCCTCGAACACGGGGTACTCCACCTCGGCGGTCCCGTCCGCCTTGTCGCTTATGGCGCGCACGATCACGTACGGCACGTCGTTCAGCCACGCGGTCTGGGCGATGCTCGCACCCTCCATCTCGACGCAGCTCGCGCCAAACGTCGTGCGGATGCGGTCCTTCTCGCCCTGCGTGCGCACAAACTGGTCGCCGGACGCCACGCGTCCCTCCACGCACGCCACGTCCGGCGCCACGGCGCGCACGGCGTCCTCGGCGGCCTTGCGCAGGCGCTCGTCCGCGGGAAAGTACGTGATGCCCAGGCTCGGCACCTCGCCGGGCGCGTAGCCAAAGTTCGTCGCGTCCACGTCGTGGTGCACGGCGTCCGTGGACACCAGCACGTCGCCTATGTTCAGGCGCGCGTCCAGCGATCCCGCGACGCCGGTGTTGATGATGGCTTCCGCGCCAAAGCGCTCGATGAGCACCTGGGCGCATACCGCGGCGTCCACCTTGCCCACGCCGCACTTCACCACGGTCACCGGCGTGCCGCCGATCGTGCCGTCGTCAAACGCCATGCCGGCCACCTTCACGCGCGTGGGGTCGACCACCTTGCCACGCAGGTGCTCCACCTCGACGTCCATGGCGCCAATGATTCCAAGTTTCATGTTCTCTCCCCGTCTGCCGCGAAGCGCGCCCCGCGGCCCTCGTTTTTTACTCCCGCGCGCCTGCCGCGTCCGCCAGCCACGGCCTTCCCTGCAGCACGCGCGTGACGCGGTCCTGAGCCGTGCCAAACGCCACGTCCGGCCTCACGTGCAGCCACACCGTGCCGCGGGTGCCGTACGCGTCGAAGCCGGAAAACGTCACGCCAACCTCGAACGCGTCGTCCGCAAGCTCGCCCAAGGCCTCCGTCGCCAGGCGCCTGACCTCCTCGCTCACGCTCGTAAGGTCCGCGTCGGGGCGCACCAGCACGTCCACGCCGCAGCAGCCCAGCGACGAGGCCCCCTTGCGCGTGAACGCGGTCTTGTTCAGCACGCTGTTGGGGATGACCTGGTCGTTTCCCAGGCGGTCGCGCACGATGGTGCTGCGCCAGTTCACGTCCGTCACGAAGCCCTCGAACCCGCCAACGGACACGTAGTCGCCCGGCTGCACCACCTTGCCCAGCATGAGCCCCAGCCCGCTGAACACGTTCGACACCGTGTCCTGCAGGCCAAACGACAGCACGACGGACGTGACGCCCAAGGCGGCCACGAACGCCGTCGCCTTGATGCCAAACACGGGCTCCAGCACACTCAGCAGCCCAAACGCCCAGATCACGCCGCGAATGATGTTCACGAAGATCGACGCGGACGGTATGGAGGACGCGTCCAGCACGCGCCTGGCCACGCGGGTGACGCCGCGGTCAACCACAAGCGTCACCACGGCGGCCACGGCCAGGTACACGACCTTCCACACAACCGTTGCCCAACCCATCGCAACCTCCCGCTAGCCTATCTTCACGATGGGCGCGAAGCCCTTCATAAGCTTCTTCGTCTTGCCGGTCCTCGTGAAGTACACGGTGATGGTGTCGCCGGAGGCCTCCTTCACGATGCCGGGCCCAAACGTCTTGTGCGACACCTGGTCACCGGGAGCAAACGTCTCCTCCGCCTTCTTGCGGTCGCGCACGGGCGCTGCCGCCGCCGGGCGAGAAGAGCCTGCCCCCATGCCCGCGGACGCGCCGCCAATCGGGCGACCCGGCCAGCTGGGGGCCGCGGTGCCGCTCGGACGCGCGCCGCCGGTCGAGCGCGTGTGGCTACCGAACACGTGGCCCCCGTACACCTCGGAGCCGCGGCCCGATCCGTACGTGCCGTGACGGTCGCCGCGCTTCTCCCATCCCACGCCAGAGAAGCCGGACGACCCCACGCCGATGGCGTTCACGTCCTCGGCCGGGATCTCGTTCAAAAAGCGGCTGCGCGGGTTTGTCTGCACGGAGCCAAACATGCGGCGCGTCACGGCGTACGTAAGGTACAGCCGCCCCTCCGCGCGCGTGATGGCCACGTACGCAAGGCGGCGCTCCTCCTCGATGGACTCCGCGTCGCCCTCGTGCGCGCGGTGCGGGAAGATGCCCTCCTCCATGCCGGCCACAAACACCACGGGAAACTCCAAGCCCTTGGCGGAGTGGATCGTCATCATCGTGATGGCGCTCGACTGCCCCGCAAGCGAGTCGAGGTCACTCCTTAGGGCCAGCCACTCCATGAACGCGGGGAGCTTCTCGGCCGCCACCGGCGGAAGCCCGCCCGCACCTTGAACGCCCGTGCCCTGCGCGGCAGCCGGCACCGGCGCAGCGGCCGCGCCGCCGTCGAGCGCGCCGGCCTCGCGCAGCTGCTCCAGGCTCTCGAGCGTCGCCGCCGCGTCCTCGTGCGTCTCGTCAAACTCCTGCGCGACGCCAAAGAACTCCTTGATGTTCTCGACCCTGCCGTCGGCCTCCATGGTCTGCTCCGCCTCGAGCGCCTGGATCAGCCCGGTGCGGTCGATGATCATCTGCACCACGTCCGCCAGGTCGCCGTCAAAGTGACGCGCCGCCTCGATCGCGTTCGTGAAGCCGGCGAGCGCGTTTCTGGCCTTCGCGCTCAGGACGCCCGGCTCCGTGACGCACGCCTCCGCGGCCGAGAAGAACGATATCCCCCGCTCGGCGGCATAGGCGCGGATGCGGTTGACCGACGTGGTCCCCAGCCCGCGGCGCGGCGTGTTGATGACGCGCAGCGCGCTGACGTCGTCGTCCGGGTTCACGACCAGCTTGAGGTAGGCCATTACGTCGCGAATCTCCGCGCGGTCGAAGAAGCGCGTGCCGCCCACGATCTTGTACGGCACGCCCGCGCGCAGGAACATGTCCTCGAGCGTGCGCGACTGCGCGTTCGTGCGATAGAACACGGCGACGTCGTCGTAGCTCGTGCCGCGGTCGTGCAGCTTCTCTATCTCGCTGCCGATCCAGCGCCCCTCGTCGCGCTCGTCCGCGGCCTGGAACACCTCGATCTTCTCGCCGTCGCCGCGGTCCGTGAACAGGCGCTTCTGCTCGCGGCGCGAGTTGTTGCGCACCACGGCGTTCGCGGCGTTCAGGATGTGGCCGGTCGAGCGGTAGTTCTGCTCAAGCTTCACCACCTCGGCGTCCGGGTAGTCCTTGCGGAAGCTCAGGATGTTTTTGATGTCCGCGCCACGCCAGCTATAGATGGACTGGTCGTCGTCGCCCACGACCATGAGGTTGCGGTACTTCTTCGCAAGCAGGTTCGTGATCGCGTACTGCACGGCGTTCGTGTCCTGGTACTCGTCCACGCTGATCTGGCGGAAGCGCTCCTGGTAGCGGTCGAGCACCTCCGGCTCCTTGCTCAGGAGCTCGAACGTCTTTACCAGCAGGTCGTCGAAGTCCATCGCGTTCGCGCGGGCCAGGCGCCGGTCGAGCTCCGCGTACACGCGGGCCGCCGCGCGCTCCACGGGCGACTGCGCCTGCGAGAACATCTCCTCCGCAGACACGAGGGCGTTCTTCGCCTGGCTTATCTTGGAGCGCACCGCCGGCAGCGGGCACTGCTTCGAGTCGAGGTCGAGGTCGCTCATGATGCTCTTGACCAGGCGCTTCGAGTCGTCGTCGTCGTAGATCGTGAAGTTTGGCTTGTAGCCCAGAAGGTCGGCGTCCTCGCGCAGCATGCGCACGCACATGGCGTGAAACGTGCAGATCCACATGCCGCGCGTGCCGCCGGGCAGCACCTTGCCCAGGCGCTCGCGCATCTCGGCCGCGGCCTTGTTGGTGAACGTGATGGCCAGCACCTGCCACGGGCGCACGCCCTCGTCCGCGATCATGTGGGCGATGCGGTACGTGAGCACGCGCGTCTTACCGGAGCCCGCGCCGGCAAGCACCAGAAGCGGGCCGCGCGTGCACTCCGCCGCCCTGCGCTGCGCGGGGTTGAGGCCGTCCAAATCGACGCTCGGACGCGCGGGCGCCTGGGGTACGGGCGCGGGACCGTCGGCGGGAACGTAGTCCGCGGGTGCCCAGGCGGCGCCGTCTGACACGCCGTCCTGCGCGGTCACGTCGCCGTAAGCGTCGAGCGGCACCTCCTCCGGCGCAGGCGCGGGCGAGCCCTGGCCCGCAGGGCCTCCCATCAGCGAAAAGAGCGATTGTTGCACGTCTTGGGGCATGTACTTCTCCTCCAGCCTCTTGTTTGTCCTGAATGAGTCTAGCGCAGCCGGGCGACACGAATCCCACCCTGCGGAATACCTCCGCACGATTTGCCGCCGCCCGTCCGCGGCTGCGTTCGCTATCATGTCCCCAACCACGCGCCAGCCGCAGGGGCCCGGCGCGCCAGGCACGCGACGGACGGGAGCCCGCATGAAGATGACGAAGACGTTCTGCAACTGCCGCGACGTGACGTATGCGGACATCATGGCGGCCATGCGCGCCGGCGCCACCACGGCGGAAGAGGTGTCGGCCGCCACGGGCGCGGGCACGGGCTGCGGGCGATGCCGCGAGGCGCTGGACTTCGTGGTGCGCGACTTTCTGGAGGAGCTCGAGGCCGAGAAGGACGACTCCCTCCCCCTGTAGCGCCCGCGGTGCCGCACGCCGTCATACGGTGCTTCTCACCTTGCCGAACTTGACAACCGAACGGGTAGATGCAACACTTTCACCAGTAGTTATGAATGTCTGCTCATGTGTTCAAGTCTTGTGCGCGACACCCGCGCGCAATACGAGGAAGGATGTGCCGTGTCCTGCAAGTGCTGCTCTTCCACAAAGGACGATTCCTGCCGCCACCGCGACGAGGACGAGGCCGAGCGCGACGCGTCGTGCAGCTGCTGCTCGGGCGATGCCGACGTCGACAGCGATGACGATGATGACGACGAGGACCCCTCCGTCCTGCGGAAGAAGATCTGCGCGTCCGCGGTGCTTCTGGTGGTGGCCGTCGTCATAAACCGCGCGGCCGCGCTGCCGCTGTGGGCCCAGCTCGTCACCTACCTGCCCGCCTACCTGGTGGCGGGTTGGGGCGTGCTGCGCGAGGCCGCGGAGTCCATCGCGGAGCGCCGCCCGTTTGACGAGGACTTCCTCATGTCCGTCGCGACGCTGGGCGCGCTGCTCATTGGCTTTGTGCCGGGCGGCGAGCCACGGTTTGCGGAAGCGGTTTTCGTGATGCTCTTCTTCCAGGTGGGAGAGCTGTTCGAGGGCATGGCACAGGAAAGCTCGCGCCGCTCCATCCGCGATCTGATGCAGATTCGCCCCGACGTGGCGTACGTGGAGCGCGACGGCGAGGTCGTGGCCGCAGACCCCAACGACGTTGCGGTGGGCGACGTGATGGTGGTGCGCCCGGGCGAGAAGATCGCGCTGGACGGCGTTGTGATCGAGGGACAGACGAGCCTTGACACCGTGGCCCTGACCGGCGAGAGCGTGCCGCGCGACGCCGGCGTGGGAGACGACGTGGCGTCCGGCTGCGTGAACCTGACGGGGCTTCTGCGCGTGCGCGTGACGAGGAGCTTTGGCGAGTCCACGGCAAGCAGGATCATCGACCTGGTGCAGAACGCGAGCCGCAGCAAGTCGCGCTCCGAGAACTTCATCAAGCGCTTTGCACGGGTGTACACCCCGGTCGTGGTGTACCTGGCCATGGCCGTCGCGCTGGTGCCGCCGATCTTCTCGCCCGACTTTGCGGCGGCACTTCCCACGTGGGTACTGCGCGCACTCACGTTTTTGGTGGTGAGCTGCCCGTGCGCGCTGGTGCTTTCGGTACCGCTGACGTTCTTTGGCGGGATTGGCGGGGCGTCGCGCCGCGGCATCCTGGTGAAGGGCTCCAACTACCTGGAGGCGCTCGCGAAGGCGCAGACCGTGGTGTTCGACAAGACGGGCACGCTCACGAAGGGGACGTTCAAGGTGACACAGGTGCATCCGTCAAACATGACGGACGAGGAGCTTTTGCACCTGGCCGCGCACGTGGAGGCGAACTCCACCCACCCGATCGCGGCGGCGCTCAGACTGGCGTTTCCGCTGGACGATGACGACTGCGTCGTGAGCGACGTGACGGAGGAGGCCGGCCACGGCGTGGTTGCGACGGTGAACGGGCATCGCGTGGCCGTGGGCAACGCAGCCCTGATGCGCGAGGTGGGTGCCACGCCGGAGACCTGCCACACGCTGGGCGGATCGGTGGTGCACGTTGCCGTGGACGGCGCGTACGCCGGGCACGTGCACGTTGCGGACGAGGTGAAGCCGGACGCGGCGGAGGCCATCCGCGCGCTGAGGGAAGAGGGCGTGCGCCGCACCGTCATGCTGACGGGCGACCGCGAGGTGACGGCAGAGATGGTGGCGCGCGAGCTTGGCATCGACGAGTTCCACGCCGAGCTTCTGCCCGAGGACAAGCTCGACCAGGTGGAGGGCCTGATGGACTCCCGCGAGGAGGACGCGACCCTTGCGTTTGTGGGCGACGGCATAAACGACGCCCCCGTGCTTGCCCGCGCGGACGTGGGCATTGCCATGGGCGCCATGGGGTCTGACGCCGCCATCGAGGCCGCGGACGTGGTGCTGATGGACGACAAGCCGTCGAACGTGGCCGTCGCCATGCGCATCGCCCGGCGCACGCTGCGGATTGCCCGCCAGAACATCGTGTTCGCGGTGGCAGTGAAGGTCGCGATACTGGCGCTGGCCGCCGTGGGCCTGGCCCCCATGTGGCTTGCGGTCTTTGGCGACGTGGGCGTCATGGTGCTGTGCGTGCTGAACGCGACGCGCGCGCTGAGGTAGCGGCGCGGACGGCAGAACGTGCCTGGACCCATGATAGCCGCGCGGCGGGCGCTCGCGCTAGAATGGCCTAACGCGCCGCACGACGAAACGCGCGCCACCAACCACCCACCCCGAAGGAGCGCCATGCACATTCCGGAGAACTACCTGAGCCCATCCACCTGCGGCGTGTTCGCCGTTGCCATGGTGCCCGTATGGATGCGCGCCGTGCGCCACGTGCGCGAGGAGGTGCCGCGCCAGAAGATGCCGCTCGTGGGTGTTGCGGCCGCGTTCTGCTTTCTGGCCATGATGTTCAACATCCCGCTGCCCGGCGGCACCACCGGCCACGCCGTGGCGGGAACGCTGGTGGCGATCCTGTTTGGCCCGTGGGCGGCGACGCTTGCCATAAGCATCGCGCTGGCGATCCAGGCCGTGATGTTTGGCGACGGCGGCATCCTGGCGCTGCCGGCAAACTGCTTCAACATGGCGTTTGTGCTGCCGATGTGCGGGTACGCCGTGTATGGCCTGGTGCGCGGGCGAGAAGGACGGCGCGCGGGCTTCAAGGCGGGCTCGGGGCGCCCGGGCCTTGGGCGGGAGCTCGTCGCGGCCGGCGTGGGCTCCTACGTGGGCATCAACGCCGCCGCCCTGTGCGCCGCCATCGAGTTTGGGGTGCAGCCGCTGTTGTTTTCTGACGCGGCGGGACGCGCGCTGTACTGCCCGTACCCGCTGTGGGTGTCCGTTCCGGCCATGCTTGTGGGGCACCTGACCGTGTGGGGCGCCGCGGAGGTGGTGTTCACGGTTGGCATTCTGGCGTTCGTGCGCAGGGTGGCGCCGGGCTTTGGCCTGGGAGACCTTGCCGGAGGCGACGCGCAGGCGACCCCGGTACGCGCGGCGCGTCCCGTGCTGGCGCTGGTGGCGGCGCTTGCCGTGCTGACGCCGCTTGGGCTTTTTGCCACGGGGGACGCCTGGGGCGAGTGGTCCACGGCGGACCTTGCTGCTCAGGTGGGCTACACCCCCGCCGGCATGGCGCACGGATGGGAGTGGGCGTCGCTCATGCCGGACTACTCCCTGGGCGCGCTGCCGGCGTGGCTGGGCTACGTGCTGAGCGCCGCGATAGGCGTGGGCGCGCTTCTCGTTGCGTTCAGGCTGCTTGGCGCAGGCGCGTCTTCCCGCGTTGACTTTGGGCCGCGCCACGATGGCTAGCGGCGACGGGCGCGGCGCGGCGCAGACCGGGCTTCCGGCGTGGCTCACGCGCGACGAGGACTACGAGCCGCCACGGGAGCGGGGCAGCTTCGTGGCGAAGAGCATGCTGAGCATGGCGGGCGTGCTCGCGCGCATGCGCCTGGACGACGGGCAGGCAGGGCCGCTGAGCCCGTCCGCCCCGCTGAAGCTTGTGCTGGGACTTGCGATGATCCTGCTGACATCGCTCAGCCGCAACTACGCCTTTGTGCTAGTGGCGCTGGCGCTTGCCCTTGTGCGTGCCGCGCTCTTGCCCGCCCGAGCCCTGAGGCGCACGGCCGCGGTGGCCGGCGTTGCGGCGGCGCTCACGTTTGTTGTCATGCTGCCGGCGACGCTGTTGGGGCAGGCGCACTCCGCGGTGCTCTTGGGCACGAAGGCCCTGGTGACGACCGCCATCGCCATGGAGGTGACGCTCGGCACACCCGTGGGTGCGCTGACGCGCGCCCTGCGCACGCTGCGCGTGCCGGCCACGGCCGTGCTGACGCTTGACCTTGCGCTACGGAGCATTGTGGACTTGGGCCGCGTGGCCGAGGAGGTGCTGTGCGCCCTGCGCCTGAGGAGCGTGGGCCGCGACCACGACAAGAGGTCTTCCATCGGAGGCGTCGGCGGCGTGCTCTTGCTGAAGGCTGGCAGGTCCGCGGCCGAGACGGCGGACGCGATGGCGTGCCGCGGCTTCGACGGCTCCTACGACGTGGCGCCCGAGAGGCGCCGCCCGCACCAGCGCGCGGTCGACTGCGCGTGGCTGCTGGGAACGGCGGCTCTTCTCGCCCTCTTCATCTATCTGCAAGGACTGGTCTAGATGCATCCCTACGTTCACCCACAGCGCCTCCACCACCCGCACGCAGCGGGCGCGCGACCGGCGCTCATGCGCTTTGACGACTTCTGCTTTGCCTACGACGACGTGCCCGTGCTGCGCCACATCGACCTTGAGATCGACGCGGGCGACTCCGTGGTGCTGATGGGCGACAACGGCTCGGGGAAGTCCACGCTGCTGCGCGCGATGAGCGGGCTGGTGCACCCGCAGGTGGGGACGTACCGCTTTGACGGGCGGGTGGTGGACGCGGCCTCCATGCGCGACCCGGAGTTCAGCCGCCGGCTGCACCAGCGCGTGGGGTTCATCTTCCAGGACAGCGACAGCATGCTCTTTACGGCGAGCGTGGAGGACGAGGTGGCGTTTGGACCGTCGCAGATGGGGCTCTCCGCGAAGGAGGTCTCTGCGCGCGTGGACGACTGCCTGGGGCTTCTGGGCATTGGGCACCTGCGTGGGCGCGCGCCGTACAACCTTTCCGGCGGTGAGAAGAAGAAGGTGG
>OCVV011279035.1_pt1 | contig 18819 bp, 12 predicted proteins | sample 1539721 | NCBI WGS metagenome assembly OCVV01 (sample SAMN02144230, study PRJEB22623) | gut metagenome | biome: sheep rumen | host: Ovis aries | place: New Zealand | reverse complement strand
AGAGGGGGTGGCTTGGAGTCTCATGGCAGAGAAGCATGGATGGATGAGACAGCAGATGTCGTACACTGAGGAGGCTTCGGCCGTGGCGGGTATGGCAGCGGAGTATGTGATAAAAAATCAAAAAAAATGAAAGAAAAGTCATATATATAAGGAAAAATGTGTATCTTTGTGCATTAATTGTTATTGGCAGAATTGAATAAACAAACTAATTTATAATATATTATGAAAAGAAACAAAGTGCTTCTCGGCCTGTTTGCAGGCGTTTTGGCTTTGATTGGAGGCTCTGCCCAAGCTCAGCAGAGCAAGTTTTTCGAGATTGGACCGTCGAACATCGGCGGCCAGGTGTCGTGCTTGGCATTCGACCAGCAGGACCTGGACCACACAACCCTCTTTGCCGGTGCCACCACGGGTGGCCTCTATGTCAGGACCGACAATGTTCAGAACATCATGAATATCTACGAGGCGCGCAACTATCCGGAAGGTTGGAAGATGTCTTTGCTGCCAAAGATAGACATGTGGCACTATGTTCCTTACTATGGTGAGGATGGCAAAGAGGTGGTGCTGCCTATCAGCGCCATGCTCCAGCTTCCGTCGCCGAGCCGCAACCTGCTTATTGGTACCGGTAGCGACACCTATCAGCAGGGAAGCAACTTCAGCCGCATGTCGGTCAAAGGCCGCGGCCTGTTCCTGTACAACATCGACAGCTGCACCTTCAAGCCCGTCGCCTCGACCAAGGACAAGGACGACTTCACGGCCGTGCACGCTATGAAATATGTCTATCGCAACGGTACGATGTATCTCTATGTGGCCACCAGTACGGGTCTCTACCGCTGGACCATCAGCTCTGAGAACGACTGGATGCGCAACTACGAGACCGTCTTCACGGGCGATGTGGACCAGCTCGTTGTCAACAGCCAGCTGAGAATGGTCTTCTTCAGCGTGGGCGGAAGCCTGTACAAGATCAGCGATGCCACCGCCGATATCGCGCCCAGCAACCCCATCTGGCGCAATATCAGTTCCACGAACAGTGCCTTTGGCAACCCCAATGGTGCCCTGAAGCTTGCCATCGGCGACGACCCGTCGTACCTCTATGCCATGGTCATTCTTCCTTCGGGATATATGGATGATGTGTATCTCACGCGCGACATGCAGACCTGGCTTCCCCTGGCCACCTCGTCGGTGGTGCCCTTCTCCGCCAATTCGGGCTTCGAGTGCGGTACCATCACCGTCGACCCGGGCAACCCCGACCACATCTTTGTCGCCGGCACCAACATCTACTCCGGCACCGGTTTCAGCGAGGGTTCCCTCTACCAGTGGATGAGCTCGTCGATGTCCGAGTTCCAGCTCAATTCGGGTGACTATATGCAGTATGTGTACAGCAACTCCTACTTCGTGCACTCCGGTATACAGCAGATTCTCCCGGTTTACCGCAACGACATGATGACCTACTACATCGCCACCAACGGCGGTGTCTACTCCACCCATTTGTTCAACTCGTATGAGAACCTGAACAACGGTCTGAACAACATACAGATTAACGGTCTTGCTGTTTGCCCCGACGGTTCTATACTGAGCGGTGCCAACGACAATGCCTGCCCCTTCATTGAGAGCCGCACTGCCCACGTCGGAGGTTCGCCGGAGATCAGCTGGTTCGACGACGGTTCGAACGGCAATATCAACCACACCGCCAATATTATTTGGTACGGTACCGGTGGAAAGGTGGCTGCCTCGAAATTCCAGCAGATATCCCCCAGCCAGCGCCGCAATATCTATGTCTCCGGAGAGAACGGTCAGTATGCCCGCTCGTTCACGAACTACTACGACTTCACTGACAACCAGGTTTGGACCACTGGTAGCGGCTTCATGACCAGCGACCCGAGAGGTGGCGGCCCCGCCATCGGCCAGATTTACACCTGGGAGACCAACAATGACATATATTTCAACGACAGCCTTACCGTCAAATTCGACACGATGAGCCTTGTGTACCGCCCCAACAGCAACGGTTCCTACGACACCATCGAGGCAGGAAGCAGCAACTTCGTCTTCATCAAGAATGACAAGGTGAGCATCATGAGCCGTGCCAACTCGGATTACCCCTTCGATTATGAGTTCCAGGGCCGCCACAAAATCACCGACAGCATCCGCGTGAAGAACCCCATCCAGTCGCGTGTTCTCTTCATTGCACAGGACTCCATCGATAATAAAGAGTGGGGCGTCTACTACTCGTGGCGCGCCTCCGACTTCACCAAGGTCTTCGATGTTGTCGCCCAGGCTGACCCGCGTCTCCACGACCGCCTTATATTCTGGTCAAAGATATACGCCAATCGTCCTGGCGAGTCCAACATTCCCCGCAATGTCGTGATGAGTGACGATGGCCGCTTTGCCTTCGTTTCGGTTGTTGACACCAAGACCGGCCGGTCTATGCTTATCAGAATCGGTGGATTTGAGAACGTTGATCTCTCGCAGTCGCAGCAGCAGATTATGAACGACTTCAAGACCCCCGTCCTCAACAGACGTACCAAACTCGTCTATGACACCCTGAAGGTGGCCGGCAACGTCTGGATGCCTCGTCCCGTCAGCTCGCTTTCCATACTTGGCGACAGTGTCGTCATGACCTTCGACGCCTATACCGATGTCGAGAACAACAACTTCCCCAATGTGGTGCTCGTTACCAACATCAAGGGCAATATGAACGCAGCCCTGCTGGACAACAGCTTCAAGGGACAGCCTGCTTTCACCTCGATTGTCGAGAAGACCACCGGTGACATATTTGTCGGTATTGACAATGGCGTGATGATATATAAGAAGAGCAGCAACAGCTGGGAGCAGTATGAGAATCTCACTGGCGTGCCTGTGACAGCCATCGTGCAGCAGCAGGACAACCTGCCTGTCCGCCGTCACACCACCGTCGACGGTATCAACCGCCTGAAATATGTCTTCGCCAAGACCAAATGGCCCAATGCCATCTACTTCGGCACCTATGGCCGTGGTATCTTCGCAGACATGACATACGTCACCGACACCGTGAACGAGGTCTCCGATTCGTCGGATTACCTTGGCATCCCCACTGTCGTGAGCTCCGAGATGAGCAGCGTGAGCGTCTACCCCAACCCCGTGTGGGGTGAGGCCAACCTGTCGCTCACCACTGCCGTTGCCGGCCAGGCCCGTCTGCGCATCTACGACCTCAACGGCCGTGTTGTTGTCGACCGCAACCTTGGCTATGCCGCTGAAGGCAGCCAGACCTATACCGTAAGCACCGAAGGCATGTCGAAGGGCATGTATCTCGTCAACGTCATCATCGGCGGCCATACGGCGGCCACCAAGATGATGGTTCGCTAATCGGGCTTGCAGAGAGGATAAGAACCGCAGGAGGTGCCGCCCGACAGAGCAGCACCTCCTGTCATTATAAATAGGAACAAATAATAAATATACCATAGATGAACACCAACCTCGTAGAAGAATTGAAATGGCGCGGCATGATACACGACATCATGCCCGGCACCGAAGAGCAGCTCCGCAAAGAAGTCACCACGGCATACGTGGGCATCGACCCTACCGCCGACTCGCTCCACATAGGGCACCTCGTGAGCATCATGCTCCTGAAGCACCTCCAGATGGCCGGCCACAAACCCCTCGCAGTGGTGGGTGGCGCCACGGGCATGATAGGAGACCCGAGCTTCAAGGCCGCCGAGCGCAAGCTTCTCACTCCCGACGAGATACAGCACAACGTGCAGTGCATACGCCACCAGCTGGAACGCTTCCTCGACTTCGAGAACCCCGTCAACGGGGCCGAGATACTGAATAACTACGACTGGATGAAGGACTACCTCTTCCTCGACTTCATACGCGACGTGGGCAAGCACATCACCGTGAACTACATGATGACCAAGGACAGCGTCAAGAAGCGCATGGAGACGGGCATATCGTTCACCGAGTTCAGCTACCAGCTGCTGCAGGGCTATGACTTCCTGACCCTTTACCGCACCAAGGGCTGCAAGCTGCAGATGGGCGGCAGCGACCAGTGGGGCAACATCACCACCGGTACCGAGCTGATACGCCGCATGGAAGGCGGCGAGGCTTTCGCCCTGACCTGTCCCCTCATCACCAAAGCCGACGGCACCAAGTTCGGCAAGACCGAGGGCGGCAATGTGTGGCTCGACCCCGAGAAGACCAGCCCCTACAAGTTCTACCAGTTCTGGCTCAACTGCTCGGATGTGGACACGGCGCGCTATATCCGCATCTTCACCCTCTTCACGAAGGATGAGATAGAAGACTTGGAGAAGAGACATGCCGAGACCCCGGAGCAGCGCATACTGCAGAAAGCCCTGGCCAAGGACATTACCATCCGTGTGCATGGCGAGGAGGCATACAACACAGCCATAGCCGCCAGTGAGTTGCTTTTCGGCCGTGCCACGACCGAGCAGCTCAACGCCCTCGACAGAGAGACGCTGCTCAGCGTTTTCGACGGTGTGCCGCAGTACACGGTGAGCCGTGCCGCCATAGAGGCCGGAGCGTCGCTGGTGGACCTGGCCGCCGAGGTGGGTATGTTCGCCAGCAAGGGCGAGATACGCCGTGAGCTGAAGCAGAACAGCATCAGCGTCAACAAGCAGAAGGTCGGCGAGGGTGCCACCCTCACGGCCGCCGACATATTGGCCAGTGGCTGCATACTGGTGCAGAAAGGCAAGAAGAACTACTATATCCTCAACGTGGAGTAGCCGCGTTGGGGCGACAGAAAGTGTCCGTGGGCGCACAGACCACGGGACCGGTCGAAAACATATTATTCAGAACCCCATCGGGGCGGCGGAAGGAGAGCATCCAATCCCGCCACCCCGATGGGGTTTTATGATTAGAAGTGGTGGCCGATGTTGATGTAGATGTAGGGATACTTGGTGCGGGTGCTGTAGCCGAGGCGCAGGTCGATGGGGCCGAAGATGGTGTTGTAGCTATAGCCTATCTGAGTGCCGAAAAGGTCGGGCACGGCGAGGAGGTCCTGCAGCCCGTCGCTATGGAGGGCCGTGGCAAGGCGCAGCAGGACGTAGTGGTTTTTCTTGATGCGGTACTGAGCCTGGAGCTGTGCGGCTATGAAGTGGCGCTCCACATACTCTGTGTGGCCTATGCCGGCGAAAGGCATCTGCTGGGCCACGATGTGGCCGAACCACTCGCTGCCCACGGCGTTGAGGTAGGCCGGGGGGACGTCGTCGGTCATCACGATGCGCCCGTAGACCATGGGTTGGAGAGAGAGGTGGCGGCCCATGGGGATGTTCACGCGCCAGTTGGCGCTCAGGTCGTTGATACCGACGGCACCGTTATAGGTGACCATGTTGTCGGTGCGATAGGCGTAGGCGGCGTGCAGCCGTGTGCCGGAGGTGGGGAAGTACCAGTGGTTTTCGGTATTGAGGTCGGCCTGGAGGTTGTATGACAGGAAGCTCTCGTCGTGCAGCTCCACGGTGCTGGTGCCGGCCGAGAGCAGGGAGCCGTAGTAGTCGTAGTAGTCCCACTGCAGACCGATGCGCAGGGTGAAGTTCTTGACCTTGAAGTTCAGCGGGGCCAGGTCTATGTTGTGCTGGCGGTATTTTACGTTGTAGGCCCGTGTGCCGAGGGTGTAGATCTCCACCTCGTGGCGGCCGAGAGTGTAGCTTATGCTGGGCGAGGTGAAACCGCGCGGGAAGAGCGTGTACTCCAGCTTGCCTTCCAGGAGCCGACCAAGGCGTAGAGTTCCGGCGATACCCATAGGGAGTGCTGTCGGGAGCGGCACCTTGGCGTTGAGCTGGATGGCGCCCATCTCTTCGGTGTCGAAGCGGAATCCCACGCTGGCGATGGGCGAGTCGGCTGGACGTTGGGAAGGGACTGCGCGGTGGCGGCGAGTGGCCACGGCCAGAGAGGAGTCGGGCAGGGCGGTCTTGGCATGGCGCTTCAGGGTGGTGGAGCCGGAGGCGGCGATGCGAGCAGCGAGGGCTTGCAGCTCGTCGCGGTGGCGTGCGGCTTCGGCGCTGCCGCGGGCGATGAGGGAGTCGATGGCCGATGGGGTGAAGCTGGCGGCGCTGTAGCCGGACACGTCGACGTGCATCATCACGTCGCTCATAGCCACATTCTCGACCAGCTTGTTGCGGCAGTTGACGTCAATAATCTGAGACAGGACGGAGGTGGCGTCGCTGATTTCGTCGGCGCTGAGGCTTTCGCCCTGGACGCTGACGCCGATGATGATGTCGGCCCCCATGCGTCGTGCGAGGTCGGCGGGGTAGTTGTTGCGCAAGCCACCGTCGATGAGGACTTTGTCGCCCATGCGCACTGGGGTGAAGACGCCGGGGATGGCCATGGAGGCGCGCATGGCGCGGATGAGGTAGCCGCTGCGGAAGTCGACCTCGGTGTTGGTGACGATGTCGGTGGCGACACAGGCGAAGCGGATGGGCAGGCTGTCGAAGGAGATGCTGTCCAGGTAGTTGGAGCAGAGCTGCCGGAAGAGAGCGTTGAGATTGCGGCCGCGGATGAGCCCGCCTTGCTGTGGGCGGTCGCTGCTGATGCCACGGATGAGGGCGTAGGTGTTCTGCTCGCGTCGCTGGTAGAGAGTGAGGTCGGCGGGGTCGGTGCGGTCGCTGAGGAGGGTGGCCCAATCCTGGTTTCGCACCAGCGAGTCGAGGAAGTCGGTGGAGTAGCCGACGCAGTAGAGGGCGCCGATAAGGGAGCCCATGCTGGTGCCGCAGACGATGTCGATGGGTATGCCGGCTTCTTCGACGGCGCGGAGGGCGCTTATGTGCGCCACCCCTTTGGCGCCGCCGCCGCTGAGGACCACGGCCACGGTAGGGCGCTGCTGAGCCACGGCGCCGAGGCACAGGGCACAGACTACGAGTAGGGAAAACAGTCTTTTCATGATGCTTGAGAGTAGATGTCCTTGTGTACACGCAGACCCTGGAGCAAGCCGCGCAGGGAGAGGTAGACCATGAACGAGAGCCAAAGTATGTTGTTCCACCGGTAGGCGTCGAGGCTTTGTCCGGCGAGGAGTTTGAGACCGAAGTAGAGAGAGAAGAAGGCCGCCGTGGCCACAAACATGGCGTTGCGCATGGTGCGGCTGGCGGTGGCGCCGATGAAGATGCCGTCGAAGAGGAAGGCGGCGAAGCCGCAAACGGGAATGGCGAGGACCCAGCCGAGGTAGTCGCCGGTGGCGGCGATGAGAGCTTCGTCGTCGGTGAAGAGGTGTAGGAACTGGCTGTTGAAGAAAGCGTAGAGCACCGTGAAGACGACGGTCAGGGCGAGGCCCCACGCGAGCAGCAGGCGTACGGCGGAGCGCAGGTTGTCGCGCTGGCGAGCGCCGATGTAGCGTCCGACGAGGCTCTCGCCGGCGTAGGCGAAGCCGTCCATGATGTAGCTGAAGAGGGTGAAGAACTGGAGCAGGATGGCGTCGATGGCGAGTATTTCGTCGCTGATGCGGCCGCTGGCGGCGGTGATGAAGCTGAACACCGCCGAGAGGCAAACGGTGCGCAGGAAGATGTCGCCGTTGACTTTGAAGAAGCGCCGCATGTCGACCCAGCGGAGGGCGGATTTGATAGTTGATAATTGATAATTGATAATTGATAATTGGGAGTTGAGATGGCGGAGTTTGCGTCGCAGGAGGATGATGCCCAGGAAGAGGCCGCTATAGTTGGCGACGACGGTGCCGAGGGCCACGCCTGCGATGTCCCAATGGAGGCCCAGCACGAAGAGCAGCGAGCCGACGATGTTGACGCAGTTGAGGAAGATGGCTATCCACATGGGCGTCTTGGAGTCCTGCATGCCGATGAACCAGCCTTTGATGGCGTAGAGGCCGAGGGTGGCAGGGGCGGCCCAGATGCGGACGAAGAAGTAGGTGAGGGCCATGCGCATCACGGAGTCGCTGGCTTCGAAGACGACGGGGACGAGGAGCGACAGAGGCCACTGGAGGACGATGAGCAGGAGTGCGATGCCGACGGCGATGGCGAGAGCGCGCACGAGTGTCTTCACGGCCTCGTCCATGCGGCCGGCTCCGTAGGCCTGGGCTGTGAAGCCGCTGGTGCCCATGCGGAGGAAGCCGAAGTTCCAGTAGATGAGGTTGAAGATGGAGGTGCCGATGGTGATGGCGCCGATGTGTGCGCTGGAGAGATGGCCGACGATGGCCATGTCCACCATGCCGAGCAGGGGCACGGTGATGTTGGTTACGATGTTTGGCAGGGCGAGGCCGAGGATGCGCTTATTCACACACCACGCTGTTTAGCACGCGGCGGGTGGCTTTGTCGGACACGAGCGCCACGATATTCCAGTTACGGTCGACACCTTCGGGGAGGGAGTAGGAGAAGGTGGCTTTGCGGCATTCGCCGGCGGCGCCGGTGCATTCGATGTCGGCCCCCCAGACGTCGGTGATGACGTCGCGGAGCATGTGGTTGTGGACATAGTCGGTGACGGGGCGGGTGCCGTCCATCTGCCAGTAGGCGAGGGAGTCCTGTGTGAGGACGAGGGTGAGGGTCACGGGGTCGGTATACTCCTGGACGAACTGGAGGTTGATGTCGATGGAAAGTGAGGAAGAGCCGGACACGGAGCCTTCGAGCGCCACGACGGGGTCGGAGTCGGTGACGGTCTGGATGTCGGTGGTGATGGTGGTCATGCTGCCGTCGTACATCTTGTCGACGCGGTTGATGAAGGCTGCGGGGAGGGCGGGTTTGCCCCAGTACTCCTCCCAGACGGCGCCGTCGTCGGTGCGCATGTCGGGGCTGTTGGGGCCTGGAGCGCCGAAGCTCTCCTGGCTGGAGTTGACGGAGACGAGGACGAGGCGGTCGTGGAACTGCTCGTGGGCGGCGTCGAGGGTGCGGTCGGCGGCTGGGCAGTTGATGCAGCGCGGCCCGGTGAATTTCTCGACATAGGCGCGCTGGACGGGGTTTGCGACGGGTGTGCCGTCGACCCAGGTGGCGGAGCTGCCGGCAAAGGTGGCGTAGTTGCCGTCGGCGTTGGGTTCTATTTTGTCGCAAGCGGCGGCCAGGATGGCGGCCGCCATTATGATGAGGCTTGTTTTTTTCATGACGATGGACTTGGTTTATAAGGTTAGAAACTGGTTGTGAGGCTGAAGGTGAGGCCGTTGCTGGCAGGGACCTGGCGGCATACGCCGCCGATGCAGAGGAGGCCTTCGCGCTGTTTGCCGTAGCCGAGCTGGAGGCGAGTGGCGCCGTGGGTGTAGCCGACGGAGAGGTTGTAGTAGTTGCCGATACCGTCGTTGTAGGCGTATTGGTCGCTGGCGGAGATGAACCAGTGGGTGCCGATGTTCCACTCGACGAGGCCCATGATCCAGTCGCCGGCGCGGCGGTCGGTGTGTCCTTCGGCGGGGTTGTAGCGGCTGTCGCTGCCCATCCATTCGGCCTCGAAGCGGAGCGAGTGGCTCTTGTTGACCTTCCAGGAGAGGTCGGCGATGGCGACGTGGTTGTGGTAGAGGTCGGGGGAGTGGCCTTCGACGACGGGGTTGAAGAGCTGGTAGGCGTAGGTGACGTTGAGTTTCACGGACTTGCTGAGCTTCTTGGCGACTTCGAGGGAGAGGTCGGCGTAGTAGGTTTCGCCCAGGCCCGGGTTGACGGAGTAGCCTTCGGTGCCGGCGCCGCCGGTGACGGTGGTGTCGAGGCCGGCGATGAAGGAGCCGTTGAGGTGGATGTCGGTGCCGTACTTGCCGCCGAGGAGGGTGCCTTTCTTGATTTTGTACATCACGTCGCCCTGGAGGCCCTGTTCGCCGTTCACCTGAGTGGCGTAGGGGTAGATGGTGAGGAAGGCGTAGGTGTGGTTTTTGGTGATGGCGGGGAGGTAGTTGACGTAGAGCATTTCGCCAGTCTGGGAGCGGACGCTCTTGAAGCCCATGTTGTCGACGCGTTTGGCCTGGATGCCGGCGCTGAAGCCGCGAGTGGAGTAGCCGAGGTTGAGCATGAGGGCCTGTCCGGGGCGGTAGATGTAGCCGTTAAGAGCCGAGGGGTCCTGACCTTTGCGGGCGTATTCGGCCTGGAGGTTCCATCCGCCGTAGGAGAGGTCGGCGCGGACGGCGCCGGCGCCGACGTTGAGAGGCAGGCTGAGGCGGTAGTTGGGGTCGGAGGGCAGTGGGAGGCTCTCGTCGCCTTCGTACTTGCTCACGAAGCCAGCGCCGAGGGTGGCGCGGAACTTGCTGTCGGCGAGGGGCTGGATGATGCTGTTGAGGTTGACTTCGGCGTCGACGCCGCGGACGATGCCGTCGGCGTAGGACCAGTAGAAGCGCTGTTTGCCGGCGAGGGCTTTGATGGTGACGCCGTCCCAGGGTCGGAAGGTGACGTTCAGGCCGAGGAGAGCGTTGTCGAGGCCGAGGTAGCGGTCTTCGTAGGCGCGGAGGATGAGTCCGGAGCCGAACTGCTCGTAGAAGTTACCGGCGGTGACGCTGAGGCGGCGCCCGTTGTAGGCCACGAAGTAGTTGGCGAGGCCCTGACCTTTCCACTGAGCGTCGAAGCCGAGCATGGGGTTCTGGTAGGCTTCGAAGCGTAGGCCGGCGGAGAAGTCGCCGTTGGTGTAGAGGATGTCGGCGCGAGCGTTCATGAGGAGCTTCTCAGGTACGTCGGTGGCGCCGATGATGGAGTCTTTGGAGCTCATCTGAGCGTCGAGCTGGACGTTGCCGGTGACGTGTCCGCCGGCGATGCCTTGTGCCGCGGCGGTGGCGGCAGCGGCGACGGCGAGGCACAAGAGGGTGATTTTCTTTATGTTCATGATGGTGTACTTGTTTCTTTTGAAGAGCAAATATACGCCTTTTTTTAGAAATGCCGCTGATTTTAACAAAAAAGGCGGGATAATTGAAAGTGGAAAGTGGAAAGTGGAAAGTGGACGGTAGGCAGTAGTTAAGTAGTTAAGCCAAGTGTACAGGGAAGCTGAAAGTTGAAAATTGTGTGGTGGTGTGCTGCGTCATGTGTAGGAGTGGGGATTTTTGTTGTTTTTGAGGGGGTAAGTATAATAAAATGGTGGACGATGACGTTAGGAAGGGTGTTTAGAAGTGTTAAGTGAGAAGTGTTAAGTGTTAAGTGTTAAGTGAGAAGTGTTAAGTGTTAAGTGAGAAGTAATATGAAGAAATATATACACATTATGAAGAAGATGCTGTTTTTGGTGCCGATGGCTATGATGGCGTCGTGCACGATTTATCATCCGCAGTCGGTGGATATTCCGCTGATAGACCATCAAGGCGAGTGGAGGGGCGATGTGGCCGTGGGTGCGTCGTCGCTGGTGGTGATACCTGACAATGTGAGCCTGAACGCGACGGTGACGTACGGCGTGACGGACTGGCTGGCCGGTCAGGTGCACGCGAACTACGGTGTGGACAATTACTACCTTCAGGCTGCGCCGGGCGTGTACAAGGCGATAGGCGAGAAGTTTGTGGTGGAGGGCTACGTTGGCGTGGGCTACGGCGGTGTGAACCACGACGAGTCGAAGAATGTGACGGACACGTCGACGGTGTATCGCGTGTACGACGGGCACTTCGTGCTGCCGTTTGTGCAGCTGAACTTCGGCTGGCGGCGCCTGGGGCCGGTGGAGATAGGGTTCGGTGTGAAGGCCGGAGGCTATCTGCCTGATATGGAGTACCACCGACTGCGCGCGACGGAGCCGCCGACGGTGAAGTACGAGGAGATATACACGACGTCCAACTTCCTGCTGGAGCCGCATGTGCAGCTGAGGATAGGCGGGGAGCATGTGAACTTCACGCTGAGGGCGGGCTACAGCTTCCTGAGCGATTTGGACAACGGGGCTGAGAGGATGACGTACGACCGGTTTGGGCTCAGTATGGGTCTGGGGTTCAACTTTTGAAGTGTTAAGTGGTGAGTGTTAAGTGTTAAGTGAGAAAAGTTAAGTGTTAACTGATTAAGTATGAGTATGAAGAGGATTGGATGGTCGCTCTTGGTGGCGATGATGATGGGGGTGATTATGGTGCCGGCGAGCGCGACGGCGCAGGAGAAGAGGACGTACGTGTTTGCGCAGAGGGATTCGGCGCTGAGGCTCGATGTGTGGAGTCCGGAGGTGGCGCGAGCTGACAGGGCTTGTGTGGTGGCGCTGTTCGGAGGTGGTTTTGTGGAGGGAGAGCGCGACAACGAGCTGCAAAGGGAGATAGCGCGGCAGCTGACGGGGCGCGGGTATACGGTGGTGAGCCCGGACTACAGGCTCGGGCTGAAGGACACGGCGCACAACAAGCAGTACAAGGGGCTGTCGGGAGTGGCAGACATGTTTCAGTGGACGATAGACATGGCGGCGGAGGACTGTGCGGAGGCTGTGGCGTGGACGGTGGCGCATGCCGGAGAGCTGAATATCAATCCGGAACGGATGGTGCTCACGGGCTGTTCGGCAGGAGCGATCACGGTGGCGCAGCTGGACTACTACCGTTGCAACAGAGAGAGCGAGAGTGGAGCGAGGGTGTCGAGTCTGCTTCCGCAGGGGTGGAAGCCGGCGGCGGTGGTGCCGTACGCGGGGGCTGTGATGACGAAAGGAAAGCCGAAGTACAAGACGGCACCGGCGCCGACGATGTTTATGCACGGGATGAAGGACAAGATAGTGGCATACAAGCGTTTCCCGCTGCTGATGAGCCATGCGCTGCGCGGAGGGAGCACGCTGTTCGATGTGTTCAAGAAGGAAGGGTATCCGGTGTGGATAGTGCGGTTTGAGGGTATCGGCCACGAGGTGGCGTCGTTTCTGCCGGGTTCGGTGGATTTGTTCTGCGGGTTTGTGGAGCAGGTTTTCAACGGGTGTGTGACGACGCTGGACGCGACGATGAGCGACAAGAGCCTGGTGCCCACCAAGTTTACGGATATGACGGTGATAGATTTGTATAAATGATTTGGTTAGGTTTAAGGTTTAATGTTTAGGGTTTAAGGTTTAGGGTTTAAGGTTTAAGGTTTAAGGTTTAAGGTTTAAGGTTTAGGGTTTAGGGTTTAAGGTTTAAGGTTTAGGGTTTAGGGTTTAAGGTTTAAGGTTTAGGGTTTAAGGTTTAGGGTTTAAGGTTGAGGGTTTATAGGGTTTAGGGTTTAAGGTTGAGGGTTTATAGGGTTTAAGGTTTAAGGTTTATAGGGTTTAGGGTTTAGGATTTTGGTGAGGGGGTGGGGTAGAGAAGGGGTAGAGAGGGGGTAGAGAGGACCCAGAGAGGACCCAGAGAGGGGGTAGAGAGGGGGTAGAGAGGGTGGTGTGAAAATGAGGAGAAAAATAATATAGAAGATTGGTCAAAGGATGGACAAGATAGAGATAATGGCTCCGGTGGGCTCGTGGGAGAGCCTGCGGGCGGCATTGCAAGGGGGTGCCGACGCGGTGTATTTCGGTGTGGGCAAGCTCAATATGCGGTCGCGGTCGGCGGCCAATTTCACGACCGGCGACCTGCCACGCATCGTGGAGATATGCAGGGAGGCCGGGGTGCACACGTACCTCACGCTGAACACGATAATATACAGCGAGGAGATAGGGGAGATGCACGCCCTTGTGGATGCGGCGAAGGCTGCGGGGGTGAGCGCCATCATAGCCAGCGATATGGCGGTGATAAACTACGCAAACAGTGTGGGGGTGGAGGTGCACATCAGCACGCAGTGCAACGTGAGCAACACGGAGGCGGTGCGATTCTATGCGCGGTATGCGGACGTGATGGTGACCGCCAGGGAGCTGACGCTGAGCCAGGTGGCGGAGATTACGCAGTTTATCCGCGACAACGACATTCGCGGGCCGAAGGGAGAGCTGGTGCGGGTGGAGATATTCGCGCACGGGGCGCTCTGCATGAGCGTCAGCGGGAAGTGCTACTTGTCGTTGGACAACGCGGGCTACAGCGCCAACAGGGGAGCGTGTCTGCAGCTGTGCCGGCGAGGCTACATTGTGAAGGACAAAGAAAGCGACCTGGAGCTGGAGATAGACAATGAGTATATCATGTCGCCCAAGGACCTGTGCACCATAGGTTTCGTGGACAAGATACTGAAGGCAGGGGTGAGGGTGTTGAAGATAGAGGGGCGAGGGAGGAGCGCGGACTATGTGAGGACGGTGACGGAATGCTACAGGGAGGCTGTGGAGGCCATTGAGGCGGGGACCTATACGGAGGAACGGATAGGAGAGTGGAAGCGGAGGCTGGCCACGGTGTTCAACAGGGGCTTTTGGGACGGCTACTATCTGGGCCGGCGGATGGGTGAGTGGAGCGAGCGCTACGGGAGCCAGGCCACGGAACAGAAGGTGTATCTGGGGCCGGTGAAAAACTGGTTTGGCCGCATAGGTGTGGCCGAGGTGCAGCTGCAGACGGCGGAAACGCTGCGAGTGGGTGACGAGGTGATGGTGGTGGGTGAGACGACGGGAGTATACAGGGCCACGGTGGAGGAGCTGCGTACGGACCGCGCCCCGGTGGACGAGGTGCATCAGGGCGACGCGTTCAGCTTCAAGGCCTCGGAGACGCTGCACCGTGGCGACAAGGTGTACCGTATAGACAGTGTGGCGGACGAATTTTGACAAAAAGTGCATCACGGGACCACAATGAAGGAAGAACAGGTCAGAGCATTACAACTGGCTACCGAGGCTGGGCACATACTTCTCGAGAACGGGGCCGAGATAAGCCGCGTAGAGGAGACGATGGAGACTGTGGCATCGGCTTTCGGTGTCGAGGAGGAGAGCTTTTTTGTGCTCAGTAACGGCATTATAACCAGCGGGCCGCAATATGCGCGAGCGGAGTTCATCCCCATGAAGGGGACGCAGCTCAGCAAGGTGGTGGAGGTCAATCAGCTTTCGCGGGACGTCAGTGCGGGACGCTGCGACCTCGACGGTCTCCAGAACCGCCTAAGCGCCATACGCGCCGCCAAGGGGAAGCCGTGGTGGGAGCTCACCATTGGTATTGCCCTGGGTGTCTGTTCGTTCTGTATTCTTTTCGGAGGGAGCCTCATGGATGCCACAGCCACTTTCTGTTGCGGCCTCCTTCTTGGTCTTTACATCGCTTTCGTTGTGCCGCATGTGAGTAGGATAACAGGCAATGTCACCGGCGGGTTTGTTGGGGGAATACTCTGTATATTCGCTTGTTACCTGTCGCAGCCGGTGGGGCACCTGCATCTTGCCAATATGATTATAGGCACTATTATAGCCCTCGTGCCCGGCGTATCTTTCACCAATGGCATCCGCGATCTCGCAAACGAGGACTATATTGCTGGTACCACACGCCTTACCGATGCTTTTATCACCTTCCTCTGTATCGCCCTCGGCGTTGCATTGTCGCTACTTGTCCATGGCTTTTTCGCTGGTGGCATTGTGGACCTTGGCGCCCCTGTCGTGGACCCTGTTGCCGCCAAATGGGGTATCCAACTCCTTGCTGCATTCATTGGTACGATAGGCTTCTCCATCATGTTTGGCGCTCCGCGTCGAGCTTATATAGATTGTGGTCTGGCGGGTCTGGCGGGCTGGCTTGTTTTCCTCGGCTTCTCTGGACGCTGGGTTTCCGCAGGAGTTGTCCTTGCCGCTTTTGCAGGAGGCCTTGCTGTGGCCCTAATGAGCCACATACAGGCTCGTTATCGTAAATGCCCAAGTGTTGTGCTTCTTGTATGTGGTATAATCCCACTCGTGCCGGGTGGTGGCATTTTCTGGACAGCATATCACCTTGTGAGCGACCATCTTGCTGTCGCCGCTACCACGGGTTTCATGGCACTCAAGGTGACTATTGCCATTGCGGCGAGCATCATCCTCGCCTCAGAATTATTTGACAGGGTCCTAAAAAAACTTTTATACAATGCCTAAAGCTAAGTCATACTATTTTTGTCAAGAGTGCGGCTACCAGAGCAGTTCCTGGCTCGGTCGCTGTCCCGAGTGCGGTCGTTTCGGAACCTTTGCCGAGGAGGTGGTTGCAGCTGTTAAGCCATCGTCGAAAGGAGCTACGTTGGCATCGGAACCTAAACGCATACAGGACGTCGCATATGCTGAGACTAAACGCATTGCCACCCATTGTGCTGAATTTGACCGTGTTTTGGGTGGAGGCATTGTGCCTGGCAGTATTTTGCTTTTGGGCGGCGAACCGGGCATCGGAAAGAGTACTCTCCTATTGCAGACTGCCCTTGCCATCCACGATCGCCGCCTTCTTTATGTAAGCGGTGAGGAGAGCGAGCAGCAGATTAAGATGCGCGCCGACAGGCTTGTGAACGGCCAGCTCCCCGCTGCTGACCTGTTTGTTGTTAGCGAGACTGACACGCAGCGTATTTTCGAGCATGTCGACACCCTGCGGCCCGACCTGTTAATAGTGGATTCCATACAGACTGTCACGACACAGGCTGTAGAGTCGCCAGCCGGCAGTGTGAGTCAGCTGCGCCAATCCGCCACCGAGTTCCAGCACTATGCTAAGCAAACTGGTACCCCGGTGCTCCTCATAGGCCATATCACGAAGGACGGCACCCTTGCTGGACCGAAGGTCATGGAACACATCGTGGACGCCGTCCTCCAGTTTGAGGGCGACCGTAACTACGGCTTCCGCATACTGCGCGCATTGAAAAATAGGTTCGGCTCCACATCTGAGCTCGGCATTTTTGAGATGCTTTCCTCTGGCCTCCGGGAGGTTTCCAACCCTTCGCAGTTCTTGCTCTCACATCGCGACGAGACCCTCAGCGGGGCCGCCGTCGCCGCCACGGTGGAAGGGGCCCGTCCCATGTTCGTCGAGGTACAGAGCCTCGTCTCCTCCGCCGTCTACGGCACCCCGCAGCGCAATGCCAACGGCTTCGATATGCGTCGCATGAACATGCTCCTTGCGGTCCTCGAGAAACGCTGCGGCTTCAAACTCGGCGCCAAAGATGTCTTCCTTAACATCGCTGGTGGACTGCGTGTCAACGACCCCGCTATAGACCTCGCTGTCGCCTGCTCCATACTCTCCTCCAATGTTGACATCCCTATCTCGCCCCACGACTGTTTCGCCGCCGAACTCGGTCTCAGCGGCGAAGTACGCCCCGTGGCCCGCGTCGAACAACGTGTCTCTGAGGCCGCAAGGCTCGGTTTCAAGCGCGTATTCGTCTCCAAGTATGCATCCCAAGCGCTTCCGCACAAGGCACTCCCCATCGAAGTGGTCCCTGTAACCGTCATCGAGGAGGCCTTCCGTGCACTCTTCGCATAAAGGCATGATATAATAAGCAAAGCATCTCAATAGAAATAAATAAACTTGTAAGTATATGAAGATCCACATCGTACAGCACGACATCCTCACTCTCCGTCCCGAGGACAATCTGGCATGGATAGAGTCGGTCCTCGACAGCCAAGCGTCGCGAGACGCCCTCCTCACTGTGTTCCCCGCTTGCACCGTCTGCGGCGCACCGCTCTTCGCCGCCGCTGGCCAGCTCGACGTGCAAAAACAGGCACAAGACGTCCTGCAGCGCCTCGTCGAGCGCTCCGAACACCGCGCCTTTATTGTCGGCCTCCCCCTCACCGTTCAGGACAAAGGGCTCTGCAACGCGCTCGTCTTCATTCAAAACGGCGCCATCCGTGCCGTCGTCACCAAGAAGTACCTCGGGGTCGACGAACAGCGCCACTTCGTCCGCGGCGAGGGAGTTCAAGTAGTTGACTTCCATGACGAACGCCTCGCCATCGGTTTCTACGAGGACATGAAGGAACTCGTCAAAGGCCATGTCGATCGACCCGACACGGTCGTCTGCTGTGGCAGCCAGGTCTTCGACTACCGCAAGCCCTACCGTATCCGCTACCGTATGATAAAGACCGTCGAAGCCCTTGGCGCCAGCGTCGTGTACGTCAACCGCACCGGTTGCGAAGGCCCCTTCCTCCACGCCGGGGGTTCCATGGCCATGAACGCCGCCGGCGGACTGCTGGCTCAGCTGCCCTATTTCGAAGAGGCCTCTGTCACCATCGACACCCAGCTCATCGACACCGTGGAGGACACCCGCCCCGAAGCCGTCGAGCTGGTGTACAAGGGGCTTGTGTGCGGACTGCGTGACTACTTCCGCAAGAACGGCCTCTGGCAACCCGGCCTCTCCGACTCCCCGCGGGCCGTCCTCGGTCTCAGCGGCGGCATCGACTCCGCCCTCGTGGCCACCCTCGCGGTCGACGCCCTCGGCCCCCAGTGCGTCCACGGCCTCCTCATGCCCAGCCAGTACTCCACCGACCACTCCGTCGCCGACGCCGTGGCGTTGGCCCAGAACCTCGGCATGAGCTACGACATCGTGCCCATCAAACCCATGTTCGACCAGTTCCGCACCGCCCTCGAACCCGTCTTCGCCGGACGCCCCGAGGACGTCACCGAAGAGAACCTCCAGGCACGCATCCGCGGCACCCTCGTCATGAGCTACGCCAACAAGTTCGGCGCACTCGCCCTCAACACCACCAACCGCTCCGAGGCAGCCATGGGCTACGGCACCCTCTACGGCGACTCCTGCGGCAGCCTCGCCGTCATCGCCGACCTCTACAAGACCGAAGTCTACGAGCTTAGCAACTGGATAAACCGCGACTCCGTCCGCATTCCCCAGAACACCATCGACAAGGCTCCCAGCGCTGAACTCCGCCCGGGTCAGAAAGACTCCGACTCCCTGCCCGACTACGACACCCTCGACGCCGTCCTCGGCCTCTACCTCGACGAGGCCATGTGCGAGGACGAAATCGTCGACGAAGGCTACGACCGCCAGCTCGTCCAGCGCATCATCCGCGCCACCAACCGCAACGAGTGGAAACGCCTCCAGTTCGCCCCGCAGCTTAAAGTCAGCCCCATGAGCTTCGGCCTCGACCGCCGCTGGCCTATCAGCTGACCCCCCTCTACCCCCTCTCTGGGTCCTCTCTGGGTCCTCTCTGGGTCCTCTTGGCCCCCTCCCGGCCCCTCCGAGCCCCCCTCTTCTTGCCAAAAAAAGCCCCTGC
>OCVV011163045.1_pt1 | contig 18823 bp, 19 predicted proteins | sample 1539721 | NCBI WGS metagenome assembly OCVV01 (sample SAMN02144230, study PRJEB22623) | gut metagenome | biome: sheep rumen | host: Ovis aries | place: New Zealand | reverse complement strand
TAACGACATTTGTATCAATAATAATGTATGCAATATTCTATACTGTTAGATCAGAGTCTAGAGCATATCGTTTATCTAGAAAAGCTGATTTTGATGAATTAACTAAAATGTATAATAGATATTCATTAAATCAATTAGCTGATTCTATTATTGATGAAGCAGTTGATAATAATAAACCTTATAGTGTTGCTATATTTGATATCGATTTCTTCAAGAAGGTAAATGATGTATATGGACATCCAACTGGTGATTTAGTATTAACTAAGCTTGCACGTATATTAACTAGTAACTCTACAAGAAATATCAAATCTGGTAGATGGGGTGGAGAAGAGTTTATTATGATAGCTCCACATAATGTTAGTTATAAAGCGTTTGTTAAAAAATTAGAGGATATAAGAAAAGAAGTATCTCAAACAAAATTCAAAACAACTGATGGTAAAATTATTAGATTAACTATTTCTATAGGTGCTCATTCATTAAGATTAAAGATGCCTTTAGAAGAAGCAATATCTTATGCTGATAAGAATTTATATACTGCTAAACATAATGGTAGAAATAAATTAGTAAAATAAAAATACATTCAATCGAATGTATTTTTTTAATCTTCATCTAAATCTTTTTCATCTTTACTTAGGAATGATTCAATTGATTCTTCATCATCTGAATCTAAATCATCATTAAGTACTAGATTTTCAATATTGAAACCAATGTCATCACTGTCGATATGTTCATCTAAGTCTTCGTCATCATCTTCATCTAATACAGCAAACTCAGACATGTCATCATCTTTATCTTCAGTTTCTTCATCAGTTGTATCATCTAGAACAATCTTAGTATCATCTACTTCAACAACTTCTTTGTTAACATCTTCATCAGTTACTATTTCTTCTTTTTCATCTATTTCGATATCATCTAGATTTATGTTTTCATCATTATCTTCATCTTCAATGATTTCTTGATCAGGATGTAAGTTATCAAAATGATCATCAGTAAATGATATTATTTTTTCAAATTCTTCATCGTAATATTTATATACATCACTTACTTGTCTTAAAACTAGTTCTAAAGCTTTCTTTTCAGATGTTAATTTAACTAGTGCTTTTTTAGCGTCTTGAGCTTTATCAATTAAAGAATTCATTTCTTGTTGATCTTTTTGAATGTTTCTTTTCTTTTCTTTAATCTTAGAATTAATTTCCTTAGATACACCAGTTAAAATATTAGACAATTCATCATCTTGGAACTTTTCTACTAAGTTACGATAATCTTCTTCAAATCCATTTATATCATCAGACATCTTTTGAATTTTCTTCTTAGCTTCATTGAATTGTCTTTTATATTCATCAACTTTAGCTAATTCTTCATCAATTCTGCCTTTGTTTTCAGTTAATTTAACTTCATACTCATCTTTAATAACTCTAATACTATCTACTATTTCATCTAGTTTTGTATTAGTTTCTTTAATTAGACTAGTATTCATGATAACACCCTCTTATTCTACATTAAAATTATAACAATTTTAAAAAGTTTTGTAAACGATTTCGTTGATTTTAATATAATATATTCTTATAATATAATTATACAAGGGTTGATTAGTAGATGTTTAAAGAATTTAGAACTTTAATGAATAATAAAGATACGCCTCAAGGGAAAATAGATATAACAGTATTTTACATTAATCTATTTCTTTTGTTATGTCATTTATTTTTGATGGGTTTATATGTTTATATTAAACATCCAACTATGATTATATTGAATATTATTTCATTATATACCTATTTATCTTTTATATTTAGAGCATATAAAATGGTTGATGCGTATATGACTGTTGCATTCTTTGAGATATGGATTCATATGGCAGCAGCAGTATTATCTTTTGGATGGGAACCAGGGTTCCAAAACTGGACTTTTGCATTATTATGTGCATTCTTCCTTCCATTGTTTTCTCCAGTTAATAAAAGAGAAAAAGATAGAAGACCAATTATGATAGGATTATTATTTGCTTTTACATATTTTATATTATTATTTCTTATTAAAACATTTAATATCCCAATTATATATCAATTATCTGATAGACTTAATTTAATATTATTTGTCTTTAATAGTATAATTGCTTTTATAACTATAATTGTATTTACTTATTTCTATACTACTCGTAGTTATAAGAGACAAAATGAATTATCTAGAAGAGCAGACTATGATGAATTAACAAGTTTATATAATAGATATTCTCTTAACTATATTGGTAATAGTATTATTCAACAATCTGGAATGGTTAATAAACCTTTCTCAGTTGCTATTATTGATATAGATCATTTTAAAAAAATAAATGATACATATGGTCATGCTGTTGGTGATGAAGTATTAAAAGAATTAAGTAAATATTTAAGAGCTTATTCAATTCGAGGTATTACTCCTGGTAGATGGGGTGGAGAAGAATTTATCATGATTGCCCCTAATGGAATTGAATTCCAAGAGTTTGTTATCATCTTAGAAAAATTAAGAGAAAGGATGGAAAGCAAACATATCTCTGTTAATAAAAAAGATATACAAATTACTATATCTATTGGAGTTGCAAGTGTTAAAAAAGTTAAGAGTATAGAAGAAGCTGTTGCTATAGCAGATAAGAAACTATATGAAGCTAAAGAAACAGGCCGTAATAAAGTAGTATATTAAGAGGTTTTTACCTCTTTTTTTCTTAATATAATTAGTGTTATAATACATGCAAGAGATGTATCTATAAATAAGAAGGGTGATTATATGAGTCATATAGAATATGAAGTAAGAGTATTAGAAATTAATAAAGATGAAGTAATAAACAAATTAGAATCATTAGGTGCATCATTAGTGGAAAATACATATCAAAGAAGATATGTATATGATTTTAATCCTCCTAATCCTAATAAATGGATTAGATTAAGAACAAACGGGGATACTACTACATTAACTATTAAGGATGTAGAAAAGAAGACAATAGATGGTACTAAAGAAATGGAAATAGAAGTATCATCATTTGATGATACTAATGAAATATTAAAAGAATTAGGATATACTCCTAAAGGATTACAAGAAAATAAGAGAATTAAATATAATCTTAATGGAGTAGAAGTTGATATTGATACATGGCCTAAAATACCTACTTACTTAGAAATAGAAGGTATAGATGAGGAAAGTGTTTATAATACATTAAATTTATTAGGTATAGATAAGAGTAAGGTTACTACATTAGATGTTCAATCAATATATTTAGAAGTATATAATATAGATATTATTAAAGAACCTAATTTATCATTTAATGTTGAAAACAATTAATTATTATTATATTATTATGAAGGTGATTTAAATGGGAAGAGCATATGCTGTTAGAGAAAAGAAAATAAAAGAAACTGGAGCTGCTAAAGGTAAATTATATACTACTTATGCAAAAGAAATATATTTAGTTGCTAAAAGAGGTGGAACAGAAGTTGAATCTAATTTAGCTTTAAAACATCTAATAGATAAGGCTAAAAAAGAACAAGTACCTCAAGACGTAATTAAAAGAGCATTAGATAAAGCTAAAGGTGCTGGAAAAGATGAATATGAAGAAATAATGTACGAAGGATTTGGTCCTGGTGCATCGACATTCATGATTAAGACTTTAACTGATAATGTTAATAGAACTGTTGGTGAAGTAAGAGCAGCTTTTAATAAGAAAAATAAATCGTTAGGTGTTACTAATTCGGTTTCATATAATTATGATAACTTAACAGTATTAGCCTTTAAAGCAGATGATGAAGATTCTATACTAATGGCTTTATTAGATAAAGAGATTGAACCAGTTGAACTTGAAGTACATGATGGTGTATGTGAGTTATCTGTTAAATATCAAGATACATATAAAACTAAAGAAGCATTAGAAGAATTAATTCCTGGAATCGACTATGATGTTGATGAATCTGGTTGGTATGCTAAGGAAATGATTACTCTTGAAGGTGAAGATTTAGAAACATTTAATATTATATATAATTTATTAGATCAAATAGATGATGTAACAGCTATTTATACTAATGTTAATATGGAAGACTAAGTCTTCTTTTTTTGCCTAATAATACTTGCTGTGTTATAATACATAACTAATTGAAGGGGAGATTTTTATATGGAATTATATCACTTACATTTATTAGGTAATCACGATAATTTATATAAACCTAATAAAGAATTTATTGTAGATCCAGAAAAATTTAATAATAGAATTTATAGAAGAATATATGATATGAATGCTACTGTTGAAACATCTGACTACAAATTAATAGTAAATGAGATAAATACAGTATTAGCTAAGTATGGAATTGGTGGATTTGATGATAGAATTAATCCTGGAGAAATACTTGAATATGTATTACAATTCGGATGCCCTGATGTAGAATTTATTAATTTATTAAAACAAATTAAAGATATTCTTTTAGCTCAAGGTATTAATATGAGAGAAATGGCTATGGAAGAATATAGAAGAAATAATTGCCCTACACTTCCATCAAGACAACATTCTTTATTTGCATGTTCAGAAGAAGGTATAAATTTTTGGTTATCTCAAATAAGAGATAATTCATTAGAAGTATTTAGTATAGATGTTGATGAAGAACCATTTGTATCTAATGAATCATTATTACCATATGATGTTTTAAGTTATGGAGAAAAGATTAAAGCATCTTATAGTTATTTCCATCCTAAAAAGAAAGACTTAGTAGATGAAACAAATGAATACTTAGTTCAAGGTAGAGTAAGAATAAAAGAGAAAATATGTGAAGTAATTAACAAATAAGTTTAAATATTTAAGAATATTTGATAATATTTATTTGAGTGGTTTATATGGATAAAAAGAGATTTATTATTAGGTTAATATGTAATCTATTATTCTTTATACTACTAATATATGTTACATTTAGAATTATTTTTAAAGATCAAAACATAGATGATTTATATAATATAATATTCTCTGTAGATCTTAAATTTGTTATTCTAGCTTTTATATTTATGTGTGGACATGTATTTATGGAATCATATAATCTTAAAAGATTATTAACTGTATTAGATGATAAAAGAATAAGTATTTTTAAATCTATTAAATATACTTTAATAGGTTTCTTCTTTAGTGGTGTTACTCCAGCTGCATCTGGTGGACAGCCAGTAGAAATATATTATATGACTAAGGAAAAGATATCAGGAGCTAAAGCTACTTTATCTTTACTTATTCAATTATGTGCTTTTCAAATAAGTGCATTGTCAGTTGGATTAATATGTGCATTAACAAATATGCATTATCTAAGTGATGGAATGGTATATTTTTATATAATTGGATTCTTACTTAATTTCTTGGTATTAGCAATTATGATGATATGTGTATTTAATAAGAGATTAACTTTATGGTTATCTAATTTATTATTTAAGCTATTTGATATCTTTAAAGTAAAGAATAAAGATAAGAAGAAAAAGAATATAAATGATGCTATTGAAAGATATAATCAAAGCTCTTTATTTATAAAGAATAATAAAAAAGAATTTATAAATACTATTATTAGAACAACAATACAAGTAGTATTCTATTATTCAATTCCATATGCTATTTATAGATCATTTGGATTAACTGATTGTAGTTATTTTAGTATGTTTGCTATGCAAGCTATACTATTTACATCAGTATCATCTATACCATTACCAGGAAGTGTTGGTATAAGCGAATCTATATTCTTAAGATTATTTGGTTCAGTATATGGTGAAGTAATACTATCTAGTGCTATGTTGTTAACTAGAGGTATCTCATTCTATCTATTTATTATAATAAGTTTAATAGTGGTAATTGTTAATAGTATTATGGTTAATAAAGCTCAAAAATAATTTGAGCTTTTTTATTTCTTTATTCAGTAAATATAGTAGCAAATAATGTTTAAATACTTAACTATTTATGATAAAATAGTATATGTATAAAAATAGGTTAGAATGGAGAATTGAAATGAAAAAAATAGGAAAATTATTAATTGATGTTTTAGTATTTGCATGGTTTGCAGTTGCTATATTTGTATCTGTATGTTTATTATCATATAACGATTATAAAACTACTGTATTAGGTAATAATACTTTAATAATTGTTGATAATGATCAACTAGAACCTGATTTTAAAGAAGGGGATTTAGTAGTAGTTAAACGTAATAGTGATAATAAGATTAATAAAGGAGATAAAATCTTTTATTACAATTCAGCTAAAACTAGTTCAGTATTTATATTTACTGGAGAAGTAACTGAAAAAGAAACTGTTACTCAATTTGAAACTACATTCACAGTTAATGATTCAAAAGTATCAGGAGAATATGTAATAGGTAAACAAGACACAGCTAAGGTTTATCATGGATTAGGAACTGTACTTGGTATACTTACTTCTAAATGGGGATTCTTATTCTTAATTATCTTACCAACATTATTTGCTATTGTTTATGAGATAATGATGATTATTGAATTAGTAAAAGAAAGTAAGAATGAAAATGAAAAAAAGACTGCTTCTAATTAGTGGATTATTATTAATTGTTGTAGCACTTAATATGTCTAAGACATTTGGTTTGTTTGAAACAAATGCTAAAGCTGAAACAGTTATGGAAGTAGGTAAGTGGAAAATATTATTAAATGAAGCTAATGTAACTACATCTCAAAGTATATCTTTTGATGATTTCGTTTTTACTGGCAGTCCACATACTGAAGAAGGTTATTTAGCACCTGGATCAACAGGATCATTTGAAATAGAATTAGATGTATCCAATTGTGATACTTCTGTTGAATATAATTTATCATTTGATACAACTAAATTTGAGAATCATCCAAATATAGAATTACGTATACTTGATGAATCAACTAATCAAGAAGTAAGTGATGAAGTATTAACAGGTGTAATAAGATTAAGCGATACTGATAAAACAAGAAAGTTAAAGATCGAAATAATATGGAATGATCTTGAAGAATATAATGAAAATGATAATGAATTAATCGGGGGTTCATTAGATATTGTTATAAATAGTAATTTTAAACAATATACAGGTAATTAAAAAAGAATAAAAAGAAAGGATTGTAGCTAATGATTACTATTGATGTAAAAAAGATAGTTAAAGTTATAGTCGATATATTTACTTATTTATTATTAGCTATTTTAATCCTAATAATATATGGTAAAGTTGTCATGACTTTTTCTAATAATATGTATCCTAATTTCTTTGGATATACAATACTACAAGTAGAATCAGGTTCAATGGAACCAACTATATCAACAAGTGATGTTATCCTAGTTAAATTAGATAATAGTAATATTCAAAAAGATGATATTATCTCATACATATCTGAAAATTCTATAATAACTCATAGGGTATTATATATAGATGATGATAAATATACTTGTAAGGGTGATGCAAATAATACAATAGATACTACAGTTACTAAGAGTATGATAATTGGAAAAGTAGTACACATCTATCCTAAATTAGGTGTATGGAAGAAAGTGTTCTCTGAACCACAAATCATTGTAGTATTATTTATTACTTTAGTATTATTTGATATTGCTTTATCTCGTAAGAAACCTATTAAAAAAGAAGATAAAAAGAATGATGATGAAGAAATAACAATTACTAAAGTTGTAATTAATGAAGAACCACCTCAAATAACTAAAGAAGAGTTGTTAGAATTTACTAAGACAATAGATTTAACTGAAATAAATAAAATGCTAGCTAAGAATGATGAATATAAAATGACTAGCAGTGAAATAAAAGAATTAAAACAAGATATAAAAGAAATAAAAGAAGAGAAAAAAGACGTAGATGATTTAGAAGATAAACAAAAAGAATTCATAAATTATACTATGCGTTTAGATTTATCAGAAATACAAAAGAGAATAAAAGATAAAGTTAAGTAGGTGTTATATGGATAGACTAAGAGAACTTATAACTAATCAATATGTTAAACGATATGGTATCTTATTCGTTCTTTTAGTTTTAGTAGGAATAGTAATAGGAACATCTAATATAACTTATTCAAGATATGAAACAAATACAAAGGTAAATCTTAAACCAACAATTGCTTTCTTTATAGTTGATGTTGATAATGAGAGCCATAGTATCAAATTAGATAGTATGGTTCCATCTGATGAACCATATTTATATAGATTTGATGTATCAAACTTTAAAGATAATAAAAAAGCTAATGTTGATTTAAAGTATAAAATAGAGTTAGTTACAACTACTAATATGCCATTAGAGTTTAAAGTGTTTAAAGATCCTGATATGTCTACAGATATCATTAATAGAACTACATATACTACAAATGATGATGGGATGTATTATAAACATTTGATAATTGATAATATTAATCAAATGAATTATAACCAAAAGAAAACAGATGTTTATTATTTATGGGTTAAGTTTCCTAAACAATATGAAAACTCTCCTGAACATTATGCAGGTATTATTGATTTAGTAGATGTACAAATAAATGCAGAACAGGTTGTGTAATAATGAAGAAGAAACATGTAAGAATTATAGTTATTATTATACTTGTTATTGTATTAGGATTTGGAGCTATTACATATGGTAGATATGCAGTCAAAGATATGCATGACTATTATTTGAATAGTAAACATTTTTATTTTTATAGTAATAGATTAACTGATAAAGAACCTTTATACCAAGTAACTAATTGGTCAGGAGTAGGTGCCTTTGATATTTCATTTGATCTATTATCTATGAAGAATAATTTAGTTTATACAGACTATGATATACCTTATCATGTTTGGTATGAATGCCCATCAGATGTTATATGTTCATCATCTGATACAGATGGAATAGTATATGCTTCTAGTACAAATCATTCATCTACTGTTACAATTAATGTTAATCCTCAAAGAGAGTACAATGAACAAGAAACAATGATAATAAAAGTATATGCTTCATCTACTTCTCCATATGTTAAAACTATAAGTGCTAAATTTGAATATATTGTTGGTAAAAAAGGGTTAACATATGAAATAGAAGATGAAAAGAATAGAGCATATTTAGTATTTAAAATAACAAATGCTATTAACTCATGTACTATAGTTGAAGCATTTGATGATTATAATGTTGGTGATGTAATAGATAATAAAGTATATAGAAAGTTATCTAAAGACAATCAATCGAAATGTGTTAGTCAATATGTTACATTAACATTTGATAACAATGATGTATTCTTTGATAATACAAGTGATGTATTAAAATCATCAGAATACACAACTACAAATTATAATGGAGTACAATATATCAATAGTATAAGAATACCTATTGAACCACTTAGTTCAACAGCGTTAAGATTTTATAAGAAAGATAAGTCTAGAAATTATACTTATCCATTTGATAATAGTACTAGTATTATATCGATGACAAACGAAAATCCAGTTTAGGAGTGAGCTTATGGAATATAACATAATAAGTAAGTATATAAAATTTATTAAGCTTGAACTACTAGAATTTTTAAGATTAGTAATAGGTAATAATTATCCTAAAAAAACATGTAAGATGTTTATTAGTAAATATATCGATGTAAGATATTTCAATGAAACTAATTATCCATCTACAAGGGATTTTGTTGCTAGACTTAATAAAGAATTGCTAGATGTTTATAATGAAAATAAGACAGATGAAGAAGATGAGTTATTAAAAACTGCTGTAGCATTATTTGTATATATATTATATATAGATGATGTATATGAAGTAGAAGATGGTGAATCTGTATTAGACTTATTAACAAAAGATGAATCATTAAAGTTAAATTTATCTAATGAATCTGTTAAAGAAATTAAAAAGTGGTTAAATTATTATTCTAAATCTAAAGAAAAATTCTTTGATTCAATAGTATCAAATGATTTTATATTAGTAGAGAAGAGTGTTTATAGAAAAACATATTTATTAGGTTTAGATAGTAATATAAAAATATCTAATCTTTATTCTGAATATGCTATTGATAAAGCATATAATACACCAGTTATTAATGAAGATAAGTTATTTATTATGTTAATTAAGTGTTCTTATAATTTATTAAAGAATGCTATTGGCTTAGATTTTACTAGAAAATATGTAATAGATATTCCAGCATCTATTGTTGGTAAAGATAAGAAGTTTAAAAGATTATTAAGTACAATAGATAATACATTATCAAGAAAGTTTATTCACTTAAGAATATCTTATACTACATATATAAATAATAAGAATATATTCGATCTAATTATTAAATATGGCTACAATGTAGCAATTATAATAGATGATTCTTTTGAAGGAAAAATTAATAGTTTATCTATATTTTCATATATATTTGTCTATGAAGATAATGAATTTTTTGATATGATAAAAGATAATGAGGATAAGATAGGTAGCAAAATAATAAAGATGTAGGAGGAAGATAATATGGAAACATTTTTTAGATTTCTATATGAATTCTTAACTCAATTTTTCAATGCATTTAAATATGTATTCGAAGGTATAGCTCATGGCTTTACTGCTTTGTTTGACTTTGGTGCATATTCTAAAATTGCAGATAATTATAAAGCAGACTTTTCTGGACCAGAATGGTTATTTTTTGCTATCTCTATAATTATTGTAGTAGTAGTTGTAGGACTTATTATATTTGGTATTTATTTATTAATAAGAAAATATATAAGATTTAGAAAATCATTAGTTGATCAAGAATCATTATTAGAAGAAGTATCTGATCTTAACCATGAAGTAGCTAAACTTATGAAAGAAAAGGAAGATATATTAGCTATGAAAGTATCTAATCTAGGTATTAGACCTGATGAAGGTGAAGGAGAAGAAGGTGCAGAAACAGAAGGAGATGCAGTAGACCAAACTACTGATATCAGATTCCCTAAATTATATGAAGTTGATCAAAAATTTGAAAATTATAAGGTACAAAACTATAACAATAGTTATGAATTACCTGAATTAGTAAATGCATTTAGAAACTTTGCTGCAAGTAAATTAAAATTATATTATAAGGAAGATATGATTAGATTATTTATTGCTTCATTAGCAAGTACTAAACTTGTAATATTACAAGGTATCTCTGGTACAGGTAAAACTTCCTTAGCATATGCATGGGGTAAATTCTTAAAACATGACTCATGTATTGCATCAGTTCAACCATCATGGAGAGATAGAACTGAGTTATTTGGTTATTTTAATGAATTTACTAAGAAGTTTAACGAAACTGAAGTATTAAAAGAATTATATGTAGCTGGTTATACAGATGATATATATACAGTAATCTTAGATGAAATGAACATTTCACGTGTAGAATACTATTTTGCAGAAATGTTATCTATACTTGAAATGCCTAATAAAGATGAATGGATTGTTGAAATAGTTCCATCAGCATGGAAGAGTGACCCTAAGAAATTAATTGAAGGTAAATTAAAAATACCACCAAATGTATGGTACATTGGTACAATCAATAACGATGACTCAACATTCATGGTTACTGATAAGGTATACGACCGTGCTATGCCAATTGATATAAACGATAAAGGAGAAGTATTTACTCCTGTAGAAACAGAAGCAATGGATATTAACTATTCATACTTTGATGAAAAGATACAAGATGCTATAGCTAATAATCCAATTCATCAAGAAAACTTAGATAAGATTGAAGAAATGGATAATTATGTAATACAACATTTCCGTATTGCATTTGGTAACCGTATTGTTGCACATATGAAAAAATTCGTTCCTGTATATGTAGCGTGTGGTGGAGATGAAATAGATGGAATAGATTATTTCATTGCAAGAAAAATATTAAGAAAGTTTGAACAATTAAATATTGCATATATTCGTGATGAAATAGATGACTTTGTTAAATTCCTAGATACTAAATTTGGCAAAGGTAAAATGAAGGAATGTATTGAATATTTATTAAGACTTAAGAAAATGAGTTAGGATGATATCTATGGGTGATTTAAAAATAATAGATTTATATTATGATGACCATAAAACTAATAAAACTAGTTTCTTAAATAATACTAGATCAAGTCTAAATATTTCTACTGACCTTAAGAAAGTAGAAACAAGTTTTGAATGGCTTGATTTGATGGAAGATACAGTTAAATATATTGATAATATTTTTAGAAACCCAAATAGATTTATCGTAAATGAAGAAGAAATAGTTAAGATAGAAATGGCTAGAAGAGTTACTGTAGAAAGTATTAGACATCTATCTAAACATACTAACTTAATACAAAAGATTGAAGATAATGGTGATGTTAAACCATCAAAGATATTAAACATTAATAAAGATGAATCATATGATACATATGAGAATAGATTAATATATACATTAGTAAATAATATGGCTAACTTTGTTGAAAGAAAGAAGAAAACATTGGTAAATGGTTCTAGCTATAAAGATATAAAGAAAGCTGAATATCATGCTAAGAGTAAAGTTGGTAAAGAACAAATAACAATGGAGTTATACTATACTTCATCTTTGATAGATAGGAAAGAAGAACAAGGTGAACTATCTATAGAAGAAAGAGTTAAGAGACTTGAAGATGATATAAAGATGCTTCAATCTGAGGATACATATAAACTATTAAAGAAAGCAAATGTTGCTAAGGTTATACCTCCAATTAAAAAGACTAATGTTATTTTAAAGAATACTAATTTCCAATATGCCATGAAACTATGGGATTACTTGCAAATGCATATAGATGATGATACTAAGATTACTAAGAGTAAGAAAGACTATGAAGATGATGGTATATTAAAAGAATATATTAATAATACTTTCCTAATGGACTATGTAGCAATGAATACATTAGGAAGTGCTAAATCAAAAGAAGAAAAGAATGCTGCTATTGATGAAATAACAGATAATCTAATTCAAAGAATAGTAGAATTAAATACTGATTTAGATATGGAACAATTAAAACAAAAGATAGGTGATAAAATAGCAATTACTAGATATAAAAGAGAAGCTAGTTTATCAGAGATTGAAAGTGTATTTTCTACAAGTATTAAAGCGTACTTAGAAAAGATAGAAAATATAGATATGGGATGATAATATGAAAAAGATTATAATGAAGACTTTAAATATAATTAGAATAATTGTAACAGTAGTATTAATTGCTATGTTAGTTATAGTTGTATTCCAAAGAGTAACTAAGAATAGTTTAGCTATTGGCAATTTCTATTTATTCCAAGTAGCATCAGGATCAATGGAACCTGAATATAAAGTAGGGGATATTATTATAGATAAAAAGATTGATGCATCTCTTTATAAAGTAGGTGATGATGTTACATATCATACTGATGTAGATAGTTATTATAAAGGAATAATAATAACACATAGAATTATTAAAGCTGAAGAAAAAGATGGTAAATATTCATTCATTACTCAAGGTATTGCTAATGATGTAGAAGATCCAAAAATATCATCTGATAAAGTAATTGGTAAGGTTGTATATCATACTGTTATATTAAGCTTCTTAGGTAGATTAATGCAAAACAATATAGTTTACTATGGATTATTTGTTCTTGTAGGTTTATCTATAGCATTTGATATTATTAAAGGTTTTTTCGTAAAGGAATCTGACGAAGATGAAGAAGGAAAAGAAGAAGATAAGTAAAAAAACATTTATTATTCTTAGACTTCTATTTGTATTTTTCTTAATAATTGGAAATACATTTGCTTGGTTTATTTATACTACTAAAGTAGACAATAAGATTGATGTTCATGTTAGAGCATGGAATGTATTATTCCAAGCAGGAGAACAAGCTGTAGAAGATTATGTTAATCTTGATGTAGATAGTATATTTCCAGGAATGGATGATTATATATATAGTCTACAAGCTCGTAATCAAGGTGACGTAGATGCGACTCTTTCATATGTAGCTTTAGAAGCTAGAATATTTGATGAACAGTATATTACTGTTGAAGGCAGAGAAGTAGCTGGACAAGAAGTGCAAGAAGGAGATTTAACCTCAGCAGAATTATTAAGTAAACTAGCTAGTGAATATCCTTTTACTATTACAGTTGGGTTATCTAGTACGAATATATCTTCACATGATGGTGTTGCTACATATAATTTTACTGTTGTATGGCCATTTGAAACAGGTGATGATGAAGAGGATACTAGATGGGGAATAATTGCTAGTAACTATAAAAAAAGTCATCCTGATTCATCCAGCATAACTTTAAGGATAAAAGTAATAATTACACAAAATAATAGCTAATTAGATATCTAATTAGCTTTTTGTATGAATTGAACATCAACACTTACTTTGGCTGAATCTTTCATAGATGCTTGAGTGTCTGCTTGATTATTCATGTTTTCGCCTTCACCATCGTACCATTGAATAAATATACGATATGAAGCTATTTTATTATTATCACTTAATATATGATCGGTAGATATTGTATTAGTTGCTTCAGTAAATTCTACTATATCTCCGCCATTAAGTTGATAACCAGTTATTTTTAAATCACTTATTTTATTATTAGCTGAGTTAGCTACTGTAATTGTTTCTGTATAAGATACATCAGTACCGGATGCATCTATTAACAAATCAAAGTATCCTTCAGATGTAGGAGCTATAACTCCTTGTTTAATATTATCGTTTTCAACAAAGACTGGAGTAATAGTACTACTAAAATTAGAATTACTTAACACATCTTGCCTATTAACTTTGAATGCCCATGTTGCAATGGTAAAGTTGGTATCAGCATTTGCGCTTGATACATATTTCGCATATGTTCCTTGTATCATTGTTATAAGTAATAATAATGATATAAGTGCGATAAATAAATTAATACGTCTATTACCAAGTATATTACTCATAATACGCATCCCTTCCTATTATTATTTTATCACTGAGAGTATAGGTAAATGTAAATAAAATATAAAGTATTATGCTGTTTACGTAAAATAAAATGATATACAATTGTAAATAATAAAAATAAAACATAATTGATATTGATTATAAAATATGTTTGAACTATAATTATATTGTATGGTACAGGGGTATCATATAAGAAATATTTTGTGGTGGTGGATTATGTTTGGTAAGAATGTAATAGTAACCGCTGATAAAGTCAAAAGGAAGAAAGTTACTTCTAGAGTGGTAAAAATATCTGCATTGATATTACTACTATTTTTAATTTCTCTTTATGGCATTTTAACTATTGCATATAGCCAAGGTAGTTTTACTATTACTTTGGATTCTCAAGAAACCATTAATAGTGGATTAGCTATATTTGATAGTTTAAATAATTCACAACCAAAGAGAAAACTTGAAGCAATACCTATAAAGTTTATGGATAATATTTCCTATAAATGGTTACCAGAAGACATTGATGGAGACTATGAAGGTTCTCATAATGGAGAAAATTATATTGCTTATACTTTCTTCATTGAGAATCAGGGGAATGAAACATTAAACTATTGGTATGAAGTGCTAATAGATGACGTTATTAAGAATGTGGATGAAGCTGTAAGGTTTCGTATATATTTAAATGGTGAATACGTCACTTATGCAAAAAAGAACTCTATAGCAGATGAACCTGAACCAGGCACAACAATGTTTAAACAAATAGATGGTGATAATGGTACAATCATTTTAGAGAAAAGAGACAATTTTAAACCTGGTGATTTTGATAAAATGACTATAGTTGTATGGTTAGAAGGAGATGATCCTGACTGTACAGATCCACTTATAGGTGGAGAACTAAAAATGCGTATGAAAATCACTGAGGAACACATTGCACAAGAAGGAGAATAAAGGATTATGGCAAAGAAACAAAAGAAAACTCAAAAGAAACTAAGTTTGTTGATACTATTATTACTTATTACTATTGTAATGTTAGGTACATCAACATATGCATGGTTTACTGCTAACCGTGTAGTAACAATCAATCAAATTGATGTTAAAGTAGAAGCTAGTAACGGATTACAAATATCTACTGATGCAAGTACATGGAAGACTGTTATAACTAATGAAGATATTACTTCTGGTTATACTGGTGCTAATAATATTTTACCTGCAACAGTTACTGCTGTTTCATCAAATGGTGCTATTAGTAATCATTTAATGAATATGTATAGTGGTGTTATCGGTAATGATGATGAAGGTAACTATACTATCTATACTAATAAAGAAAATGAAGCATCATCTACATCTTCTAATGGTAAGTTTGTAGCATTCGATGTATTCTTAAAAGTTGATAAAGATGAACAAATTTATTTAACTCAAAACTCAAGTGTAGTTAATAAAGATACTGATAAAGGATTACAAAACTCTGCTCGTGTAGCATTCGTTGAAATTGGTAAAGGAGATGCATCTAAGTCTCCAGGAGAATTAATTGGATTAAATAACTCAACAGCTACTAAGGCATTCATTTGGGAACCAAATGCTGATGCTCATGCTGATACAGTTAAGAACCAATTATCTGCTCAATATGGTGTTACATTAGTTGCTAATGATAGAACTCCATACTTTGGTATCAATGGAGCATTTACTACTCCTCAATCATTAATTGAAACAGTTAACGGAACTAACACTGATTATTCTGAATTAGTTACTCCAGATTTAGCTACATTAGCTGCATTCGGTACTGAAGTAGATGCTGAAGGTAATAAAGTAGAAGATTATAAACAAGTATTTGCTTTAACTGCTGGTGTCACTAAGATGAGAATTTATATGTGGGTTGAAGGTCAAGATATTGACTGTGAAAACTATGCAACAGGAGCAAGTATTTCATACAATCTACAATTTGCTATAACTGATTAATAGATTATAAAAAGAAGATAGAAATATCTTCTTTTTTTATGCGATAATTAAAGACTTTTTATACATAAATATGGTAAAATATAATTAGGTATAATAGAAAATGGGAGCATAGGTATGAAAGATTTAGTGAACGGGATTAAATCTAAGAAAATACTAGTGTTATTGCTATTAATTTTAGCCATAGGATCACTATGGATTTTAAGCATCTCATATTCTAGAAAGACTACTTCTTCTGCATGGAATGGAGTAGTTGCTACATCTTTTAAATCAGGAACTGGTACTGAAGAATCTCCTTATGAAATATCTACTCCTGGTGAATATATGTACATGAAAGAATTACTTGAAGGGTATAATTCATGGATGTATGTTGATAAGCATTATATTGTAACTGCTGATTTAAACTTTGGTGGTCATGATATCAGTATTGGTAACTGGACTACATTCCAAGGTGTATTTGATGGACAAGGTCATGCATTATATAATGCATCAGTTACAAATGGATTATTCTATAACTTAGCTAATGCAACTATTAAGAATGTTGAATATGATGATATAGATTATTATTTAAATGATTATCAAGGTGGTTTCTTATCTAGAACAATTGGTAATACAGTTGTTGATACAGTAATCATTAAACAAAACATATATAAATCAGATGAAAACTATTTATTTGGTGGTATTACTTATTCATCTGTTAATTCAACATTTAAGAATATTGTATTAATGAATAACTTTAAAGACAATTGTACAGCTAATAATACTTATAATGTAGCTTATGCTACAGGAACTGATACATATGAAAATATTATTACTAGATATGCTGAATGGGATGACTTTGTTCAAAAACCAGCAGACTTACAAGTTAATAAATATAAAGTAGAAGGTAATACATTAGTCTTAGATGATCCAACTATATTAGATAGAATGGGCAATGGACAATATAAGATATTCATTAACAATGGTGAGTTCTCATTACAAGATGAGGAAAATCCATATGAACCAACTATTATATCTGGAGATTATAGTGAACATTCTACTGGTTCTGATGGTACAACATTATATGTTAATGAATTAGTTAATGATTTAAATTATTATACTGGATATAACTACGCTTCATCAGATATTAGTAAATTACCAACTATGGAAAATAAGAATAAGTATAATTCACATAACTTAATAAAAGTTATGGTATCTTATTCAGGTATAGAACAAAATAATGGAACTACTTTAACTGGTACTGTTTCATCTACAGAAAATTATAATAAGATAGTTTATTATCATTATGTACCTATAGAAAATGGTAAGGTTAAATTATTACTTGTAGATAATCCATTTACTAATAGACCTAATGGTAAAGGATTTAATAATTGGATAAGTGATGTAACTGGTGTTACTATATCAATTGATAGAACTAGATATGAAAGATTTGCTGAATTCAATGTAGCACCTAATGAAAATGGTGAATATGATCCCGTTGCAGTAAACTTCCATGCTAGTTGGATAGATGCAAATGAATATGGCTTATCCGGAAATAATTGGGATTATGCATTTGATCAATTTGATAGTCCTGGATTAAAGAGAGTAGAAACAACTAGAACTGATTGTACTGGACCTTCAATGCAAGGATATTATACTTATCAAGTTGCTCCTAGATATTCATACTATACTGGATATTATCAACAAAATAATGGTAGATATACTTATACAACTTCTAGATATTGTAATTCTCGTAATGGATGCCCTTACTATGAAGAAATAGAAGATGATGAACAATTTGTTCCTGGTGAAACATATTACTATTACAGTAATAATAGTATGCATCAATTAGATACATCTCAATATCATTTAGATTGTGAAACTACTAGAGTGGTAAATGATGATTTTGTAACAGCTGGTTTATATATGGAAAGAGACTTCGACCGTGGAACGTCTTATACAGGTTATTATGATTTAAGTGGTAATCAAGTATCAGGTACATGTAATCAAGCTAAATGTACTTATTATGA
>OCVV011058920.1_pt1 | contig 18827 bp, 34 predicted proteins | sample 1539721 | NCBI WGS metagenome assembly OCVV01 (sample SAMN02144230, study PRJEB22623) | gut metagenome | biome: sheep rumen | host: Ovis aries | place: New Zealand | reverse complement strand
AAAAAGATTTTCTCAATTTTATTTTCCTAAGCGTTAGCTTCAATTGTAGCTAACTTTTCTTTTTCTGCATCAGTAAATTCATTGATTTCAATATTTACTGATTTATTTAAATTTTTAACTGTTTTTATAGGTAATTCTTCTTCATTTAAGAATACGTGTTCAATACGGTTTACTTGCGCTTGAGGCTCAATTCCTGAGATTTTTTCTTCTTCTTCGGGAGTTAGAGCGCTAACGCGCAAATTTAAAGAATTCTCATTACCGTCAACTGTAGTGGGAATTGCTTCTGTACCGTTAACATAAACATGCTCAATTATATTGCGTTGAGCATTTTCTTCAATACCTTCTAATTTAGCTTTATCATCATTTGTATAGTTATTAGAAGATAAGCCTTTTCCTTCTTCTTTATCAACTTTATTACTTAAATCTATTGTTAGATTAGCAATTTTAGACTAATCAATTTCTGCATCGGGAGCAATATCACGATTTGTAATTGATCCTTTTACTGCGTAACTGCCTTCATCACCAAGCAATCTCCAAGCAATTCCTGTCCATACATACTCGGCTGAGTTATAAATAATAACATCGCCATTCTATGCAGAACTAAAATCATATCCCTCAATTCGTGGATTAACATTAGAATTGTTGGTAATTTCTACACTTGCTTCTCCGATATAGTGCATCGCGCCAGTAACACCAGCGGTAGCATTATCTATATATGTAACAATTGCACGATTGGTTGCAAGATTATTATTGCTTGTTAAAGTTGTTTCAATTGGACGAGAAGTAATATTACCGGTACCATTACCAACTAGCACTGAATCTGCTTCAAAAGAAGTCTATCCGGTGCCACCATGTTCAACACTAATAACACCACTAATATTGCCAGCTCCAATATCGCCGCGAACGACTGAAATTCTACCGTTACTTTGATGAACTGCGGTAACAACTTTTGTAGGATCTGGAGTATCATTATAATTTAATGAATTTAAACTTTCATTAATTTTATCTGCGAGATAACCACCAAGATTCCAATAATCTGCGGCTTCGCCCATCCATGTAAGGATTCGTGCGAGATCACTTAGATCAATATAATTTAATTCGTCAGTTGTCCATTCAGACTCATCTGCTGCTTTGGACTATAAATAATATTTATCTGCATTATCTCCTGTGCCTTTGATTAAACGATATAGGCGTGCTTGGACAGTAACATCGCCGCCTCCACCGCCGGAGCCTCCACCACCACCAGCATCTTCTATACATTGTTGTATAAGAGCGGTTAAACCTTGAATTTCGTTTGCATTATAACTAGGTTTGGTTTGTTGTTTTGCCCAATTATATACATCACCGGCAACTGCCTAAACCCAAGGTAGTTCAGAGAAGTAATGGTAGCCATCACCCACTTTAATACCGACCGCGGGTGGAGTATGATCGGGACGGTGATTAGTACCTTCAATTGTATAATCAAAAGTAGAAACTGCAATCGCCGCTTCACCCGGCTTTAGAATTACAGTACTGCTTTCCCAGTTGCTTAAAGTGTCATAGCGTAACAATATTCTAGTTTCAATCATATGTTCCGCCATTTAACTCACCTCCTTTAAGCACTGCCGCCATAGATAATAAATGTATCTCCTATTGGAACGTATAATTTAGTTGTTGCTACTTGATTTAATGTCATGAAGCCTTCTTGGGTTACATTAATATGATCTGCTAACTAAGATGCTTTAACACCACCCAATCTTGACTCAGTAGCAACTTCAAGCACAAAACCACCAGAGCCACCATCTCCGGTAGAACCCACCATATCCCAGGCGCCATTAATGACCATATATTCTTCATAATGGTCACCACTAGACGCAAGAACCATATATAGTGTGTCAGGATCGGCGCTCGCGGCGGTAGGTAAGTTATCAACTACCTACCGCTTTAAATGGTGTGCATTTATAATTGCTTCCGCGATAGCCTATTCTAAGTAACGTAAATTAACAGGATCGGTTGGTTCAACCGGATCATCATTAATGACTAAATGTGCGTCTCCGCCCGCGTGGGCGATTATATTATTAATAGTTTCTGCAAAGCTATTGCTAAAGGTAAGGGAGCCATCATTCATATACTTAAAATAAGTTTCATTTAACTTATTTAAATAACGTAAATGAATCCAATCGGTGACCCCATCACCTACCTTAATTAAGAAGGTATCGGTTTCGAGGCCATATTCACCCTATGCCAAGACTGGATTCCTTGTAACCCAATCCGCGGCTTCGTCATGACGAATCTGCAATGTAACTCTAACCGAATTGCTAGCCATTAAGCTTCACCACCTTCTAAGATTGTATTAGTAATAAGCATTGCATTTACGGGAATATATTCGTTATTCCAATAATATAAAATATTTTCACCTAAATCAAAATATAATTTGTCTTTAGATCCAACTTGTGGGAAATTGTTATAGTATTCAAATAAGATTTCCCATTTATTAGTTTCAAGGTAAGAACCAAAATAATGGTGGAATTCTTCGCGTGTTCCACTGTAACCGCTTTGTGCGGCCAACATGTAGATCTAATCTCCAAGAATACTTAAACCAACGGATTCCCAAGGATATACTACTTGGAACTCTGGAGTATTAGGAATTGGAGGAATATTAGTCCAACCTGGGTCTTCTGCATTGCTATTTAGCCAAGGATATACCATAGCTAAGCCAGCCGCGCGCGGATGAGGAGGCATAATATGAACATCATATTCAAGTAGTAGATCACGCGTGCGTTCTCTGTTACTCTTGTAATACATTACGCGTCACCCTCTTAATAATACAATGTGGAAGCTTAAATCCGGCATAGTATGAATCAACTGAATCATAATGAATTAGATTATTATTTTCATCATATGTTGGATTCCGCTAAATTGTAATATCCCATGTATATCTCCAATTACTATAATCATTTGGCTCTATATTTAATGTGTCTTCTGCATCAAAACTAAAGGTTAAAGTTTCTGAAGTAGCATCTATTTTTTTCTCTAATACTGTTGTATGAGTTAGGTTGTCATAAATTGCCAATATAGCTTTATCCCCTTCAGAAACCGTCCCCTATGTAGGGATAGTGAAAGTTCCTGTATCACCTTGTGGGATTATCAATTTACGCCCAACAAGTCTAATCATATAAATCACCATCCTAGTTTTTCTTTGTATTTCTTATCCATACCCTCTGATAATGTTATGATAGTATTAATATCATAGCCTAATGTTTCAAGTTTTAAGAACTTCTTTTGTGCATGACAAAGTTCTTTACTAACATCACAAATATAATGATCAAGTTGCATTGCTGCATCAATCTCATTGAGTTGTGCAAGCTCCTGCCGCATTTCCTAATACAATTGCTTGGTTTCTTTCTCCCATTCAACCCATTTGGTCATAAAATCTTTTACGGCAGTACGTTTGGTATTAATATCTACTTCCATTGTGGTGTATTTATGCCAACCATCTGGAACGAGTTTTGGAATATTGTCATTAGTATTGTGTATTAGTTTGAAATAATGAGAAGCAAAATAATGTGACCAATAGCAGTAGCCATGCATTTCTTCTAAACAATGAGATTCATGGCATCTTGCAAATCCCCATAATCCTAAAAAGTCATATGCTTTTACCATATCTGCATGAAACATAACGCCTTCAAGCATATGAGAACTTATTTTATTAAAGATTTCCTCAACTGTCATTGTAATAACCTCCTACTATAAGAAATTCTAGGTGAGATTTCTCTCACCTAGATATATTAACAAATCTTAGTAACAACTACATTAATATGAGCATCACTTAATGCAGTATCACCATTCATAAATTGAATGGTAGTAGGACTAGTTAAACAATTGCAGTTGCAATTATTTTCAAGCGCGCGAACAAAGGTTTTAAAACCGAAGGTGCGCGTATCAGTTACAGCCGCGGGTACAAAGCTAGAAATGGCCTGTGGCTGTGGAATACCATTTACATATAGCTGAACAGTAACTTCCGTTGCTGCATCCGGAGTTGCAAAGCCATCCATTTCTACTAAATATACACCCTGTTTATTTAATTGAATGGTCGCGGGCGCGCTAAGCGCTTCAGCGCAACCTTTATCTAAAACTACATTATTAAATGGAAATACTGTATTCGCGCTTACTGTTAGGTCGCTAGAATAAACCTGTAACATATATTATTCCTCCTTATAAAAAAAAGAGGACGTACTAAGTACGTCCTTTATGTCTGGTGTACTTAATACACTCTTATTACATATTACAGCCTCCACAGAAAGGAGCACTACCTGCATTGTAAGTCCAACCATTTGGATACTTTACAACGCCAGCAAGCTGATTCTGGAGTTCTAGTTGGTTAATACGATTCTGCATTGCTTCAATCTTATTGCCCATAATAGCATCTAAGATTTTCTGATTCTGTGCTACAATATTTGCATTAGTAGCAGCATCACGCATAGCGGCATCATAATTAGCCGATGCGATGGCCTATTTGGTTTCGCAGCAGCACTCGTTGAAACGAGCAAGCTGATTAGCTTGACCAACTGCTAAACCGGCTACATCACGTTGTAGTTCATTATACTTATCAGATAAACCACTCATTAAATCATGATAAACCTGATTAGTAGTAGCTACAGACTGTGCAGTTCCTGCGGTTACAGCCGCAAGAATATCACGGGTCTGCGCCTGTAGATTCTAATTGTCGAATCCACGATTTACATCTGCTTGAATAGCATTTCCATTACCATTATTGTTCCATCCGAATCCACCGCCCATCATAGCGAGAATAGCGAATAGCCAAATCATTCCGCCCCAGCCATTGCCGAAGCCGTCTCCGTCACGACTCATTAAAGCCACGTCAGAAGCACTTAGTCCGTTTTCACCCATTTGAATCACCTCAAATAATAATATTATTAAGAAGAAATAATAACTTATTATTTCTACTACACTAAATATTATTTCACCGTGCTGGATTCCTTACACGCTCTGCCTTGGGGAGTAGAACGAATAAGTTTTTAAATCCTCTCAACATAGAATATGTAGGAAGTATCGCGTAAAATCAGGTATTTTTTTTCAATTGGATAAAAAAAATAAGTGCGATTTTCATCGCACTTATTTTCCAGGGGATTTTACCGTTTCACCCTTTATTATATATATACACCGTTTCAACCCGCCCACCTTGGGGTATGGGGAAACTCGGGGTAACTAAGTTAGTGGGGAATTTTTTCTTTTCCCTCTTTACAATATTATTATACATGAAATTTCGAAAAAAGTCAAGTGTTAAGTTATTAAAGTTAAATAATAAATTTAATAAATTTTTATTAAATTGATTGTTTGACTTTGATTTAAATTTTACCATCTACTTTTACTAAAAGTAATTAATACCTTATCTATTAACGGACGTAAATCCAAATACGACCATTTACTTGAATAGGTGTAGTTACTTTATTGCCACAATGCCAGATAGTATATGTGGGTATTTCACTAATTGTTCCAACAATACTTTCTGGATATTTAATGGCTTCCTCTGATGTCATAATACTAATAGTGCCGTTCGGGCCACTACACACAAAATCTCCAATATGCTCAGAACATTCTGTTATAGACTCTAATGGATATGCAAGTACACGACCAGTTACAGCTATAGGAGTTTTACATTCTTCATTTTCACCAATACAAAAACCAAATGTATCAGATATAATTTTACATCCTTTTTGCATACGTTTATCAGTTAATTTCATTTCACCATTACCTATTTCTGATACGCATCTTCCAGCACATGGATAATCACGTTCAACTTCGCCCTTCTCATCACATATACGATTAATATTTAATTGAGCTTCTGGCACATTACGCATTTCTGCATAGTCATTCCAAACAGCTCCATATACAGACTTAAAATGTCCTGTGCCATTTACGCGAGCAGACCAGTAAGTATCACCGCTACCAGTATGGGAACAAATATCCTATGTTAATACCCAACCACTATTACCAGAATCACCTATATATAAATTTCCGCTAGCTTTAGTAATACGGCCTCCAGCTGGTAAACAAAGAACACTAGTACTAGGATTAAAATAAAAATTAGATGCATATCTTGGAATTCCAGATGCACTAGCATCATCACTTATCCATATATTACGATTTACATTAGAAGATGCTGCACTTAAATTACCGTTAATACGGGTTGCTGTTGCAGCATTACCAGTACATGAACCTGAGGAACCAGTACAATTACCATTTAAATGCCCATATATCTCATCGATATATGCATATTTCCAATACCAAGATGAAGTTCCTAGATAATTATGTCCATTACCAGCATTTCCACCCTAACTTGGTAATAATCCATAGTAATCATTTGTTGTTCCAATTTTAATCCAGTTATTTGTCGCATTTGTTGGCATAAGAGCTGGATATGATTCAGTAACCATATAAGGGCTGGAAACAGCGTTTCGCATTTCTGCCTTACTAATAGCACGCACTTCATAACCATTCCAACAACAAAGCCATGTAATAGCGCTGGCAGCTAAACCTGCGGCACCATAATTTAAATAAGATGCGGTACTATTGGTTCTATCTTTTAAGTATACCGCACTAGTTGCAACATTTATTTCTGTGCTTGCTAGCAATGTACCATATGAAGAATCAATTGTTTCCATCCATGTTCCATTAGAAGGAGCGGTGTCGGTCAAAGGAACTATAGTTCCTGTATTATAATCTCCATAATTCCAAAATAAATAAGCTTTAGTGCCATCTGCAGAACCATATATCTACCATCTTGCTGCAGCAATAATATCTCCACTATTTGTAGGCCCCCAATATTTAATCTCAGCATACATATTTGTTCTATTTACAGTAGATGTATTATTACCGACAGATATTGTAACAAGGCCACCGCCCGAATGTCGAGACTGTACAATAAAAGACATTCTATGATTTGACCAAGCAGCTATATTCCATGTATATGCTAATCTAAAACCGCCAGTATTACCATTTCCACCAGTTAAATTAAAAGTTGCGAGTCGAGTTGCAGTTGCGGCATTGCCGGTGCAAGAACCTGAAGAACCACTACAATTGCCTGTTACGTTACCTGTTAACGCACCTATCACATTAGCATCAACTGTCGCTCTGCTTGTACCATTTTGACTTCTAAAATAAAATATACCATCTTTATGAAAAGATAATGTGGCCGCAATTCTGTTTCTCCAATGAAAGCCTATACGAGGAGCATATGCAAAATTATCTTGAGTATTTCCCACAAGATTACTTTCATATATCTATATTCCACCAGTGTGATAATAATTAGCAGCAGTTGTATCGGTAGTAGAGCGTCCAACGCAACTTACCTATCCTGGGAAACTAGTATCACCACTACTATCTAGCAATGTAGCAGTTCTAGTTATAGTAGTATATGCTCCTGTATACTGACGTACATAAATCGGCTCATTACCATCATCAGCAGTTGCAATTTCCATCCACCCTGCATTTGCCGCGGTTGCTCCACCAGCGATACGCCAATAATCATTATCGCCAACCACACCTCGAATTTGACGAGTCGTGGTTCCGCTATTATTAAATAATAAATCTCCTCCAAATGTAGCAGTACTACTACTAATTAAATTATTGGCTTGAAAGCTACCATCAATGCGCATATTTAATGTTACATTATTAGCAGTAGCATCACAAGTAAGCCAAGCGCGCCAATCTCCTGTATCAGATGAAGCAGTTGCACTGCCGCCAGATGGGGTATAAGTTAATCCTGTATCCTTAAAAGATAAACCAAAAACATCAGTACCGGAAGTTACTGTCCAAGTACTATCATATACACTTAATGTACTACGAGATATATTTTTATTTGCAAAAATTAATTTATACCAATTACTAGTATCAATTATTGTTTTCCATGCGCCCCAAGTGCCTGCAGCCGTACTGCCTCTATACTGCATACTATTGTTATTATCAGAAATAAATATCTAAGAATCCCAGGCACTACTAGTATCCCAATGAAAATGTAATATATAACCATCTGTAGCAGGTTTATTTGAAGTCATTGAACTAGTAGCTAAGTATAATCGCATGCCTCCATCGGTAACATGTGTAATATTAGCATTGGTCGCACGGCCTTGATTTTTAAGTGCTGTTGTTGTAGCAGCATTTCCTGTAATACTACCTTGCCAAATATCATTACTATTTTTTCTCCAACTCCAAAGAGTAGTTGAAGCTGTATTATCATATAAAAATATACCATCAGTGCATGTTACAAAAGTAATTCTATGATCAGCATAATCGGTAACTGTACTATGAGGAGATGCTCCCATTGTAGTTGAAAAACCGATTAATTGATTACTACCATTTAAACGAGCAAATTTACCATCTGTTGCGGTTAAAACACCATTACTATTTAAATATACCGGGGCTATATCTGAACCAACACCAGCGGTATTACCAACAGCAAACCAACCCGTGGCATTAGGTAAAGTTAATGTTCTATTTGCACTAAAAGCAGAAGTAACAATATCTGCATAATGACCATTCGCATTTCTTATTGTTAATCCACCTGTTCTATCAGTAGCACCAATACAAAAATATGTTGTATTTGCACTATCATACAAATATAATCTATTACTACTTAACAACCCATATGTACCAGTAGCATTTCCAGTTATATAAGGAAAATAATATGCTGTTCCTGTACTTGGTATCGCAGTATTAGTTACTTCAACCTTACCTAAAATACTATTAAATGAAGCATCGCCTGTATCAAACTAAATCCATGCTGTTGCATTATCATTGGAGGTTTGCCCATAATACTCCATTTTATCATGGCCATCTGAATCATACTTATACTTTATACCATAAAGCTTATCTGCTCTATTGGTTCGATGTAATATCCATGTATCAGTTGCCACACCATCGCCTGTTTGTAACAAAGCTTTTTCTGCATCAACTGCCGCCGTATCACCAATAATCCTTTTTGCATAGTAGGTAGTTAAATTGAAACTTTCAGCCAATTAACTCACCTCCAATATTATAATCAAAAAAAATAAGGAGCGCGCTTACCGCTACTCCTTATTGTCGTAGCACCAAATCGGCGTTATGCAGCAACTCAGTACCACATTATTATTATATCATATTATATTATAATTTGTCAAATGTTAAATTTTTTTCCATCCTGCTGGATAGGCTGTTGGTGACCAGATATTACTATTTATAAGGCTTTCATATACTTCGCCTTCAAACATAACCTTATCACCAATCATATAAGGATTGGTACTATCTGGTTGTTCCCACTCTGGGATAACATCAGGATCTGGGATAAGTACTTTCGCCCATAAACTAGGCGCGGCAGTTGGATACCAATTCGCCTAAGAAGTATGAGGTTGAAGGCATCTATATAAGATGCCTTCATATCTTACTCTATTATCTACTTTATATTCTGTCTTTTCAGTCCAATTTGGGAAAAGATTTACTGCTTCAAGAGCATCTTCATCTGTTAAAGATGAAGCCGCCTTTTCAATGTATGGACGAAGTTTTTGTGCTAATTCTAATAGTGTCATCTTCAATCAACTCCTAGTAGAACTTTCGCGGCTGAAAGTTCTTCTTCTAAGGAAGCAACTTTTCCCGCTTGCATCAATAAGTATTCATCTTTAGAATACTCAGTACAATCATATTCATAGCCACTTAGAGTATGACCATCAAATTCTTCATTATAAGGAGTGATATTAGATGCTACCAATACAGAATTAGCAGTTATTTCTACATCTTTTGGACGTACTGCGCTACGTATTTTCATATCTATCAACCTCCCATATGATTATTCCATTTTGTAATATTTGCGGTATAAATACTATTTTTAGTTGGAATATACATTAATTTCGCGCCGTAATTTGCACGAGAACTATTAGCAACGTTACGATCAATTGCATAATAGAATGGACCGCATTCCTCTTTATATCCCATACTACCACCGGTAGCTACTACTCTTTCGCCATTTAGATTTGGTACTGTCCAGAGACCGTCACCAACGGGCAATAAGCTATTCGCCGCAGTACTACATTCAATTGGTAGATAAACCCAGTCATAGTCTGGATTTCCGTAGCCCATCGCATTTACCCAACCATAAATAGATGGGATATTAAAGCCAATATCTGCATAATTAGAACCTGTTACACCTGGGGTATAGTTAAAGTCAGTACAGATATAAGGAACGCCGCCGCCTTGGGCGCCATTGCCAATAACATTAATACCACCAATTATAGACCAGAAATTGCCCCAAGGATTTTCCATACCACGATAGCTAATTGCGCGTAAAGTATCGGTATTCATTGTACTAATTGTACCATTAATATCTACTTGAGTTTCTGCGGCGTGACCCGTACCATTACCTAATGCAGAAGTAGAACCTGTAATAAAGTAACAAGTATTGTTACCCGCATTAGAAGGAGTATATGTAATGCCTTGTTCAATCGCGGCTTGACCATTCATAGTACCAAATTCTACTATTTCAAGCATCTGATTAGCAGATTCGGCCGCCATATTCATAATATGCCAACCATCGCCACGAGCGGTAGCATATGCTTCTGCTTGTGTTACAGTTACATTATTTAATGGTCTTGCGCCAGCAACAGATGCTAATTTATTTTCTACTAAGCTACCATCAAAGGCTGGAAGTAATACATATTCTAAATCGCCTTCAAATATTGGCGCGAGTTTAAATCCATTAATTGGATTTTGTGAAAGAAGTAAAGTTTCGTGGCGAACGATTTTGCCTTTCGCAATATCATCTGCTTGACGAATGATTCTCTTATAATAGAATTTTGGCTGATAGATCATTACTTGACCATTAGAGCCATCCTCTTTATAATTACTGTCACCATAGAAAGCAGTAATTGTGCCATTATCTGCTACATTACAACGTTTGCGGCCGCCATACATCTTATAAGAATCAAAGTCGCTACCCATTGTGAGTTCTGTTGCGTCTTGCGCGCGGGCAAATGTACGATGAGTATAGTCAATATCAAGACCAATAGAACCTTTAATTGTGTATGCACCAGAAGTAATAAGTGCATCAATAACCTCTGGTTCAGTAATTTCACTCGCAGTTAAGTTACCATTTTCATCTATTACTACTAAATGGCCATTATCACCAGAATCTACATCTGTTTGAGCGTTTCCGCCGCCAGAAGGTAGATTTGCAATAGCATTATCTACGTATACAATGGTTGCATAATTATTTAAAGTGGTAGATTCTACTTTGGTGCCGAGTGCATCTGTAATAGCCTTTTGGGTCATTGTGCCGTCTTCATTCGCGCCAGTAGCCTTATACATCTTAGTAGCATTTTCTGTATTTAAAGTATTATCAGGATATGTAGTAACTACCTGATAAGTATTTGCGGCTTGCCCCTCTACTAAATTAACAGAAACATCAAGCTTTGCAATTTCTTCATCTACATCTTCTGTATTCAATGTATTGATTTGTGCTTCTTGCGCTGTCGCAAGAGTTTCTTGTGCTTCTGCAAGTAGGGCATCCGCGGAATCTTTTGTTTCAGCAATATCATTTGCTGCGGCGGTAACAGTAGCAATAGCTGCTGCCGCATCTTGCTATGCTTTTGCTGCTTGCGCCGCGGCTTGATTTGCTTTATTTACATATATATCTGTTTGACCTTGCGGAGTCATAGCTCGCGCAAGCATAACATCAATTATGTCCATGTGTTAGTCACCTCGATTTAGTTAGTCACATTGTCTAGGTATCATCATCACCAGAAGATCGGCGCAAAATAGGATAATCATTTGGAGTTGCGGCAAAAAAGAGTACTGATGTGTTGCCGACAGTAGCTAAAACAAAATAGTCTTCATCATCTTGACCAATACTAATTACAATTGAACGAATTGGAAGATATGATGCATCTTTTTCATCAGAAGGTAGATTTATAATACTTATATTAGCATTATATATTTCTTGCCAAGTTTTATCTAAATGTTGCGTTCCTGTTTCTTCATCAAAAACTAAATTAATCTCCAAAATCCCATTATTACTAATTCCCTATTCAATTTTATTTAACTTCGCGCTGGTTACTGTGTCGCCAGCAGACCATTGTGTTGGATTATATGACATAATTAATCACCTCATTATAGAGATTAGGATAAATTTGTATGTATTAATTAATTTTATATATTTATATCGGCGACTCGCGCTTCATGTTTCATCGGTATTATTCAAGTGGATATATCGTTACTATTGGGATAATCGTTCATGCTATTCGCAGAAAATCCATGTGGATTTGGACCACACCAAAATTCCAAGTAATAATCACCTTCTGCTAAACTATATGATACTAAAAGATAAAAATTTACGGTTGATTCAACCGTATTGATTCCAACAACAACCCCGGTTTCTGCCGCCGCAACGATTTCTGCAACTGTTTTGTCGAGCCGATAACCGCCATCTATAGCAACGAAATTCACAAATATAACATTTCCTCTGTCGGAACTATTGCCATTATTTGAAGCAATTCCCTATTCAATTTTATTTAACTTAGCAGAAGTAACAGTATCTCCTGCTTTCCAATTGGTTGGTTCGTAAGACATAGTTAATCACTCCTTATTTTGGGCCTTGAGCAGATATAAAATATTCATCTGGGTCTGTACTCATATAATTCATATCAACAAAAGTACATATATAAGTGCCTGTTTGTTTGGCATATCCAGAAAATGACATATATATTTCACGGCTATTAGAAACATCTTCGTATAATAATATCGGTAATTGCCCATTATTTAATATATCTTCTAAATCATTAGGAGTAATATCCAGACGCATAGCTGGAGATGTATCATTTTGTGCTGTCTCCCCTTGTGATGCTTCTTGAACAAGTTCACCTGATGGTTCTATTTCAATCATATGAACAATTCTAATTCCACCATTAGCAATACCTTGTTCTATTTTATTTAACTTGGCGCTAGTAACGGTATCTCCCGCCTGCCAATTAGTTGGTTCGTAACTCATGCTAATCACTCTCCTAATACCATATTATCTGCGGTGCCTTGGTCTGCTATGGGCGCGGTTTCTCCACCACTCGCGCTGCCGCCGCTAGGCGTTAAGCTCACCCATGTCTTATTACTTTTTGCTATAAACATCTCAAATGGCTCTATTACAACGGCAACAGACCCTAAATTAATTTCAGACTGCTCAATAGCATTTAAATCTTCTATTGTATCGCAATAAAAAACATTTGTGTATTCATTATCTAATGAACCACGTTGTGCTAATTTATGTGCCATTTTTATCACCTACTATTATCAAATTGGGATATTCCCTATTTTTAAGGTACGCATACTAAATGCAAACAATTATATTTATTTTAAAAGGCATAAAAAAAATAAGGGCGCTTTCGCGCCCTTAATTAAAATTGTAAATATTTAGTCATCATATAACCGGTTTTACCTTGATATTTAACCTTAACCCATTCGGTGTCATCTAGAAGCTAAACACGTTCACCAGTGTTAACACGTGTAATTACGGTGGCAGAAGTAGATGGAGCAGAACGTAATGCAAGACGAGTCCCTGTAACTAAGGCACTCTTGGTAGAAATGGGTTCCTGCGCGGGAACCTTATCTGATGGAGTTTCTGCCTTAGCAGCATACGTTACTCCTTTAAGTTCACCCCATTCAGCCCATTTCTTATCAGTAATAGGGGTAATGATGACGCCTTTCTAAGTACCAGAAGCTTCAATTACTTTACCATCACCAATATATAGACCAACATGAGATCTATTTCCATTACTTTTTAGAACGAATACAGCGGTACCAGGCTTTAATTCTTTGCCATCTGTACGTTTACCATTTTTAAGATCGCCTTTAGAAGTACAATATTTATTCCACATTGTATTAGATCCGTGATACATATATCCTCCTAACACCTTAAATGCCCAATAAAATAATCCAGAGCAGTCAGTTACGATTGATCCGATCCATTTCGCACCGTAAGCTGCTGCCATATAATAATCATCTTCTTTTGCCGCGGCAGAGTTTTTCCAATCAGCGCCATACTTATTAATCATATAATTTACTTTCTAATCTTGTAAGGCTTGTGTCCATTTTGTATGCCATGCGCCGTAAATATATCCCCATTTGCTGTCATAGGCAAATTGGAACTTAGCAATTAAATCAACCGCATAAATTATCGCCATCTTCCTCACCTCCATCTACATTTTCATTTTCATCTTCAAGCTATTCTTCAATTTGTTCTTCTTGTGTTTCAACTGCTTTATTTAAGATTCCAAAGCGCGCGATCATATCTTTAAAACCGCCTTTGTCAATCCATCGAAGTATAAATTTATCACTAAATATATACTTCTCACCTAGGGAGTTGATTAGATAAGTGCCTTCATTGACTAACATAATCCAATCTAAGTTAATTAAAGTAGATGCAAATGCATCAGCGGCCTCAGGACGAATAATACCCGCTAGTAACGCCGCAAAACGATACGCAATCCATGAATAACAAATAAAGCGACTTAACCACTTACTATATTGTAACGCCGCTGCCGCGACTCTTGCTGCTGCCATAAACATCACCTCTTATCTATAAATAGGTTTGTCTTCTCCAAACCATTTCCATCGTATTAGGTCATCTAATATGATGCATATGCCCGCTAAAAAGAACCACGCGCACATAAAAGGAATACTACACTAACCATAAAAGAATGGTAATACATTATAGTGCCATACATTTAAATGTAGCCAAACATTTACTATTAAGCCTGTTATTCCTTCTCCTAGTGTAGCAATTATCATACCTATACCGCACTATTGCCAAAGGGGCATCTCCCAAGGAATATATTCATTAATGCCGCCGATAATACATCCAACGAATCCGGCAAGAACAAACATACTCCAATGTGTGAGATGCCCCTTCCAAATACATTCTATTCCAAAATAAATTAAACCAAATACTATAAATAGAATTAGGTTTTTTATGAATTTCATTCTTCTAATGCCTTTAGAACATCAGTTTTATATTCTTCTGGAATAGGAGTACCATATACAATAGCACTGATTTCTTCAATTGTTTCCAAACTATTGATATACCCCTTTAGTGCGTTATAGTAAGTTGTATGATAAATTTTAAATGTTGTTGCAGTTGTAACTATCTATTGAATTTCTTCTGCAGTATAGAAAATACAAGATTCTCCATCTGCATGATACGGGATTAGTTCCTATGTTTGTGCCATAACACTTAAACTTATTAAGTTAAGCTAATCTTGTGTATCAAGAGAAAAATGATGAATTTCTCCGCGAAGTTCTAAATCAAATCCTCCTTCGATAGTTGCACGACAAGTATTAGACATTTCTGCAATTTTAGAAGTACGAACAAACTCTAATGTTGCGTCATCAATAGGATCAGAAGAGGCCTCGGTTTCAACCGGGGCCTCTTCCTCTATTTCAATTGGCGCATTTTCTACCGCTGGAACAAGAATATTATATTCTTCTTCATCAATAGAAATTATATCTGCAAGTTCATATGTGTAATTAGTTGTTTTAATAGGCTGCATCCATTGAGCATGGTAAAGCCGCTTATTTGCTTCAATGTATTCTGCCTATTCTTGCGTAGAACGCTCTAACATGAAGTGAGCGGGTAAGTAACAGAAGAAATCACTTGAAGTAGCTACGCCTACAATATTCAAGTCTTTAATAATTTTATAATAATTCATAATCGCTCACCTCCATTATAGCGCAATAGAATATACTAGACCATTGTTATAACGTACATTACCTTGTGCCAATTCACCATCTTGAGCCGCAACAATAAATTTACAAGAGTTTGTTGTTGGGGAAATGGATTGCGGAACAGAACGAGTCCACCATCTAATAGATGGGATCCAGCCGCCGCTAGTATTCTCTAAGAAAGATTCTGTACTTGTGGTATAAGGCGCACCTTTACCAATTTCATCCGGAGCTACATAGACATAGGCAATTTCACTATCACTTGGGATTAGGATATCACCAGTCTTTAATTCAATAGCATGGGAAGTTGTCCAAGCATAGAAACTAGAACCGGTAGAAGGATAATCTGTATAAATGGTAACGCTCATGTTAACAGGATTATAACGATATGGGAATCTGAGGTTAGTATATTCTGCTTTATTGTAACTAGCGTTTTGTTCAAATACACCATTATTATAATGTAGTACCTTCATCTGATTACTATTGTACCACGCAAACGCCGCAGTAGCTTCAATTGAGTGGCTACTTAAATTAGTGCCGGTGGCACCCAATTCAACGCAGGATGGCGCGAATACATAATCAGTAGTAGTAGTACTACCTGTACCAATAACATACTGGCTATTATTATAATTAGCTTTTCTATGAGCAATAGTTGCTGGTACAATAATACTTTGTAAAGTAGTTGGTAGAGCTTGATATAGACGATTGTTATAGAAGTTACGTACTGTGGAAGGATCCCATCCAATGGTGCTTCCTGGAGGCATCATAGTATCTTCTGTAATGGTTCCCATTTCAGAAGCATTCATTGTATGGAGTACTAAGTTTGCAGTTAAGGTACTATTTAAAGCACTATGTTGTCCATAACCATTCCAGTCTTGTACTGCAAAATTAATATTTTCATGGCACCAGTTAGCTAACTGCGTGCATTCTCCATCGCCAAGATCTTCTTCCCAATATTTTACTTTGTAGAGTGTACCGGTTGCATTCATTAAAGAAGCATTTCCGGTGATATTGGTACCGCCTAGTACGATCTTCGCATCATTGGCCATAGCAGACCAGTTAATTGCCTTACGGAACTCGCCGCTGCTATAATTGGTATTTAAGCCGCTTGAGGTAGAACCTGTATATACATAAAGTATTGGATCCCCAGCGATATGTCTAAGTACTACCACTCCACGGTTGTTAATGGTGGAACCAATTGTTTGAACGTTAGTTGCACTCTGAGAATCTGTACTACCAAAGCTAATTTGAGGTACCGGAGCACCACTCTGTGGATTATAGAATAGCTTAAAGCCTTGTGCGCTATCACCAGATTCGTTATAGCAAGAAAGTAAGATTGCTTCATTTGCTATGGTGCTAGTTCTATGTTCAAATCTATAATCAATCATCATAGTAAAGCTTGTGTTTGCACTAAATGGCTCATATGTATTTACTACTGTTGCAGTACCTGTATAACGAGTTGGCGCGGAAACTAAGGTAATACCTGGCTTAACTCCTTCATAACCTAAGGTTACTGGGAATATATCAGCAAGATGTAGTGAGCTACGTGCTGCTGCCATTTCTTTTAATACCAATAGTTTTTCTTCCACACTATATGCATCACTAGTAAGAACTGTATTATAGTTAACATTACTGCGAGTGAGCCAAGTCGCGTAAATGTCATAAGTTGAACCTACGACGGTAGGAGTAATATTTGTTGGTAGTTTCTCCCAACCAGTCATAATGCTATAAGAGCAATAATCGCCATTAGAGCTGAATGTATAGGTTGAGAAACCAGCATTTTGAACATCCTTAATTGTTGGTGCGGATAGATCGTAACCGCCACCATAATTCTGTGGAGATGGAGTTGAAGCAACAACTGTATTATCTCTTAATAGCCAACGTACTGTATACTGTTGTGCCACAGTAGAATATACAGCATAAACTTCTAACGCGCCATTAACAGGAATTACAGGATTTTCTCCGTAAGTCTTTGTAATGGATTGCGCATCAGTGGATAATCTCCAACCAGAATATTGTTTATAATTTGCGGCGAAGTCTAATTCACCAAAAGTATAACGACTTTCAATGTCTGGGGCCTTCTCAGGCACACTGATTAAGTTATTATAATATGGATCAATTAAGTTGTTTCCATGATTGATATATTGTCTGTATAATTCAGTACCGTCTTCATTCTTATAGATAACAAGATGCTGTTGTACGAACTGGGAGGCGTGAGATACATCAATAGTTAAATCTGGGCTCCAAGCATCATTATACTTATTATAATCGCCCTCATAAACTACACCTAGTAATGAAACATTACCAGATAGATAAGATTGACTTATCGTCATACCAGCCTCATCAATACCCATTAGCTCTACTAAATTATCTAATAGTGCATTAGTATTTAATGACCAATCAATATTAGTTAAGCGTAATGTATTGAGGTTGGTTAGTTCATTAATAAAGGTATAATTATCAAATAGAGAGCAATTCTCTAAGCGTAAAGATGTTACTGCGGTTGGATCTGCTAGTGTGAAGTTTGCCTTGGTAAGATAATTTAAATTACGCATTACCAAACTACTTGGCGCATTAACAAAAGCAGTATTTAAGAGTCCGCCATTAGCAAATACGAATCCTGTGAATCCTGATCCGGCCGCATTTAAGACTTTTAATTCAGGACAATTACTTAAATCAAGATTGTATGTTGCTTGTGGTAAATTCTGTACATATAAGTATTCTAGCATCTTATTGTTGAATGTTAGAACGCTGTTATTGTTCATATTAGGATTATAATATCCTTCAACATCAGAACCAATCTGTAAGGAGCGTAGTCTCTTAGCATTACCGAACTGGCCGCTACTTGGATAAATTAGTGACAAGTCACCAATAGCTTGTACCATTGAACCAGAGTCAATATCAATTACGGAGTTCGCTAGGGACATATAACCCTTAGAAGGATCATTATCTTCATAGAAGTATAATGTTACAGGAACACCCTTCTAACACTTAACAGTCTGGAAGTTTGTACCGATCCAAATTGTTAAATAGCACTTATTGAACATTGTAATAGTGAATTTACTTTCTTGTGCTGGTAGATTTAAAGTCTAATA
>OCVV011262952.1_pt1 | contig 18835 bp, 8 predicted proteins | sample 1539721 | NCBI WGS metagenome assembly OCVV01 (sample SAMN02144230, study PRJEB22623) | gut metagenome | biome: sheep rumen | host: Ovis aries | place: New Zealand | reverse complement strand
TTGCGAAAAAACGTTACAAAAATAGCAACTCGATTTTGTTCAAGTTGCTACCCATAAACACACTATTTATTGCTAACTTAATGGCATTGGATACAATACAGGGAGATTCAGAATATTCATTTGTTGTTGGAAGCATGTCGCTTCTTACTTATACGGCTAGATGAGTTGGATGACCCATATATAGAATATTCACCTTCCTGGTATGATTCTATAAATGAGCTTCATGAAGCAATCGACCTTATGGGCCGCATCAATGTCCCTGTTCTGACACCGGAAATCAGTAACACATTCCGGGAAAGACGATCATATTTACAGGAAGAAAGTAAACGCATTGCGGATGATTTGTATTCCAGAATTATGGAAAGAATAGGCCAGTCTAAAAACAGATGGGGAAGATATGATGCCCTGATGTGTTCGCCATATCTTTATTTGCAGTGCATTTATCTCACAGAAGGACTGCCGAACAGTTTAGCGGAGAACCTGATTGCTATTGATGAAGCTCAGAATCTTGAACCGGAAGAACTACGTTTGCTGAAGGCTGTTAATAAGGACCAGGCTGTTTTCAACCTATACGGAGATATCAAACAGCATGTGGAATACAGTAAGGGAATTGATGATTGGAACGAACTATCCTCAATCATACCTTTCCATGTATATGAAATGGAGGAAAACTATCGGAACGCCAGACAGATTACAGAACATTGTAACAAACAATTTGACATGAACATGTTTGCGATCAATCTGGACGGATCCGGAGTGCATATGATGCCGTCAGAAAAGAATCAATATGATTTACTGATGGATATCATGAAAAAGCCTCTAAAGACAGGCATGAGCTGCATTATTGTAAAGTCCCAAACTGAAGCAGAGCAGATAATAAAAAATATCAAAGGCTTAGAAAACAAGGTGCAGGATCTTACGAAAGCACCCTCGTCTCTATATCCAAATCGCTGGAACATGATGACAATACAGCAGGCAAAGGGCCTCGAATTTGAAACGGTCATCGTCTTTGACGGCAGAATGACGGATAACGAAAAATACATTGCCTATACCCGTGCACTGGATGAGTTATACATATTTGAATCGGCGATTCCGCTTAAATCTAAAAAGGCAATGATTTTTAATGACAGCACCAGTGAAATAATAAAACAAAAGGAGTCGCAAAAAACAGAAAAAACAAAGGAAAGAAAACAGCGTAAAAAGCGGACTGCCGCCAAAGCAGCTACAATAGGAAAGACCGATAGTCCAATAACCGGCAGTGCCGCATCAGACCCTGTATCTGCATTCGGTTCATCAGATGGAAATGATTCAACCAATAAATCAGCCAACAATGATGATATAAAATCTAAGACGTCTGCTGCTCCATCATTGTCTGTGAAAGAATTCTTTGAGAGTAAAAACCTTGAGGTCATAGACGCACGTAAGACGACCGGATTTTTGTGGGTTTTAGGAAAGCAGGAAGACATTGATTCGATTGTTAAAGAAGCAGTTTCTCTTTATAAAATTTCCGGTTCCTACAGCAGCGGTAAAACCACTAAATTCAAACCGGGATGGTTTACAAAAACGAAAAAATAAGGGTAATACAACATGGCTAATACACAAGCAAGTGACCTTAAAATAGATACCTTATATGTACATGAGGCGATAGATCAATCTGCGGAAGCATATAAAAACCTCCTTCTTCTTGCACTTAAGAACCGTACGGATTTGTGCCGCCTTGGCTCTGCAATAGATAAGTCGATGAAGAATTACTCGGTAGGAAAGCAGCTGAGACTACATGAGAGCTTTAGAGGCATTGCATACATGTCTGCGCTGGCTAGAGAAAATGACCGGTCATTGCTGAGAATTCTTTATATGGGACCTAAGGAGCAGAAAGCACTGTTACGCAGTATAGTTCAGGACATATCTGTAGACCAGGTAAGAGATTTCAAGATGCTTGATCCTGTAAGAAAAGCAGCAGAATTCAAAGTGATGCTTTATTCGGAAGAACCTGTTTCTGGTCAATCATCCGGTCCCGGATATCTGATGACCTTCAGAAAAAGGGCAATAAATAGTGAAGAAGGGCTCAGCTATACACTGGAGGCAAGATTTATCCGAGGGGACAGTGATTTCGACGATCCATACTTTTTGTTTCGCGAGCAGACCCTGGCCTGGGAAGAATTTATGGGTGATCTGGCATCCTGTATTGAGAAGATCATTTCCTTGAGCCCATCGCCCAATATTAAAATAGGTTCGGTGACTGAGAGTAAAGGGATTGAAAAGAAAAGTCATACTAATCAAATAGCGAATGATGACAATGGAACGTCTTCAGTAAATGGGAATAATTCATTTAGAAATGTTATTTCCAGGCTGTTTAGTGGGCTGACAGGCAATCCGCCTGTCCAGAATAGTGTAAAAGATAAACCGTCAACATCTGGCAATGCAGCATTGCAAAGCGCTCCTTCTAATATTAAGAAATCCGAGGACAACAATAAAGCCTCAGACGAGACGAAGAATAAATCCGATGATAAAGACGATAAGTCAAAGGAGAAAACCTATAAGATAATTAAATGCAAAGAACCCGTGACTTACCATATTTCTGATAAAGGCAAGCCGATGTATATGGTCACTTCCGATGGGAAAGGGAATGATGTTTATATTACAGCCGTTGTAAATAAAACAGATGCGCATATATATGTTGATGGTGAGACATATGAGAAATACAGGGACTTTATTAAGAAAAAGAGTGTGCTGAAGTGAATCGTGAACATGAAAAAGTTTCACATAGATTTTTTCGGTTAACTACGTAGGTGGAAAATACAATGATAACCATAAAAGAAATGAACAACGAAAAAGAAACAAGTTGATTAGCTGTTTAATCAATTCATGAACAATTGCAATAAGGTAGCTTAAATATACATTCCCACCGAACTGGTGGGAATGCGACATTACCATAATTGATATAATCTGATGGGATTATATGCGATAAAAAACAAATAATCGTCCGCTTAAACATCTTTGCTGAGGGCTTCATTTTTGTGATAGTCTATTAAGCTCTTTTGACTGCATGTTATACATTGGAAATGGTGCATTGATGTAGAACCTTAATTTATATCTGTTAATGTTGGGAGGAAGTGAGTAATATGGCGGAAACTATGCCCAAAGAATTATATCATTACACAAGTATTTCTAATTTTGCTCTGATTGTAAAAAACAGAACGATTTGCTTTAATACTCTTGCCAACATGGATGATCCAGATGAGGAGATTGGAGTTGATTATGGACGTAGGACAAGAATAGGAAAACATATATTTGCAAGTTGCTGGACAGATGAAAAGAGAGAAAGTATTCCGATGTGGAACCAGTATGCAGGTGGTATGCATGGCGTGAGAATTTGTTTACCTAGAATGCCTTTTAAACACTACTCGTTTCAAGCAGGGGAATTTGGTGCTACGCTGGACACTGTAGTCCACATTGACATGTCAAGATATTATCATGAAGACAAGATTATATTTCCAATGGATGTTACAGATGGACCGGTGGAATATACAGAAGATGAGAAGTTGTTATATCCTGACTATAAGAAGATTGTGTCCACAGGAAATATAATGAAAAATGAAAATGGAAATTATACGGCTGAAAGGAATACGTTTTATCAGCTTTCGCTGTTTGGAAAACATAAACGTACAGCATGGGATTTCCAGAAGGAATGGAGGTATTTGATTTATTCGATTCCTTATGGAATGAAGAGTTATAAACCTGATGATCCAGATCAAGATAAAGAAATAGGAAGGCGCCTAGATGATAATTCATATAAACCACCTTACGAACGGCTTTTTCTTGAAATTTCCGATGAATCATTCAAACGGATGAAAGTACTACTTGGTCCTAAGATGAATATGGGGGAAAAGTACTTGATTGAAAGTATTTTGAAACAAAGTGGATTTGAGGGGACTGTAGAAGATTCCATGTTGAGGATACGATAATAACCTAATTATTGCTAACGGCGTTTCAAAGATAGAAATGATGTCCATTACTTGGCATAGGGCATTCCCATAGATGGAATCACCACAAGGACAGTCCTAGGATAGAATAAAGGGAAACATTGTGCTGTTTATTCATTCTAAAAGGCAAACTCAACCAAATGAATGGAAATTATAGTATGACAAAATATATGAGCAGGGGATGGCATTATATATTAGAGCTGATCAAACGATTAGGGTCAAATGAATAAACACATTTAAGATGCCGATGCAAAAGAGAAAAAGAGAGATTATATTCACATAAGAGCATTATATAATCTATGCGGAGCCTGCCTGTTTGGAAGAATAGAAATTGTTTTTAATAAATGGAGAGTGAAGTGAATAACATAGTACTCGTGTCATGACATGAGTAAGGAGGAAAGTCAAGATGGATACGATGTGTCGTTGACAAGAAAAATGAAATTTAAAACTTTTAGTTAATAAAAAAGAAATTGAATACAAAATTTCTTATGTATTCTTAAATTACTGGATAAGAATATTGGGGGAATCTGCATTGAAGATTGAATACTTTTGGAGCCTTGTGGCAACTTGCATAGTTAGTGCAGGAGGTGTTGGGGGAATAATAACTGCTGTAATAAAGTTCTCATCAGACTTTATTGCGGAAAAAGTTGCTTCTAGGTATGAATATAAACTGGAAAAGGCATTAGAAAAATATAAAACAGAACTAAGTAAAAAAGAATTCATCAGCAAGACTAGATTTGAAACTGCATTTAAAATGTATCAAGAACTGTCTGAAAAGAATTTAGCCATGGTCTATTGTGCAGGACAATCAATATTAGTTCTGAGAGAAAAGTCCCTTGATTTAAATGAAATTGAAGGCTTTATTGAATATTTTTGTAATTGCCTTAATGACGCTGAGGTAATGAATAAGCGATATGCACCTTTCATTGACGAAGACTTATATTATAAATATTACATATTAAATAAAGACTCCTCTGAAATATTCAGGTTAATGAAGGCTTGGAAACAATATCGAGCTGGCAATTCTTTTTGTTGTCATATTTCTGAAGGTGTTTATCACAATCAGTCTGAAGTAGAGCAGGCTATAATAGAGAAACAGAAAGCACTGTCTGGACATTCGGATGAAATACTTAAACAGTTACGCGATTATCTTACTTCGTTAGAAGTAATAGAGAACTAAATACAAAAAATGATATTAGAACACTGAAACCTTAAATATTACGTAATAAATCAACATTCAAAGTATTGAGTATCGTATTTGTCTTTTTCTGTATTGCAGAAACTTTGATACCCTGGCCATCACCTGTATCAATACGATATACATTTTTCGTGAGTTTCAGGATGTCTTCCGCAGAATATTTTTCATCCAAACCGGTATTGCGAAGCGCATTCAGCAGGCCATAGTAATACAGCAAGCTGATGTGGTTCAAAAATGCCCATCCTCTGAAATAATCATCGGTATGTGCATGAGATGCAGAGGGGACAACACTGTTTTTGAGATAGTCAAAACACTGCTCAATATCCCAGCGCTGTTTATAACTCAGGTAGATCTCTTTTGCCGGAAGATCAAGGTTGCTGCAGAAGGAAAAGTATCCCATCCGGATCTCTTTAAGGACATCCTTGGGGGCTCGTTCTTCCTCGCCGTAGTTTTTGTCAACCTGTTCAACATAATGTCCGACAAGTTCTGCCTTGCGGGAATCATCCCGAAATGTGTAGATGAAATTTCCTTTGTTTCCGCTTGCTTTTTTCCTGAACCACACTGCGCGTTTGTTGAAGGAAAATACACCGTCCCATTTGTTGTCGTCCGTGTTCTCGTAGAATTCTGTTTCGACATTCACAGTGTTATCCTGCAGTGGGAGAATATATTTCATCCCTGCATCCAGAAGAGCGGACACATTCTTCTTCGAGTAAAAGCCTTTGTCCGCTATGATAATGCAGTCCCTGCAGCCGGAGGCGTGTACAACGTCCATAAATGCGGCCTTATCAACGACTGAGCCCTGGACTACGCGGTAAAATACCGGTCGGTGTGTGTCCTTTTCAAAAACATACAGGATGGAGACGCTGAACCTCAAGCCTATTGAGCAGGCCAAAATCAATTGTGCTAAGAAGCTGTTTGCAGACCTCTCCACCGAAGATGTAGTTTACCACGACGTGGACAGCTATCAGAGCCTGATGAATATTATGGGGAGTTTATAAAGACAGGATCAATTATTCTTGGAGAAGGATGCCTGATGGCTTTATTGAAGATGCCATGGATACATCAAGAAGATTGATGCGGGAATAAAGCACATGCATATGGTCCAACATTGAACTATACTCTCTTTTATTTCCCTTTAGGAGAAAACATAATGGATATTATCAACAAGAACAACCCTCTTGAAACAAATAAGGAAAGTATTGCATCTATAAAGTCATTAGAAACAGACTGCCCAGATGAAGAGTTCGACGAATATGTAGTTATCGAGGAAGATGATGAAGATCTAATACCTTGGACCTCTTTGGAATCACTAAATCTCTCTTATGCATCCCGCTCTGTCCTTATGGAAGCTAACATCCTATCATTAAATGAATTGTTAGAATCCTATAGTAAAGATCCTTTTTTTGGTACTCCAAAACTTTCTTTGAAAAGCTATTTTGAAATAAAAACAGCTATTAACAAAGCACTTGAACAGATAGGCCGAAGAGATATTCAGTTGGACCAGGATATTCCGCAAATATCTTTAGAGTGGAAGTCTATCCAAGAAGAAATCAGGAATACTTATATTGAAGAATTGGATTTTTCGTCTCATACGTACAGCCTTCTAAAGAGCGCAGGCATTTCTACTTTTTCAGAATTATTGGCTAGTTATGAGAAAAAAACCATAACAAATGTTCCTGATATTTATGTAAAAGACTATAAAGATATCTTAACAATTATTGAGACAGCGATGAATGGAGGAAATATTTATAAGCCTTACTGCGAAAAAATAGATATTAATAGATTAAGACAATTTGAAAATGCAAAAATAGAAGCACTTGGTTTTTCGGTACGACCTTATGGTGCGTTAAAACGAGGCGGTATTGATACCCTTTCGTCTCTTTTAGATGCCTATGAAAATAGAACTCTTTTGGATCTTAGTAATCTTGGTAGAAAATCTTATGATGAAATAATTGGTGTTTTATTAGACATAGAAGATGGAAGCTTTATTATCCAAGATGAACCTATAGCACCTGAACCAGTTACATATATAGTTCCTGATGAGCTTGAAAGTATTCCTTCAGCTAAGCTGATTATTAGCAACCGAATATTGACATCACTTTACCGAAATAATTATAACACTATCGGAAAAGTGTTAAGAATGACTCTACAGGACATGCAATCTTTACATGGTGTAGGTGAAAAAGGAATTCTTGAGTTACAATCTGTAATTTCCAAAATCAAAGAACAGGGTGCCGCATATTTTAATGACGAGAGGAAGGATGCACCCATAGATATTAGTAATAAACGAGAAATTGATATCGAAACAGTGAATAAGCTGAAAAAAGATTATCATTTTAAACCAGGATGGCTATCGGAATGGTATCACGTGACTCGGGCTAGGATACAGCAAAAACTAAGTAAAACGAAGAATCGGGGGAACTGGGTAAATCGTTCGATGACTGATTCAGACAAACAGCTTCTCCTGTATATGATTGAAACACGACAAGAGGAAGGCATAGGTGAGGATGGGACCAAAGCATATTTTCTCAGCAATCAAAAAGATGATTGTGCAGTTATCTATGTTTCGGAAGATGAGATTAAATGTTTCTTTTTAAATATGCTTCCTGAAGATGTTATTTCAATAGTAAAAGGATGCCGTTTGGATTGTTTGTCAATGAAAGAGTTGCAAATCATGTCTTCAGGCAAAACTATTTCCATTCTAAAAGAGAAATACTTTTGTCCCGATAATACTTTTACATTTAGACAAATGGCAAATAGCAGGGGAATGTCCTTAGAAGATTATTGCCTATTCTTGACAGGGATGCACTATATTACTGCACAATCTTCAGTTGATGATGAGAAAATTGTTGATCTTCTACAAACATACTATGTGGATGGACAAATAATGATTCCATCAAATAATTCTACACGGTGGTTCTGGTCTTTTATTGAAAGAAAAGGATATTCCTTTGATGAGATAATTGATTTATATGGGGATGAGATAATCCAAACAGTTAATGAGGATTACCTGTCTCAGGACACTGTTGAACCGGATATGTGTAAACACAAGTCAAAGTCCGACAAATGGATTGATTTGATATATGCCAATAATCCTCTCTTAGGAAATGCACTTCTCTCAGAAGAAGAAAAAGATACTCTATATTCATTAGTAAAGACACAACTAGATCGTCGACTTTCAGATTCGCAATTTCAATTTCAGTTAAGAGATAAAATGTTAATAACCCTTGCTGTTATCACTTATGCAAAAGAGTGGGACACGGGTGACGAATCTGGCTTTTGGAAGTATGTAACCGCTCAATTTGGATATAGAGATGAAACGAATCAGCTTCGAGGCATACTCTGCGATTGTATACTAGAGGCTATTTTAAAAAATCGTAGATGGTTTATTTCAAGCGACACTGGATATCAATATAAGTCAACGATAGTTGCACATGCCTTAACTACCAAAAGATCTTGGATGCTTCTCTGTGACTTTCTTTTTGACTTCTACAAGACCAATATGGAATGGACTTATATAGAAGATGATCCAATTGTTGCAAGAATGGTTTTTGCACTTCGCAGTAAACTGATTGCGGGGGATGCAACTGATGATGATAGTCTGACAATCAGTGCAAAAGTATACTCCTTTCAGGAAGGAATCCGCAAGCTTATTATATATAGAAGAAGATATGCAATTAAACTTATCCATCATATGCTTCACAGAATAGATAATATCATTAATCACAGTGAAGCACCTGCAAAGATGTATGTAGATATCTTATGTGACCAATGGATTGAAGGAAAGCTGAAGAAAGCACGTGAGGATAAACATCGCGAACCAAACACATCTTCGATAAGAAATGTTGCTATTGATTACACAAGGATACGCCCTGCTTATATCTTACAAAATGAAAGGAATGTTTTCATTACACTTCCGGATATACGTCTTAGAAAAACAGACTTTAATAAAGTTGAGCTGCAAGTTTATGTAGATGATATCCATGTAGAAGGCAGGAGCTTAAGTTTCTATGGAAATGAGCTTGGAAAGACTTTAAAAGGTTTTAATATCGATATAAATATGTGCCTGAGACGTGGAAATGGTACACTTAACATTCGTCTCGTTTTAAGTTGTGATGATGAAGTTATCTATGATTCGGAGAATTTATTGTATAGAAACTATCTTTGCTTCTCTGGTTCAAAGGAATACGACATTCATGAGTGTGAAAAGGGAACGTATTCTTTCTTCGCTGTTGGGGAAGGTTCGTTTGAATTTTTGTGTGCAGAAGTATCGGATATTGATGCAGGCGGTCAGTGGAAATCATTTTTTGCAAGATTGGAGCCAGGGTTTCTGGTCAAATACAACAATCAGATAATGGCAGTTGACAGTGCGGTGGAATCGTCAGGTGGCAGTATAAGAATTGTATACCCTTCTTCCGATACTAGGATCTTTTTCGTTAATAATGGACGTAAGTACAATGTTGTCACTAAGGAAGCAAATATCCTGCTTATTTTAAAAGACATAGATGATTTACGTAAATATGCCATAACAATGAATTCAAACAGATTGGTCTTAAACAACAATATTCCTGAAAAAACTGAAAGGGGCCTTATTTATACTATACCAATACAGATTTCAGAAGATAAAACATGTGAATTTGAGGTTTATGATTTCGAAAAATCCAGAATAATATCAAGAGAAGCAATTAAAGTAATCCCTGAGATTTCTACAAGATTTAATAGAGGATTCTATTATTCTGATGAGGATTTTGAGAAGGCTTACGTAAATATTATACGTTCTCAGAGGCTCAAGAGATATGAGATTAACAGAAATGACGAGGTTATTTCATTTCTATACGACAATGGAAACATAGAAATCAAAATTCCAACAGTATTTGTTAGAGATAGTACGGGACAGATTTGGAAGAACGGATACACTGCATGGATTAAAGAAATCAGGCAGGATGAAAAAATATATGTCACTTTACCTGCAGGATGTACATGTAGCATGAGCGTAGGCAATATTGACCTCATGGAAGAGACCAAAGGCTGCTTTGATTTAGGAAATGCCATTTTTTCATATTCAAGTGAGTATAATCCGGAATGGCTTGTTATCACACTCAAAGTAACAAAAGGACATTTAAGCCAGGAATATAATATTGGAAGGATATCTCCAACAGAGCGTTTCATAGGAAAAGTAGTCTTTGATTATCATGATAATACTCTGTTCTGGAATCGGGGACAGGGCTTTATAGGAAATCAGTATGGTAAATTCAAACTCCGTATCGAAACGGCGGAAGGCAACAGAGATTATCCACTTAATATAGAAGATGAAGTTATCTTACACAGTCCGCCCCTTGGGGTGAATGAATACAAATGTAGTATTGTTAAAGAGTCAGAGAATATCTTTCTTGAAGATGAAGCTATTCTATACGATGGTTCTCTTTTCATAGGAGATCAAGATGAACTTAGATTTACTAAAAGTATGATCGAGATCACCAACATCACTTATGAGGACGGTGATGACTTACGAAGTGTAGCGATTCGTAATACTTATATTGATCAAATAAAGTATCAGGGAATTCAATTTGTTGATAGTGAAGACAGAGAGTGTCCGGTATATAGCGGTGTAATGTTCTTTATGGGGAAAAGTATGAAGCGCCACGACTATTCGTTTGACGAAAAACTGTCTGATAAAGGTTATCAGCTTTACAAAATTAATCCAGTGAAAATCGTTTTTATTAATGAGCATACGCTTAGCATAACCAATGAAGAAGATGATGGAATATATTACTACAAGTATTATGATAAAATCGGATTGAATAGTCACTATGCTATTACAGATAGAGAGCCAACTTTTCGAAATCAGAACACTTATTATCTTGCTGATTTATACTTGTTCAGAAAAGAAAGGATAGAATAAATGCTTAATCCAATTGAAGCCTCCGAAAGCATCAAAGATGAGTTCATCAGTTATGTATCAACCAGCTTTCATATTGCTGATAGGGATTATGCTGATCAATTTGTCGCTGAATTAAACAAAAAGGATTCTGTAGCAAAAGGTCCTTATCTTGATATAAGTGATTCATTTGAAACTGGAGAAAACATTGAGAGCCTAATTGAGGAAGGTGAGCTTTCCCCGTTGTTTCGTGTCCTTGAAAAAGATGTGCCAGAAAATAAAAAGGAAATAAAACTGAATAGGAAGCTTTATCTTCATCAGGAAAAGGCAATTCGTAAGATTAATCAAGAACATAATTTGGTGGTAACTACTGGCACCGGTTCAGGCAAAACAGAATGTTTTATACTACCTATCATCAATTATCTTCTCAGAGAAAAGGAAGCAGGGACACTTACCAGCGGTGTAAGGGCTATTCTAATCTACCCTATGAACGCCTTGGCAAATGACCAGATGAAAAGACTTCGTTTGATTTTGAAAGATTTTCCCGATATCACATTTGGGGTATATAACAGTAGTACTAAGCAAGACGATGAGGCTGGAATAGCGGAATACGGACGTATATTCAAAGATGTCAATGGTCATGCGCTCAAGCCTCTTCCAAACGAAGCAATATCAAGAAAAACAATGCAACACATACCGCCACATATTTTGGTGACAAACTATGCAATGCTTGAATACATGATGTTGCGTCCTAATGATGACCTGGTCTTTTCTGGAGCGAAACTAAAATTTCTTGTACTTGACGAAGCACACATATACAGAGGAGCAACTGGTATGGAGACATCCTTGTTGCTAAGACGCTTAAAGGCAAGGATCAGCAACTCTTTGGAAGTTAGACAGATTCTTACCAGTGCGACTCTGGGTGGGAAGGAAGCAAACAAAGATATTGTAAATTTTGCCGAAACCTTATGTGAGGCGAAGTTCTATGAAGACGACATAATCAGATCAAAAACTGTCATGCCTGAATTTCCAGACACGATGGTAGATTATCCTGCTCAACTGTTTTCCGAGCTTTCCAATCCTGATAGTTCTCTGAATGAAATTCTCGATAAGTACAATGTAGAGTATGAGTCAAGTAACAGCGATGCAGAGATTATTTATGATCTTTGTATTTCCTCAACTTTATATAAGACGCTTCGAGAATGTGCTACAAAGCCAATGACGGTTAAGGAGATTACGTCTCTTGTAAACAACTCTATGTATGCCACGGAGGAGGATATTGTCAACCTTATCAATGTTGCTTCCCGTGCAGAAAAGAATAAGACTGCCCTCATTAAAGCTCGATATCACATGTTTGTCCGTGCGTTAGAAGGAGCATATATTACCATAGGCGATAGAAAACGGATGTTCTTGAATCGCTCCAAATATACACCTGATGGGGAATACAGGGCATTTGAAGCAGCAGTTTGTGATGACTGCGGTCGTATTGGTATTGCAGGGAAAGAACTTCATGGATTTTTTGAATTTGCAAATAATAGATGGGACAAAGAAGCAGAAGTGTATCTACTGCGTGAGCAGAATGAGAGATGGGAAGATCAGGAAGATGAAGACGACGATGTAGAAGATGAGAATGGAATTGGAAGAAACGATTTCCTAATCTGCTCAAAGTGTGGAAAGATACTTCATGAGAGTCAGAGAGCCGTTTTCGATTGTGATTGCGCTTCGCCAAACCTTATACGCATTCGTAAGGCCGAGATAAAAGGGACTAGGAATGAACACCGCTGCCCTTGCTGTAATACAGGGAATATGAAGTTGTTCTATCTCGGTTATGATGCAGCTACAGCCGTACTTGGAACAGAACTATTTGAACAATTACCAGAAAATGAAGTCGTACTTAAGAGCAAAACAGAAGAAGAGCCTTCAACTGGAGGCTTGTTTTCCATGGCAATTGCAGCGAAACCGGTAGTTAAAAAAATCAGGAAAAAACGTCAGTTTCTGTCCTTCTCAGATAGTAGAAGCGAGGCGGCTTTCTTTGCATGCTATATGACATCTTTTTATGAGGAATTTCTACGCAGAAGAGGAATATGGCATGTGATTGAAAAAAACAAGGAGAGCATCAACCGAAATCCATGGGAAGTATCCACTCTTGTTAATGAACTTACATCCTATTTTGATACAAACCGAACATTTGCCGAACCTGGAGATACGGGAAATGAAAATCTTACTGCAACAAGTAAAAGACAGGCGTGGATTGCTGTTTTGAACGAAATGGTTGGCGCCAGGCGTAGTACAAGTCTTGTATCGATGGGGATTCTGGATTTTGCTTATAAAGGAAATAATCCTCAACTGATGTCTGCAGTTGCAAAGAAATACAACAAATCTATCGAAGATGTTACTGCACTTTTTAATCTTCTCGTGATGGATATAGTATACAACGGGGCTCTTGAAGGAGAGGGTGCGAGCCTTACAAATGATGAAAGAGAGTATATATACTATACAGCATTTCCCAAGCGATTTGTAAAGTGTAAACAATCTGAGTCCGAGCGTAAAAAAAATTACCTGAGCGGTTGGATACCTAGGCAAAGGCCTACGGGTGGTACTTTTAAAAATGGACGCGTAACAAGAACCATGCAGGTACTTGATATCAGTGAGGAGGAAGCAATAGGCTTGCTTTCGGATTTCTGGGATGCAGTACTTGTAAAAAGTGAATATTCCATGATTCCTGATAATGGAGCAGAGTACTATATTTCAACGAATCGTTTTGTTATAAAAGCTGGTTCTGAAGAGTTGCCGGCATATGTCTGTGAAAAGTGTGGCAAGACCACCATGACAAATTGTCAGGGGAAATGCATATCTATAAAGTGTGATGGAAAACTCAGAAAAATATCGCACCATGATCTACTGGCCAATAATCACTTTGCAAGGCTTTACTCTACAGAGAAGATGCATCCTTTACATATAAAAGAGCACACAGCTCAACTTGGAAGAGCAGAACAGCAGAAATATCAAGAGATGTTTGTGAACAAGGAAATCAATGCTTTAAGTTGTTCTACAACATTTGAGATGGGTGTGGATGTCGGTGATCTTGAAACAGTTTATCTTCGTAATATGCCTCCGTCACCCGCCAACTATGTTCAGCGTGCCGGACGTGCCGGAAGAAGCATACATTCCGCAGCTTATGCTCTAACTTATGCCAAGCTTGGATCACATGATTTTACATATTTCGACAAGCCTGAACGTATGATCTCTGGAAAGATTGGTGTTCCTTTATTCTCAATTTCGAATGAGAAGGTGGTCCTTCGTCATATTTTTGCAGTTACACTGGCAGATTTCTTTGGTCATTACGAAGAAGTATATAATCAGAATAATGCAAACGAGCTTTTAAATAATGACGGCTACGAAAAGCTTGTCGATTACATCTCAAGCAAACCGAATGAGCTGCAAGATATTCTAAAGAGATCAATTCCGGCAAATTTACATGATAGTATGGGTATTTCTGACTGGTCATGGACTGAAAAGTTGATTGGCAATGACGGGGTTTTGAAAGTTGCAGTTGAAGACTTTAGAAATACTGTTGATTGGTATATCAAAGAATTTGCAAGACTAAAACGCAGAGGTGATATACAGGCTGCTGCACGGTGCGAGAGACAGCTTAAGGAATACCGTAGGGGCCCGGAAGACCAGCATGGTCGAAATGAATTAATTGAATTCCTTGTTAGAAATAATGTTCTGCCGAAATATGGTTTCCCGGTTGATACAGTTGAACTATACCAAGGGATAAATTCACCATCTGAGAAAAAATTGCAAATGGTACGTGACCTGCAGCTGGCAATTGCAGAGTATGCTCCTGATGCTCAGGTTGTTGCCGATGGAAAATTATATACTAGTAGATATATTAGAAAATTACCTCAGGCAACTGGGCAGGACTGGGAAGAAGTCTACATTGCGGAGTGTAAAAATAAATCCTGCCGGACATGGAATTACAGAAGAACAGAGCCTTCAAGAGATGGGGAAAAATGTATTTCGTGCCAGTCTCTCATTGAGAAAGCAAGATGGAAGAAAGCGATTGAGCCGAGAAAAGGATTTATAGCCGAGCCAAAACCTACAGCAGTTCCATTAAGGAAGCCTGATAGATCTTTTAAGAGTGAGGATTATTACATTGGTGATCCGCAACGTCAGATAATGACAAAAAAGACCTTTCTCATTAATGGAACTCATAAAATACAAATGGAAACATCCACAAATGATTCACTAATGGTAGTCTGCAAGGATGATTTCTTTGTGTGCGAGAAGTGTGGATATGCCATAAGTTCTATTTCTGGAAAGAATGAAAAAGATTTTAATTCTTTTGCAAAAAGTATCCAGAAGAAGCACAACAGTTCCTGGGGCAAGGCATGTGGTGGGAAATTGTGGAAACGTGAGCTTTGTCATGCCTTCAAAACAGATGTTGTGCAGATTGTTTTTGGGACATCAAGGGCAAAGAATCAAGCAACAATGCTCTCAGTAATGTATGCGTTACTTGAAGCAATGTCCGATGAACTTGATATCGAGAGAACCGATATAAAAGGTTGTCTCCACAAAGTTCGTTATGAAAATAGTATGGTTTACGCAATCATTCTGTATGACGGCGTTGCCGGAGGAGCGGGACACGTTAGAAGATTGGTTACGGAAGATTGTGAGATATTCCAGAGAATTATCACGAAGGCTATTACTATTACAAAAAGCTGTAACTGTAATCCATCCTGTTACAATTGCTTAAGAAATTATTATAATCAAGCAGTGCATGATATTCTGGATCGTCGTGAAGCCTACAGTTTCTTGGATGTATTCAGCGGGGGAGCTATTGTAATACCCGATGAAAACTTTGAAGAAGTATATGAAGCAAATCCCACTGAAGAAATTACAGAGGACAACCTCAGATTTGGAGATTCATGGCCTTGCAGCTATAACAACTGGAATGAATTCTCAGTAATGATCCCTGATAATTGTCAAGAGTATTTTGAGGACTTCGATTATTATCATATTCCTTTACCGACGGATGCTTATTGCAAGTGTAAAGTTGATGGAACAAGTCATGAATATGAAATTCTTCTTCTTTGGAAAGATCAAAAAATAATGGTATTTGAGGATGATAAGAAGAAGCTGGATGTTCCAGGATGGACAACAATGAAAGTAAGGGAAATTAACGTCAGAACATTTGCAGATTTGTTTTAATGGAGGAAGCAGTATATGGCACAAATGATACCCAGTACTCTTGCGGATGATCATGGGAGTTTTGGAGAAAGACAAGTTTTCGAGGCTCTTAGAGACAAACTGGATGACGATTTTGTGGTTTTTCATTCTGTTAGATGGAATGCTCCAAATGAAAAGAAAACAATTATCTGGGGAGAATGCGACTTTACAGTGTTTCATCCAATATACGGAATAATCGTTCTCGAAGTGAAATCCGGAGGGATTGAGTGTGTTAATAATAGATGGACATATATTCGTACTGATAATGGAGAGAAACACAGTATGAAGAGAGGTCCGCTGGAGCAAGGTGATCGCGAAATTCGATACAAATTTAAGGATTTAGTAGGCGACTTATTAGAGAACTCGCCAGAGTATGACAAGCAGTATTGCCTTGTTGAACCTGCAGCATGGTTCCCATCGATTAGCAAAAAAGACATCATAGGTGAACTCCCGATGGAGTACAGAGAAGAGATTGTACTATACGAGAATGCATTGGAGAATCCTCAAAAGTTTATAATGAGTATCTATGATTACTACGGCGGCAAAAAGCACACTCGTTTAAATTATCAATCATGCCAAAAAATTATTGATAGTTTTGCCCCTTTCTTCAGTGCAATACCAAGCCTAAAGTCAAAAAGCCAGGAGCGAAATGAAGAGTTTGTTCGTTTGACAAATGAACAAAAGTATTTGTTGGATTATCTGGAAGAACAACGAGTTGCTGCCATTCAGGGTGCTGCTGGTACAGGAAAGACAATGCTTGCAGTTGAGAAAGCGAAAAAGCTTGCCAAGACAGGGAAAGTGTTATTTCTATGCTTCAACAGGTATCTTAAGGAATATTTGCAGGGATTGAAGGTGGAGTCCCCCGAAAAGTATAACAACGTAGATTTCTATAATCTTCCTCAATTAGTATGCGCATCTATGAAGGTTCCGTCTGTTGAAAAGGACGATGTGCTTTACTATCTCTCTCATTTTGAAAACTATGACTGGAGTTATGTACATATCGTTATTGACGAAGGACAAGATTTTGAAAATGAGATTATCAATAAATTATATGATATCGCACTGCTTCAGGAAGGTGCCTTTTATGTTTTTTATGATAAAAAGCAGTTTGTGCAGGGACAGGAGTTCCCAGAATGGCTTGTTAAAGCTGAGTGCAGACTTGTTTTGAACATCAATTGTCGTAATACATATCAGATAGCGGATACAGCTGGAAAGCCTGTGGACATACAGCCGAAGGTGAAAGAGCGTTCGGTAAAAGGGGATATGCCAAGTTTTTATCTATGTGGGAATAAGAAAGAAGCATTGAAAACTATAACCAAAAGAGTAGATAAATATCGCGCAGCTAATTATCCATATGAAAAAATATGTGTTCTCACTCTTAAAACAGAGGCCAATTCAATACTCGCAGACGTCGAAAAAGTAGGTAATCATCTTATCAGGTATGAACGAGATGGAAAAGGTGTTCTTTTTACTTCGGCGAGAAAGTTCAAGGGGCTGGAGGCAGATGCAATAATCATTGTCGATGTGGATGGTGAATCATTCTCTAACGATGAAAGTAAACGTCTATTTTACGTAGGTAGCTCCAGAGCAAAGCATCAGTTGGATATCGTGTTTGTTGGGGATGATGAGGATCTAAAAAGGGCCGAAAAAGGGCTGTCTGATCAAACATTCCCAAATCCCAAAATCGGGATTGCAAGATGTTTGAACGTAAAGCCTGTCATGTCATCTGGCTAAAACGTGAGAAATGGAACATATTGAGATGATGAAAGGCTCGTACAACTGGCAGAAACACTTAAAAGGCAAAACAAACCGGAGCAAGGGGCATTTAAAAAACAAATAAAAGGCAGAATCTACCGCCTGTGTTGCGGCATTTGTAGAAAAGAACGACATATGAACCACCCGGAAAAAGCAAAAAGTGCCAGCAGTATATTTTCTTTCGGGTAGTAAAACAAGGAATGATTATGAGATGCATAAGGTGTAATACTGAATGGGATACAGACGTAAAAATTAAACCTTAGATGGCGGCAAAAGTAGGACTACATTTTCAGCCCAAGTTCCTTTCTGAAAGAGTCTTCTTTTACATGGGCGGGAACATTACAGCCAAAAATCTTATAGTACTCTTTTACCTGTTTACTTGGTGTTTCAACGGTTATTGTTCCGTCCTTTTTCCGGCAGCACATTAAGGACTGGCATCTGCCTATAATCTCAGACGTTGACATACCTGACTGACGCATACTCTTACGAAGCAGCAATAAAGCTGTAGTATCAATGATGTCATGCAGGATCTTTCCGCGCACAGTGCTGTCGGTCCATTTGGACAGAGGCAGAAGATCCAGATACTCCTTCGCGGTTTTAAAGACGACCTCGATATCTGTCCTTCCGTAGTAATCGGACAGAATATCTTTGGGAGATGCGTCAATATTGGAGATCAGAACATAGTAACCGTACTTTACGGTATACCAGTCTTTGTCCTTTACCTTGAGTTCAGCGTACTCATCTTCATGATCCACAAGATAATCGCTGAATCGTTTAAGGGCATTGTAT
>OCVV011228900.1_pt1 | contig 18842 bp, 20 predicted proteins | sample 1539721 | NCBI WGS metagenome assembly OCVV01 (sample SAMN02144230, study PRJEB22623) | gut metagenome | biome: sheep rumen | host: Ovis aries | place: New Zealand | reverse complement strand
CTGAGGCATAACGATGATGATCAATTGGAGTGCTGAGACAAGAGAAATCCTAGGATCTGGGTTCAAATCCCAGTGACCCCATTTTTATTAATTGGAATTTTAATTTTTTTTATCAAAGATTTTTAATACTTTTTTTATATTTTTTATTATTTTTAACTGATGATACGCTAATTTTTATTATATTAGGTTAATTAATTTTTACTTTTTAAGGAACCTATATATTTAACTTTAAATAAATCCTATATTACCTTATAATGACTTGATGATTAAATAGGGGGTGAAGGATTTAGGTACACTTAAATATATGAGTTTTTACTCTTTAATAGGTGAAATTGGAGTTGTATGGGATGATAATATTGATATTTTGAAACAGGTAGTGTTACCGGAAGTTTCTACAGGAGAACAAAATCCTGCTAGAATAGCCTTCACTGGGGTGGTTACAGAAACAAATCCTAGTAAAAAAATATTTAAATTAATGTCTGACATTAAAGATGTAGTTTTAGGAAAAAAAGTTACTTTTGATATCAGTAAATTTGATTTTTCAGATTTAACCGATTTTCAAAAAATAGTACTTACAAAACAATGTGAAATACCTTATGGTAAGGCAACATCCTATAAACATCTTGCAGAATTGGTTGGTAAACCACGAAGCGCAAGACCTGTGGCAAATGTATTATCAAATAATCTATTTCCATTAGTTATTCCATGTCATAGAACAGTACGTTCTGATTGGACAGTAGGTGGATATGCAGGAACAAATGATGGATATTTCAAACAACTTTTATTAGAAAAAGAGGGAATAAAAATTGATAAAGGAGTCATAAATAAAGAATTTAGATATCCTAACGATTTAATAAATTCTCTTTAACCTTAATCTTTTTTTAAATTTTATTTGAAGTTTAATTTTAACGTCTTTTTATTATTATACGCTCTGCTACTATTTGTGGTGGGATAGTGTCAGTAGCATCTCCAATAGTATGAACTTCTATTTTAGAATCTTTTTTCAAATCACGCATACTTGATTCTACTTGCTGATTGTCCTTGTTCTCCTTATAAATCTTTGTTTTTGTAGTTATTATAACAGATGTGTTTGTAGTGTTTGTATCGTCTTGAACATAAACTGTTCCGATGCTATTATTTGTTAAATTAGAATTATTTGTTGTATTTCCCATAACAACACCAGTTATATCTGGTAATTGATTAACAGTAGCAGAATAAGTTCCATAAACTATTCCTGCCAATACAACAATTACAACTAACATTTCTAAAGGAGTAAGTTTCATTTTATTTTTCCCGTTTTTATTATCTTATATAATTATATGTTATTTCTTTATTAATTACTTTAGCTATTATTCTAAGTCATCAACATATGTTGCATAAAATCCATCAGTATCTGCATAAATAGGTTTAAAACCATATTCTTCTGATTTTTTCATAGCATCCTGAATATATTCTCTTCCCCATGCAGTTATTGCTGCACCACATTCTTTTTTGTACCATCTGAATCTTGAATACCCGTAAACTCCATACATTGAATTAGCTAATCGTTTAAGTCCCTGCTGTTCAAAATCATAAGCCTTTTTCTGTTCAGGAACACTTTCTTCTTTCATCAGTTTCTTAATTTTTTGACGCTCATCTAAAATGTTTCCGATGATTGATGGAATAAATCCTTTCGGGTTTTTGAGGAATTTATAACCGTTTTCTGGACAAGTATAATATTCATCTTCACTTAATCCTTCACCGGTAGTAAATGTATCTGGTGAAATGTTCTGAGCAATAATTATGGTAGGATACAGACTTTTGAAGTCAAGGTATGCTATATGTTCAAATAATCCTTTTTCAGGTTCTTTCACATATCCTCCTTCATTTTTCTTGGATAATCTTCGTTCATTATATTCACTTGCTGAAGGTTTGTTTGGCACTATGTTGTTTTTTTCATAAGCCTTCCACATAAGGTACCATTCAATCATTTGGCCTGTAGTCATTCTTGCAATATCAAATAGCGGTTGACCTACAAGTCTGCTTTGAGCAATAGTCAGAGGTGTTATCTTATCACCAATCTTTGTAGTACTTACTGCATCATCCATAGAATAATCAAAAAGTTCTTCTAATCTTTCATCATCAGAATCCCAGTATTGGTATATTTTTTCTCCTGGAACATCTATTTTAACTTCATCAAACATTTCTTCATAAACTCTTTCCAGGGTATAACGTTCCAGTCTCATGTATTGTCTTATAAGTAAATATAGGTCAACATGAACTCTTCCCTTTATAACTCCCGCATTATTAAATCCTCTTTTCATAAACTTTATAGAAGAATTGTCGATACCTAAATTCAGTTTCACTTTAAGAACATCTGCTCTTTTCTTGATGTATGGTAAATCAAAGTTATCTGAATTGTATCCAACAAGTAAATCCGGATTTTCCTCTTTGATTATTTCAACAAAACGTTTCAACATTTCTTCTTCACTGTCTAAAGTTTCAACGAATTCTTTTTCAGATTTTTTTGTTGACAGAACTTTATTGAATCCGTAATTTCCACTAAGACTCATCATTATTATAGGATCATGTTCTGCTTCAGGCATTCCTTCAGCATTGTATACCTCAATATCAAAACTTAAAATTTTATTTCTTGTAATGGTATTTCCTGTATCTACAGGTTCTTCTTCCATCTTAAACAAAAGAACATCATCATCTATATTAATGTCACCATAGATTTCACGGTCAATATCATGTCCTTTTAATTTAATGATATTTCGGGGTGTTATCTGTTTATCTATAAGGTATCTTCTATAAAAGGGTATGTCGTATTCTCTGATTTCCTTTACTTCACTTAAATCACGAATAGCGTCCCTAATTTTAGGTACTTCCTGTGGATGTTTAAGTGTGATTTTGATAAACTCCCTTTCAACACCAATATCAATTTTATTTTCAAGTTCCAGGTTATCCAAGCCTAATTCACGAAGCTGATTTAAACATTCATCTAAATCATAGGCAAGAACGTACATATATGGAACAAATGAATTATCATAGGCTATGATATTTTTATTACTTTCAGGATCAGTTCCGAATAAGCGGATAATAGGTTTATCATTACGGGTAATATAATCAATATCGTTTAGAAGAATTGTTCTTGTTTGCATAGGATTAAATTTGTAAAACAAAATATTAAACATTTTATATTTTTAAATATAAAGTATTATTAAACCAAGTCCTAACAATAAATGTGATGAAATGACCTCTTTTAGAAAATTAAACAAAAACGATGATATGGATATAATTGCCAACGGAATCTATTTTAATGAGAGAAATTTATTTGATTTTCTCTTTAATGATAAAGATAAGGCAATAGTAGCTATTAAAAAATTAATAAATAGTGAATATGTAAATGAATATCATGGATATTTTATTACAGTTATTTATGATGAAGATCCTGAACAAATTGAAGGATTTGTAATTTCTTATGGGGTAAATCAAATACCTAAAGATTCAACATTTCACGCATTTAAAAATACAAAACAGTTTTCAATACCACTGGTTTTGTTAAACCGTGTGGTTGATAATTTTAAATTTTTGTCAAATAAGGATGATTATGTTATTCGACAAGTTTATGTTCTAGAAGAGTTCAGAAATAAAGGTCATGGCAGTAGATTAATAAAAAAATCTATACAAAAGGCTCGTCAGAATAATGCTGAAAATGTTCTTTTGGATGTTGAATATGGCAATGAATATTTTTTAAATTTTTGTAAAAATCTGGGATTTAAAGAGTATAATAAAAGATTAAATAGACTTAAAAGAACAGTTAATGGTTATAAATTAAAATATGAATTAAATTAAGGATGGTATTATGGATAAAGTTGATGATATTGTGATTATAATGGGAAAAGGAAGGGATTCAAATGCTTATATTATTGGAGAAACTTTAATTGACCCCGGAAGTGGAGAATATATAGATTATTTAAAGCAAGAGATTAAAGCTGCAGGAATGCAAATGACAGACATAAAAAGGATAGTCAATACACATTGTCACTTTGATCATATCGGAGCAGATAAACAGTTACAGGATGAATACGGTTATGAAATATACATGCATCCACTAGATTTGCAGACAGTTAAGCAAAAAGATGCAGAAGCAACAGTTGCAGCATCATTTGGTATGGAAGTTCCTGATTTGGATATTAAAGAATTAAATGAAGGGGACAAAGTTGAAGGATTTGAAGTAATACATACTCCTGGACATACTCGTGGTGGGATCTGCTTGTTTGATGGTAAAAGCTTAATCAGTGGGGATACAATATTCTCCGGAGGTAACTTTGGTAGAACGGATTTACCAACAGGAAATCGTGAACAGATGAGAGAATCTATTTTAAGAATATCAGAATTAGACGCTGTCCAGTTATTCTCCGGCCATGGACCTTATGCTATATCACAGGTATCAGAACAGATAGCATTGTCTGTCATGATAGCATCCAGATTATAATCTCCCTTTAAACTATTTTTTTTACAATGGAAGTAAGTTACTTTTAGTGAAGTATTTCTTAGTTTTCTTAATAGCTTTTGTCCTTACTAAAACACTTACCAAATCATGTTTTTCCAGGATTATATCATTTTGTGCAATTAAAACTTCATTATTCTTATGACACATTACAATTATAAAGTTTTCATTAGGACTGATATCACCTATACGTTTGCCGATAACCTTGTTTGATTTAACAGGAATATCAATAAGTTCAAAATCCCCTTTACCTGTAATAGCTAATTCTGAAACGTTTTCGGGAATAATCATCTTTTCAATATCACTACATGCTGCTAGTTCGGGACTTACAACTTCCTTAACACCTAATTTCTTAAATATTTTAATATGTCCTGGATTGGTTGTTCTGGCAATGACTTTGTCTATATTATATTTTTTAGCGGTAATTCCTACAAGTAAATTTATTTCGTCTACACTGGTGGCTGCTACAACAATATTGGCATTTTCAATACCTGCCTTTTGAAGAGTATTTCCCTTTGTAGCATTACCTATGATAATGTTAACGTCTTCATATTTCTTTTTAAGTTCCTTCATATTCTCTTCATTATCATCAATAAGGGTAATGTTATATTTTGGATCTTTTTTAAGTTTTTCAATAAGGTGAATACCGACTCTTCCACCACCAATAATAATTACATCTACCATAACGTTTCATCCTAAATCTTCTAATTTGATATTAGTAATCATGTTATATAAATTTTTAAAAATAATTATTAAATAGTTAAACTAAATATTTATACAATCTTTATAATTATAAAAAATTTATTAGGTTTGTGAAATTAATGGATTATAAAAAAGTTGGAGCATTGCTTGCAGTGGGTATTATTATACTGATTGCTATGATAATGTTTATAGGACCTGATCAAATTTTAAGTGCATTGCAAACAGCAAATAAGAATTTTGTTATTCTTGCAGTAATTATTCAATTTATTATAATATGGCTATGGAACACACGATGGAGTATTATATGCAAGTCCTTGGATATTCCACATAAACAGTTGCCGTTATTTGCAATGACAATTGTAGGACTTGCAATAAACGATTTGACACCAAGCGGACGTAGCGGTGGTGAACCTGTCAGAGCATATCTGTTAAGTAAAAGTTCATCAGAAGAATTTAAGAAAACCTTTGCTACAGTTATGGCAGATAAGTTGGGGGATACATTTCCATTCATGATTTTGGCAATATTCGCAATATCTTATCTTATGTTGTATCTTCATTTAAGTTCATCAATCTTTTCAGTATTGCTGGTTGCATTGGTTTTATTTGTACTGGCACTACTGTTTATAATATATCTGTGTATTAACGAATCATTCGGTATAAAAACAATCCAGTGGGTGTTCAGACAATTAAGAAGATTTATTTCAAGGGATTTGGATAAATATGAAGATCTTGCAACATCATCACTTGTTGGTTTCCAGAGCAGTTTATTATATCTGATAAATGATTACAGACTACTGTTAAAAGTTACAGCCATATCATTTTTAGTATGGTTTTTAGAGCTTTTAAGAGTTTATGTGGTGTTCTTAGCTTTTGGTGTGGAAGTATCACTTGGTATGATTGCATCCGTATTTTTAGTTTCAACTTTGATAGGTGTAATACCAATACTTCCGGGAGGATTGGGTTCTATTGATGGTGTAATGATTTTATTATACTCATTAGCAGGAGTTTCAGCTTCAATAAGTACGGCAGCAACCCTAGTAGAGCGTATGATTTCATTATGGATGGTTATTATTATAGGTGTAATATTGTTACCATTCTTTGGAACGGGAGCATTAGACTATGTTGAAGGTAGTTAAAGCTCTTCTTTTTAACTATTTTTTTTTTCAATTTTGTATTATGGAAATTTAAAATATGAATAACTCATTTTAAGGTTAAATTTAAATAACTGTTCAAATTTAGATAATTAATAAGAATAAAAGTTTTTTTAAATAATTTTTTTTTAACGGAGATTTTTTATTATGAATTCACCAATTATTGAAGATACTTATGCAGAAGCATTCAGTACAAAAGCAGCATATTTGTTAATAACAGCAGCAACTAAAAAATTAGCTCTTATAGCAGCAACAGAAGCAACAGGTTTTGCAACTTCATTTATAGGATGTCCTGCAGAAGCAGGGATAGACTCTTATTATCCTCCAGAAAAAACACCGGATGGCCGACCAGGTTATTCTATCATAATATGTCAGAATAAAAGTGAAAAAGTTAAGGAACAACTGCTTGAAAGAATAGGACAATGTGTATTAACTGCACCGACAACAGCAGTTTTTAATTTATTGTCTGATAGTGAAGTTCAAGACAATTTGGGCTTTAAATTATCTTTTTTTGCAGATGGATATCAGGAAAAAATAGAATTGTATGATAGGGATATGTATAAAATTCCTGTCATGAGTGGAGACTTTTTAATAGAAGAAAACTTTGGAATAACTGATGCAGTTGCAGGAGGAAACCTTTTTGTAATGGCCAAAACACAATCCTCAGCACTTATTGCAGCAGAAGCAGCAGTCAATGCTATTCGTGAAGTTAAAGGAGTTATAACACCATTTCCTGGAGGAATAGTTGCATCAGGTTCAAAAGTAGGATCTAAAAACTATAAATTCATGCACGCAACCACTAATGAAGAGTACTGTCCGACACTAAAAAACGAGGTAGACACCAAGTTACCTGAAGATGTGGAAGGAGTATATGAAATAGTCTTTGACGGATTAACAGAAGAAAGTATAAATCAGGCAACACAAAAGGCAATTGAAGCTATTAAAACAATTCCTGGAGTTGTCAAGATATCTGCCGGGAATTATGGTGGTAATTTAGGCAAATATAAAATAAATTTAATACAGTAAGGTGAATAATATGAAAGACGTACTCACACCAATTGAAATGAGAGCTACAGATAAAAACACTGAATACAATCATATTCCTACCATTGTTTTGATGGAAAATGCAGGTTCTAAGATTTCAGATTATATTGTAAATAATTATCCAGAAAAGAAAAAAGTATCAATATACTCCGGAACGGGTGGTAATGGTGGGGACGGTTTTGTAATTGCCAGACATTTACTTAACCATGGTTATAAAGTACGTTTGTTCCTATTGTCAAAACCTGAAAATATTAAAAATAAGGATTCCCAATTAAATTATGAATCTATTAAAATTATTGCCGAATGTGATAAAAACCTTAAATTAGAAGTTATCACAGATTCTTCTCAGATTGATCCTGATAATTCAGATATCATTGTGGACGCCATACTGGGAACAGGAGTCAACGGAAAACTAAGACAACCGGTATCAGGTGCAATAGACACAATAAATTATTCTCCTGCAATTGTAATATCTGTAGATGTACCTTCTGGAATGAATCCTGAAGACGGATTAGTTAAAGACAAGTGTGTAGTGGCCCATGAAACATTAACTCTTCATAAGATGAAAAAAGGATTAACCTTGGCACAGGAAAGTTATGTTGGTAAAATAACTGTTCTTGATATTGGAATACCTAAAGTTTCAGAGGAATATGTTGGAGAAGGTGATTTATTAAGAATTAAAACTCCTGATAAATATTCACATAAGGGCTATAACGGTTCAGTTTTAATTGTAGGTTCCAATCCAGACTATATTGGGGCAGTAGTATTTGCAGCAGAAGCTGCTTTAAAGATGGGTGTTGACTTAGTATTTATAATAGCTCCTGAAGAATCTGCAAACATTATTAAACAGTATAATCCTGAGTTTATAGTAAGAAGTGTTCCTGACAAAGTGCTTTCAATGGAGGCATATCCTGCCTTTGAAGACTTGGAAAAACGTGTCGATGCAATACTGATTGGTTCGGGTGCAGGTTTGGACGAAAAAACATCTGAGTTATTTAATAGGATATTAAACAGTACTGAAAAACCGGTTGTAGTTGATGCAGATGCATTAAAACTTATATCTAAAGAAAATTTATCTTCAAATGTTGCTCTTACTCCTCATGCAAATGAATTTAAACAATTGTTTGGTCAGGAAGTTCCAAAAAAATTAGAGGATAAAGTTGAATTATTATCAAATCTTTCAAGAGAATACAAATGTAAAATACTTCTAAAAGGAGTTGTTGATGTTATCACATCCGAGGATGATTATAAATTAAATAGAACAGGAAATCAGGGGATGACTATTGGTGGTACAGGGGACTTGCTTGCAGGACTGACTGTTGCTCTTGCTGCAAAAAATAATCTCTTTGAAGCAGCATATCTGGCTTCATTTATTTTAGGAGTAGCTGCAGATAATGTTCTTGAAAAAATAGGATTTAATTATCGGATAAAAGATATTTTAAAAGAATTATAAGGAATTAGAAAAGTAAGTAAAATATTGCTAATAATATTGTACCAACTACTCCTCCAAATCCTGAAACTATAATTGTGATAAGATTTATAGGGATATTAATTCCCGGTAAAATATTGGCAATGGTTAGTAAAATCCATCCGGATATAAAGTGTACTGCTATTTTTATAATGGTACTGCTGATATCCAATATAAATTTAAATGCAACAACACCAATTGCTATTAATATTATCAGGAAGATTAATTCAGTAATCATATTTTTCACCTCCTATTCAAATCCTTCATTTACTCTTTTTTCTATTTGTTTCATAATGGTTATAGCATATATTCCTGCACCATAACCGTTGTCTATGTTCATTGTCGCAATACCTGGAGCACATGATTGCAGCATAGCAAAAAGGGCTGTGAAACCTTTTTCTCCAACACCATAACCGGTGGATGTCGGCACGGCAATAACAGGCATATCAACAATTCCTGCAACTACTGATGGTAAGGCACCTTCCATACCTGCAAGTGTTATGATAACGTCAACTTTCTGATTTATCAGGTAACTGATTTTATCTATTAACCTATGAATACCTGCCACACCAACATCATATGTTTTTATTACTCTATAACCTGACTGTTCCAGTGTTATTCGGGCCTCTTCTGCAACTGGGATGTCAGCTGTTCCGGCAGTTATAATACCTACTTTCCCTTTTGCTTTTTTTATACTCTTATTGTTGATAGTTAATATGGATGCTGTTTTATAATAATTGGAATTTTCCAGTACCTCTTTGTTTATGTATTTTTTAATATGATTAAACCTATCTTCTGTAAGTCTTGTTATCATTAAATTATTGATAGAATGAATATTGTTGATGATATTTATCAGGTCGTCATCTGTTTTGCCTTGTGCATAAACAGCTTCAGGAACACCTAACCTGTTTTCCCTAGCACTGTCAAACTTAATATTATCCCCAAGTTCCTCAACTTGAGTAACCTTAAGCTGATTTTCAGCATCATCAATAGTAATTTCACCATCAATTAACTTTTTTAAAATATCTCTCATAAAATTCCTTCTAATTAAAGAATAAATACTTTATTCTATTTTTTCATAGTTCATAATTCTATATAAACATATCTATTTTAATATTTTAAAAGATAAACTAATTATATTAACTTAGTAATGGGAAAATCATGAAGGAATATAATGCATACTTATTAGTTGACGGAATAGTACAGGGAGTAGGCTTCAGACCAACAGTATACCGTTTAGCAAAAGTAATGAAATTAAACGGTTATGTAAGAAACATGGGAAACATAGTTGAAATAGTCTTACAAGGAAGTTTGGATGATATCAATTTATTTGTAGATGAATTACAGGAACATAAACCTGTTCGTTCAGAAATCAACAATATTAAAGTTGAGATACAGGAAGAAGTAACTGATGATAACAGATACTCTGACTTTACAATTATCGACAGCTCAAACAAAATATCAGGTTCAGCAGTCATACCACCGGATATGAGCATATGTGATGAATGTCTTGACGAAATTCTAAACACCGAAGATCAGCATTATTACTATCCGTTCACAGCATGTACAAACTGCGGTCCAAGATTCACATTAATCGATGAAGTACCATATGACAGAAAAAACACTACAATGAATGACTTTCCATTATGTTCCTATTGTGATGATGAATACAATGACCCGTTAAACAGAAGATATCATGCAGAAGCTACATGCTGTCCGGACTGCGGTCCAAGAGTATACTTATATGATGAAGGTGAAATCCCCTCAAGAGATCCTATACGCCAGGCAAGTCAATTAATAGATGAAGGAAACATACTTGCAATAAAAGGAATTGGTGGAACACACCTTGTATGTAAAACATCAACAGATGATGCAATAGACAATTTAAGAGAAAGACTTGGAAGAAAAACACAACCATTTGCATGCATGACTCCGGATGTTGAAACAGCTAATCTGTTTGTAGAATATAGTGAAGATGAAAGAAAAACATTGGAATCAATTGCAAGACCAATAGTTGTACTAAATAAAAGTGAAGACTACTGTCTTTCTAAAAATCTTTCTCCTGGTTTACATAATCAGGGAGTTATGCTACCTTATACTGGTTTACATCACCTGCTTTTCAAGTACACCATAGAACCAGCATATGTAATGACATCAGCAAATATGCCCGGAAATCCTATGCTTATAAACAATGATGAAATAGTCAGTAAACTTGATGGTATTGCAGATTACTATCTGTTACATGATAGAACAATTCTTAACCGTTGTGATGACAGTGTAATAAGATACAGGAACGGATTACCTGGATTTATAAGAAGATCTCGTGGATATGTGCCTAAACCATTTGATTTTTCAAAAATAAACACTAAAAACAACATACTGGCAGTAGGACCGGAACTGGATGTAACATTCTCACTACTTAAGGAAGGTAAATGTTACCCGTCACAGCACATAGGAAACACATCCAAATTCCAGACTTTAGAATTTATGGAAGATGCTATAAAACACCTGTTAAAACTAACAAGATGTGACAACCTTGATTACATAGTAGCAGATATGCATCCTGAATTCAACACAACAAAACTGGCAAAGCAGTTAAGTGTCCAACATGACGCGGAGTTAATACAGGTTCAACACCACCATGCACATGCAGCAAGCCTAATGGCAGAACACAAACTTGATGAAATGGTAGTTATAGCTGCTGATGGAGTTGGATATGGTGAAGATGGAAATGTATGGGGAGGAGAAGTACTATATCTTAACAACACAGGACATTACATTAATCATGGGGGATTACAGTTACAGGAAATGCCTGGTGGAGACTTAAGTACTAAATATCCTATAAGAATGGCTATGGGAATTCTTTATGGTCAAATGGATACTGAAGAATTAAGAAGTTTAATGAAAAATGAATATTCCTCCTTCTTTAAATATGGTGAAAAAGAAGTTGACATGACAATAAAACAACTTGAAAACAACTTCAACACATCCTACACCAGTAGTATGGGAAGAGTTCTTGACAGTATAAGTGTACTGTTAGGAATAAGCAGAAACAGGGGTTATGAAGGTGAATGTTCAATGAAACTCGAATCTGCAGCAAGAGAAGGATTCGATATGTTGGACATGAACCTGTCATCCAAAAAAGTGGATGGTAGAATAGTTATAAATACCAGTGAATTATTAATGGATGTTCTTGACTTGTTAAATACCGGAGTTTTAGTAGAAGAAATTGCTGTTGCATCCCAAAGAGCACTGGCAGAAAAATTGGCTCAACTGGCAATATCAGTTGCAAAATCATACAAAACAGATGTAATAGGAGTAACAGGTGGCGTATTTTACAATGAATTCATATCAAAAGTTGTTAAAACATGGGTAGAACTGGAAGGATATACCTTTGTACAGCATGAACAAACCTGTTCTGGGGATGGAAGTGTATCAATGGGGCAGTGTGCAATAGCCGGTTGGCTAAATAATACACACTAAAACTCATATATTATTTTTTATTTAATTTAGTTGATTGATAAATTATTTTTATATACTGATATGTTCTTCATAAATTGGCTCTCTAATAAACATAGTTTTGAGTGAAGCATGAGATTAATCAAACAATAATTTACATGAATTGATTAGTAAAATAATTAATATTTATTTTGAGAAATTTATTCCGTTTGAAAATGAAAACATGAAAAATTCAAAAATAGGAAGTATACCTGAAACTTGGGATGTAATTAAATTAAATGAACTTGTTAAAGTATATACTGGTTATTCATACAAAGGTTCAGATTTATCTGAATCAAAGAATGCGATGGCTACAATTAAAAATTTTGATAGAAATGGTGGATTCAAGGTAGATGGTTTTAAAGAAATACAAATTTCAGAAAGAGTAAAAGAACATCATTATTTAGAGTTATATGATGTGATATTGGCTTGTACAGATTTAACTCAAAATGCAGATATAATAGGTAATGCTGAAATTTTATTAAATAAATCAAAATATGATAAGATAATAATGTCCATGGATCTTGTTAAAATAAAGCCTAAAATACCAGAAATGGGCAATTATCTTCTACATGGATTACTAAGTACTAAACGATTTAAATATCATGCATTAGGTTATGTAAATGGCACAACTGTTTTACATATGGATAAAAAAGCAATTCCTAATTATGAAATAGCTTTACCAAAAGATTATAATATTTTAAAAGAAGTAAATAATATGTTAAAACCATTATATCAATCTATGTCAAAAAATATTTATGAAATAGAAAAATTCACAAAACTACGTGACACATTATTACCAAAGTTAATGTCCGGTGAAATTGATGTTTCTAATATAAATTTTGATTAATTTAAATATATATTCTTCTAATTCCTTTTATTTTATCAAAATCAGAGTCATATGAAACTATGTCAGTTACATTGAATTGTTTCATTGTCTCTAAAATAGTGCAATCACTATAGTTAACCATGAAGGAATAATATTTACAAGTAATTAATGCGTTATTATAATCATTCATGTTTAAATAATGAATATTATCCATGTCATATAATAAATTTATCACTTTATTTCTATACTTTGCGTATTGTTCTTTTTTTAAACGATTTAACATTTCCAATAAAACTGTACTATTAATTAGAGTTTTTTCTTCATTAATATATTGGGATAATATTTTTGCTTCTTCATGATTCTTAGCTTTTTCATTAATTAATGATAAAAGATAACAAGTATCTATAAAAAGCATGATTAATAACCCCTATATGCTTTTCTTTTTTCTTCTACAGAGTCTATTTCTTCCCCGCCTGAAACAATTCCTACAAATTCTTTTAAATTATTACCTTTAGGATTATCATGTTTTAATATTTTTTCAAGATTGTTTAAACTCATTACTGATTTTTTTGGAGTGGTGTCTCTTTTAATTCCTTCAATGATATAACGATTTACTAAATCAATTTGTTTAACACCTAATTGAGCACTTTTGATTTTTAATTGCTGTTTAACATCTTCATTTATACGAACTGTAGTTGCCATAATTCATCCTCCAATTTGTATATAAAAATATTATATTTGTATATTAATATACTTTATTACTTTATCAAGTATTAAACAACCAAATATAAATTTTGATTTAAAAAAAAGTTATTGTTCTAAAGTATTATTATTCTTCATAATATACTTTAGCATATTCTTCAGGATTATTGTATAAACCTATAGCAGCTAATGCTCCTATGAGTCCACCTTCACCTGTAACATATTCTACACGAAGATTGTTTTCTTCTGCAATACTTTTTGCTTCGTCAAGGTATTTCATTGACTTTTTAGCTTCTAATGCATATTTTTGTACTGCTTCCGGAATTTCAAATTTATCATAAACAACAAGTGCAGTGTTTTCTGACAATGTTTTTTCTTCGAGTTTTGACTTTACAGAAGAAATAAGATCTTCTTTTTCATCTTCCCGTACTGCAAATACTAATATTATTGACACACAGTTTTTGGTTTTGTTAGGATTGTTCGGATATAACTGACAGGTTATATGTTCAAGGTAATGGTAACCTTTTTCTTCTTGTATTTCATTAGCAATATTGTTGGCTAATGTCCATGTTGCTCCTTCTGTTGGGATGTCTGTGTCATCAAGCCCTATTATAACTTTTTTTAGTTTTGGTGTTATAATTGCAGCACGTCCAACTTTGGATCCTCCGCCCTTATCATATAATTCGATACGTTTTACTCCATCAGCTTTTCCACGACAGAATGCTGCTCCTACTCCAGCTCCTGCAAGACCTGCATGAACGATTTTTATTTCATCTTCTTCAATGCTTGCTTCCTGAATACCTGCTGCCTGGTAACTTGGTTTAAGTGTTAATTCGGTTTTACCTTTTTGAACCGTGTATGTATGTTTATTTCCGTCACGTTTTGCATCAAGTATTAATGGGCTGGTTTGTTTGTATTGTGTTATCATCCAGTCAGATCCTATTGGACATGGGTGATATTCTATTAATTCTATTTTTTCTTCATCAGTATCTGTTACTGTAAGAATTTCATGATATGGTGTAATCCACGGATCGTTATATTTTTCTTTTAATTCTTCTGGTGTTAAAATTTCCATTTTATGTTTCCTATAATTTATTTTAAAAGAATATAGAAAGGAGGTTAAGTTAGTTATGCTAATCTTTTAACAAGTTTTACAGCTGCTTCTACTGCACGTTTTCCGTATTCTACACGTTGATGAGCTTCAAGTCTTGTCATACCAGGACCAGATATTCCAAGGGTTACAGGTTTATTGTATTCAAGTGATAAGTCTGTGATTTTTCTTGCTGCATGTTGAACAACAATTTCGTCATGTTCAGTGTCACCTTCAATAACAGCACCAAGTGTGATTACTGCATCAACATTTCCGTCATCCAATAATTTTTTAATTGCTATAGGCATATCATATACGCCAGGTACTGCAATGACTTCTGTAATTTCAGCATCTAAAAATTTTGCATGTTCCTTTGCTAATTCTAACATCATACTTGTAATATCAAAATTAAATTCTGCTACTACTGCTCCTATTTTTATCATAATATCTATTCTCCTAATTTATTTTTTAATAATACATTTGGGCAGTTATACTAAGTATAATACGAATGCTGATACTGAACTAACTACCATTATGAATATAATAAATATTGCTGCTGCTTTTGCTGCGTCCATTTTTAATCTCTCCCTTATGTATTATGTTATTGTTATTTTATTTTTTACTATATAATATGTATTATATTTTACTTGCAATATACTCTGCCATTTCCTGTGTTGATGCTGTTCCACCAAGGTCAGGTGTAACTACTTTACCTTCCTGAATAACTTCAACAATTATGTTTTCAATTTTTCTTGCAGATTCTGATTCACCAAGATAATCCAACATCATGCATGCTGATAATATTGTTGCAACAGGGTTTGCAATTCCTTGTCCTGCAATGTCTGGTGCAGAACCGTGTACTGGTTCAAATAATCCGCTGTTATCACCAATGTTTGCTGATGGAATCATTCCGAGACCACCAACTAATCCTGCTCCTTCATCAGATAATATGTCTCCGTAAAGGTTGGATGTTACAATCACTTCAAAATCAAGTGGGTTTGTAATAAGGTACATTGCTGTAGCATCAACATAAAAGTCATTGGATTCTATTTCAGGATATTTTTCTGCAACTTCATAGAAGCATTTTTTGAAAAGTCCGTCTGAAATTTTAAGAACGTTTGCCTTATGTACTGCAGTGACTTTTTTACGGCCTGTATCCTTTGCATATTTGAATGCATATTCTGAAATTTTATCGGATGCTGCTTTGGTAATTTTTTTTCTGGCTATTGCTCCTTCAGGAGTTTCTTCTTCATCTCCAATGTACAGGTCTTCTGTGTTTTCACGTACAATCATGAAATCTATGTTTCCATATTTTTCAGGCTGTAATGATTTTACAGGTCTTAAGTTTACAAAGGTTTCAAGTTCGTGTCTTAGTCTTACAATAACATCTGCTGCTGTTTCACCTGCTGCTCCAAAGAGTACTGCATCTGATTCTTTTGCAAGTTTTATGGTTTCTTCAGGTAATGCTACACCAGTTTCTTCTTTACATTTATCTCCTGCTTTTGCATGAGTATAGTTAAATTCAACATCTAACTTGTCAAGTACTGTGGTGGTTGCTTTAACTACTTCTTCTCCAATTCCGTCTCCAGGGATTACTGCTATGTTATACATTTTTTAACCTCTAAAATCTTGTTTTATTTAAGTATTCTATTAATCCACCATTTTCTACAATTTCAAACATGAATTCCGGTAGTTTTGTGAAATCATAATCTTTTTCCTGGGTGGTATTTGTTAATGTTCCTTTTTCAAGATCTATTTTGAGCATGTCTTCTTCTTCAATATCATCCGGACCGTTTGGTGCTTCTACTAATGGTAATCCAATGTTTGTAGCGTTACGGTAGAATATTCTTGCAAATGATTTTGCAACTACTGCTTTGATACCTGCTGCTTTAAGTGCAATAGGTGCGTGTTCACGGCTTGATCCACATCCGAAGTTGGAACCGGCTACGATTACGTCTCCTTCCTGTATTTTGTCTTTGTAATGTAAGTCATATCCTTCCATTACGTGTTTACCTAAATCTTCTGGTTTGCTTAATGTTAAGTATCTTCCCGGAAGTATACTGTCTGTGTCTATGTCATCTCCTAATTTTAGGGCTCTTCCTTCGATAATTTTTTCCATATTCTTTAACCTCCTATCTTATTTTTTTTCAGGTGCTGTTATGTGTCCTGTTAATGCACTTTCAGCTGCTACTATTGGGCTGCTTAAGTATACTTTTCCTTCTGGACTTCCTTGTCTTCCTTTGAAATTACGGTTGGATGTTGAAAGACTTACTTCACCGTCACCTATTAATCCTATGTGTCCACCAAGACATGGTCCGCAGCATGGGTTACATACAAGAGCTCCTGCTTCTACGAATATGTCCATTAATCCTTCTTTTAGAGCCTGTTGATAAATTGTTCTTGAAGCAGGTATTACTAATGTTCTTACTCCTTCTTTAATTTTATTGCCTTTAAGTACTTTTGCTGCCTGCTGTAAATCTTTGAGTCTACCATTGGTACATGAACCTATGAATACTTGGTCTATTTCAACGTCTTCTACTTCACTGGCAGGTTTTACATTGTCTACGTGACTTGGACATGCAACTTGTGGTTCAAGGTCACTTACATCAATGTCAATTGTGTTTAGGCTTGCTGCATCAAGGTCTGTTGTGAATTTTGTGTATGGCTTGTCTGTCCTGTTTTTAAGGTATTCGTCTGTAATTTTATCAGGTTCTACAATACCTGTTTTTCCACCCATTTCTATTGCCATGTTACTAAGAACCATACGGTCTGACATTTCCATATTTTCTATGGTTTCACCTGCATATTCACAGGATTTGTATGTTGAACCGTCCTGTCCTACCTGTCCTATGATGTTTAGGATTACGTCCTTACTTGTAACGTTTTCCTGTAGTTTGCCGGTTATGTTGAATCTGTTTGTTTCAGGTACTTTGAACCATAGTTGTCCTGTGGCAAATACCATTGCCATATCGGTTGAACCTATACCTGTTGAGAATGCTCCAAGTGCACCGTTTGTACAGGTGTGTGAGTCACTTCCAACTATAACTGTTCCAGGTAATGCATGACCTTTTTCAGGTACTACCTGATGGCATACTCCTTCGTATACATCATAAAAATTAGTTATTCCCTGCTGTTTAACAAATTCTCTTAACATCTGATGGTTTTTTGCTGCATCTAATGTGTCTGCAGGTACTTGGTGGTCAAATGGGATTACTATTTTCTCAGGATCCCATACTTTGTCTGTGTTAATCTGTTCTAAAGCTTGGAGTGTTAACGGTCCTGTTAAATCGTGTACCATAGCAATGTCTATGTCTGCCATTACTATTTCTCCAGCTTCTACTTTATCTTTTCCTGAAGCTTTTGCTAATATTTTTTCAGCTATTGTCATTGACATGTTTTATGTTACCTCCCTAATTGGTAAATATTTATTTTAAAGTGATGTTTGAATTCTTTATAGAATAGATATATGATATTTTTTTTAATCTTTTTTGAAAGATAATTTCACTTTATATATATCTTTGATTATTTTGATTATTATTTTTATTGTATGGGTGTCTGATTAAAATATGTAAAATTAGTTTATGATTATTTATTTTCTTCAAAAAAATTCATTTAAAAAAATAATGGTTGGAGTAAAACCATTTTAAATTGGGAGGTTATATTATGTTAAATTTTCATGTTTTTTATAGGGAGTTTAATTTATCTTTATTTTTACTTTTTTAGGTGATTTAATTGTGATTTAATTTTTTAAGAAAGTATAATCATTTTTTTAATTGTTTTAATGATTTTTCTTACTTAATTAATAATTTAAAGTTTAATTTGTATTTATATAACATACGTTATTTTTTTTACTTCTACAATAT
>OCVV011320870.1_pt1 | contig 18843 bp, 14 predicted proteins | sample 1539721 | NCBI WGS metagenome assembly OCVV01 (sample SAMN02144230, study PRJEB22623) | gut metagenome | biome: sheep rumen | host: Ovis aries | place: New Zealand | reverse complement strand
CCGCTTTCCGCTTTCCGCTTTCCGCTCAAAGAATATTTCCCAGCTGCTCTTTTATCTTCTCCAATTCATCCTTCATAGCCACCACGATACGCTGTATCTCCACATGGTTGGCTTTCGAGCCCGTCGTGTTGATCTCTCGCCCCATCTCCTGAGCTATGAATCCTAACTTCTTGCCGCTGCCTTCCTCTTTGGCCATGACCTCTCGGAAATAGTTCAGATGTTTGGCCAGTCGAACCTTCTCTTCCGTGATGTCCAGCTTCTCTAAATAATAGATAAGTTCCTGCTCAAAGCGGTTCTCGTCAACATCTTTGATATTGGCATCGTTCAGATAGCTTCTGATGCGCTCTTTGGCTGTCTCTATGCGCTCCTGCTCATAGCGCGGTATCTGCCCCAGCAGCGTCTCTATGCAGTCTATGTGTTTCTCAAAGTCTTTCTCCAGTATGGCGCCCTCATGGCTCCGGGTGGCGTCAACATCATCGATGGCGGCCTTCACGTTAGCCATAAAGGCCTCTCGTTCGCCTTCGCTCAACTCGGTCTCCACGGCAACACTCCACACATCGTCGTGCTTCAAAATGGCGTCAAGCAACGTGTCGTCGCTCACGCTGGTACCCAGCTCCCGCGTCAAAGACTTCAGGTCTTCATAGCGCTGCTTCACGAGGCTTCCGTTCAGCGTCGTCGGGTTATCCTTGCTCTGTTCCTCACTGACGCCGACGTCGATCTTGCCGCGCTCCAGTTGGTTCAAGAGGCCACGGATGGCAAGCTCCTGCTCCTTGTAGCGGTTCGGTAGTTTGACGTTGGCATCCATCTGTTTGCTGTTGAGGGTCTTGATCTCTATGATGATATTCTTGCCCTCATAGGTGTATTGCTTCTTTGCGAAGCCGGTCATTGATTTCATATATATATAGTATAATATTTGTTACATTCCTTTTATATTGCGCGTAGCGCATAGTGACATTTTTGACTTCATCCTTCTGCCGTCTCATGTCTCATCGCCTTCTTTTTCCTGCCATCTCATGCCTCATCGCCTTCTTTTTCCTGCCATCTCATGACTCATCGCCTTTTTTTCATGCCGTCGCATTAGGCGCTTCATCTTTTACCGGATGCTGGCAACCAGTTTCTTGAACCCATCGGTCATATGGACCCTGTTTGTCCCCTTGTCGTCATAGATGAAGCAGACGGCTTGCGTGCCGCTGTCGTCAGGGTGCTGCGCTATGAACTCCAGCGACCGCTCCATTCCCATCACCATGAAGGCGGTGGCCAAGGCGTCGGCTCGCCAGGCACAGCTGTCTATCACCGACACGCTCAGCAGCGTATGTTCTACGGGACGTCCTGTCCGTGGGTCGATGGTGTGCGAATAGCGGACGCCGTCCTTTTCATAGTATTTCCTGTAGCTCCCAGAAGTGACTACTGAACAGTCTTTCAACACGATGCTCAGCGCCACCTCGGGCTCGCTGTCTTTCGTCTCGGCGGGCCGTTCTATTCCCACCTTCCATTCACTCCCGTCGGGCTTGCTGCCCTTGGCATAAACTTCGCCGCCTATGTCCACAAGGTAGTTGTCTATGCCGTGCTGCTCCAAAAAGCGACTCACCAAGTCGGTGGCATAACCCTGCGCTATGGCGTTGAAGTCGAAGGTCACCTCCGCTTGGGGCTTGCGGACTATGTAGCGCCCCTCGGCTATGCTGTCTATCGTCGGCTGCTGTCCGGTGTATTGCCGCAGGCTGTCGATGAGGGCGTCGGTCATCTCCTCTCGTTTCGAAAACCCAAAGCCCCACGCATTGACGAGCTTGCCTACCGTGCAGTCAAAGGCTCCTTCGGTGAAGCTGTTCATCTCTATGGAGTGCCGCAAAAGGGTGGCGAAATAGTCGCCGACGATGCTGTCGCGGTTCTCGTTGACTCTGCGCAGCTGCGATTCGGCCACCCACAGCGACGCCGTCATGTCGAAGTCGTCGAGCAGCGAGTCGATGGACCTCTTCATGTCGCGTCCTTCCTTGTCGTAGTATATGATGGAATAGTAGGTGCCCTGCGCTTTGCCTTGCAGCTCCATGCGCTTCCCTTTGGCGCTCTCCGGCGCACACGCCGTCAGCATGATGGCTGCCGCCACACAGATGACACCAATGACACCAATGCCGCCAATGCTTTTGCTTCTCTTCATAAAATTCGCTCTTTGGGGGTTGTCGCTATTTCTTCTCTATGTGCTCCGCCACAAAAAAAGCGTTCGGGTTTCTCCGAACGCCTTTTATATTGGAGTATTGCTGTCTTATTTCTTGAGGACAACAGTGCGGGTGTTGACGCTGCCGTTGGCAAGCTCCACACGCAGGATGTAGGTGCCGTTGCTCAGGGTGCCAAGGTCGATGACGGTGCCGTTGCCGCCATTCATCACCTGCTGTCCCATCAGGTTGTACACGCTGACATTCTTCACCGTCGCCGTAGCTTCAATGTTGACGATGGAGCTTGTGGGGTTCGGGTACACTTTCAGCATCTCGTTGTCGACATCGTCGATGCCTACATTGGCCAGAATGGTGGCGTAGGCTGTGTGGCTGCATCCCGTGGTGTTGTTGGTGCCTCTCAGCCAGATGTCGGTGTTCTGGTTCACTTCATCTAAGGTGAGATGATCTTCGGTGCTTCCGTTGTACCACAAATAGCTGACGCTCTGGTTGCAGTTGGCATACAACGTGGCGCCCGTACCGGGGGTAACACGCAAGTCTCCGCTGATGCTTACCTGAGGCGATTTGTAGATGGTCAGGTTCAACACGAGCATGCTGTCGCATCCGTTGACGGTCTTGCCGATGCTCAGCGAGTCAACAACGCTCGATGTGTAGTTCATAGTGTTGTTATTGACAGTAACACTGTAGTTGTCGCAGGCTCTGTCGGTGATGGTGGTGTATTGAGTCTTGTTGATGGTGATGTGATAGGTCACCGTGCTGTCATAGCATTTGGCTACCGTGCGCGGGTGGAACACGTTGATGTTTTCCGGCTTGGTGTCAAAACCGTTCAGCTCTGTGGTGAATGTACGGCTCTCTCTGATCCAGAATGCCTGCTCGTTGTTGGAAAAACGGAAACGCAGCTCGTTGCAGGCTGCGATGGTGGAATCGTAGCTTTTCTCTTCGGGCTGGATGATGGTCAGATTCAGCGTCAACAACGAGTCGCAATGGGGGTTGGAATTGATGTCTTCATAGTTGTAGGTGCCGCTTGTAGTGTAGGCCGTCCCTTTCCAAGTATACGATTCGCAGGCTGTCTCGGTGTAGCTCTTCACGGCGATGGTGTCAAGCTGCAGGTTGATGGTCACTATACTGTCGCATCCGTCAACGCTCGTGAAGGTATGGGTATGATAACCATCGCTTACGAATGTCTCGTTGGCCCAATTGTACGAACATCCTCCGTGGATGATGCCCGGAATGGTATCGTTGTATGTAGCATGGATGCTCAGGTCGAGGATGTAAAGGGTGTCACCAACAAAAGCGGTATGCACCCCACTGGTGGTAAAGGTCTCGCCGGTGATGGACCATGTGTAGCTCGTGCAGGCATTGACGGTGTTGTCAATGTGCACCGATGCATTCACTTGTGCTTTCATCGCAAAAGGCATCATCAATGCTGCCATGAACAGAAAGAATACTCTTTTTTTCATCTTCTAGATTGGATTATTTTTGTTATACTACTATATTATTTATTTTCTTAACCGTTTGTCATTTAACAGAATGGGTGCCATACCATCCTCGTTGCTGACAAATTATCAACATGCAAAGATAGTAAAAATTTTGAAAGTGGCCGTTTTTTTTTATTTTTTTATCTTCTCGTCGCCACTTCACATCTCTTATCAACGGGGGGTAGGGGAGTGGCTCCCCCTATCTGCGCAACAACTCTATGACGTTCTCCACATGCTGCGTGTGCGGAAACATGTCGACGGGCTGTATCCGCCCCACGGCGTAGGCGTCAACCATCATCGCCACATCACGCGCCTGCGTCGCAGGATTGCAACTCACATACACGATGCGCTCGGGCCGCACGGCAAGCAGCTGCTGCACTACCTTCTCGTGCATCCCGGCGCGCGGCGGGTCGGTGATGACGACGTCGGGTCGACCGTTGGCGGCAATGAACTCGTCGGTGAGCACCTTGGCCATGTCGCCAGCATAAAAACTGCAGTTCTCTATGTGGTTCATCGCTGCATTGGCCTTGGCGTCGGCAATGGCTTCCTCTACATATTCTATGCCTACTACTTTCTTGCACATGCCTGCCACAAACTGCGCTATCGTGCCGGCCCCGGTATACAGGTCGTATACGGTCTCGCTACCTCGCAGGTCGGCAAATTGCGCCACGAAACTGTATAGCCGGTAGGCTTGCTCGGAATTGGTCTGGTAGAACGACTTGGCGTTGATGCGGTACCGCAGCGGGACGCCGCCTTCATAGCGGGGCATCTCTTCGGTGATGTGGTCGATGCCGTGGTACGTGACTACGTCAAGGTCGGTGTAGCTGTCGTTGTATTTGCTGTTGACGATGTATTGTAGCGAGGTGACCTCGGGAAAAAGCGTTTTCAGATGCTCCATCAGCGGCACTAACCATTCGCGCCGCTCCTCGGCAACAATGACGATCACCATCCACTCCCCGGTGCTGCTGCATCGCACCACGATGTTGCGCAAAAAACCGCTGTGGTTGCGTATGTCGTACAGCGGCAACCCATGCGAAAAGGCATAGTCGCGCACCGCTATCCTTATCTGGTTCGACGGGTCGCGTTGCAACGCACAATGCTCGATGGGGATGGCTTTGTCGAACACCGTGGGCGCATGAAAACCGATGGCACCGGGATCGTCGTCGGCCAAAATCTCGCCGTCGTTGCGCCACCGCTTGTTGCTGCAGGTAAACTCCAGCTTGTTGCGGTAGTAGTAGATCTTCTCCGAACCGCAGATGGGCAGCATACCGCTGGTGTCCAAATGCCCCAGCCGCTCCAGATTGTCTCTCACCTGCTGCTCCTTGAACTGCAGCTGGCTCTCGTAGCGCGTGGTCTGCCATTTGCAGCCTCCACATACGCCGAAATGCGGACACACGGGGTCGACTCGTAGCGGCGAGGGCTCTTTGACGGTCACCACTCGCCCCTCGGCATAGCTCTTCTTTTTCTTGATGATCTTCAGGTCTATCACATCGCCAGGCACCACGTGGGGCACAAAAATGACCATGCCTTCGTCGCGCACTATCGCCATGCCCTCGGCACCGGCATCGCTGACTCGCACATCGTGCATTATGATTTCCTGCTTGGTCTTGCTCATTTTCATCGGTTGCTTGTTTTCTTGATGTTTGCTTCTCTCGTCGCTTCTCTCGTCGCTTCTCTCGCCGCTTTTTCGTTGCTTTTTCGCCGCTTCTCTCGCCGCTTCTCTCGCCGCTTCTCTCGCCGCAGGCACCGCTTCTCACGGCACCGCTTCTGCCTAAAAAAAAAGAAGTATTGTCCTCAATACTTCTTCCTCTCTGTTCAGCACAGCTATCCTCCCGGATAGCCGGCACGGTATCTTAACGCTCGTCAGATACGGTCAGTTTTTTTCTGCCTTTGCGACGACGGGCCGACAAGACTTTTCTGCCATTTGCCGTCGACATTCTCTGACGGAATCCGTGCTTATTTGCTCTTTTTCTGCGTGATGGTTGGAATGTTCTCTTCATTTTTTCTCGTTTTTGAAGTTGCAAAAGTACACAAAAAAAACAATATGGAAACAAAAAAATGTTGAAATCTTTTTGATAAAACGGCAATGTGCTGCAAATGAATGAAATAAAAAATATTATTACTTCTCCTTTTCTCATTTCGGAAAAAACTTGTACATTTGCATTTTCAAATTTTCGCCACCTAATTCGCAAAATGATGGATAAATCAGCATTTAATGTCAAATTGTCGAACCTCTGTCGCTATTCAATGATGGACAAGTCGGATATTCAGCAGGAAAGAAACCGCTACCCCTACTGCTCCCTCCTCCAGATGATGGACATCCTCAGCGACAAGGCTACGGGTACCTCTCAGTGGGAACATCGCTTCCTGCCACGCACCATGCTCTACTTGGTCGACAAAAACAAATTCCAAACCTATCTCGACAATGTCGCCCTTACTGAAATACAGACACCTGCCGACCTCAAGGCCAAGCAGGAAGTGGAACAGGCAAAAAGCCAGGAATATAACGCCGCCGAATCGGACGCTTTCGATATCATGAAGGAAATCAACGCCTACCAGGAGGTCTCTTTCAAGACGGCTCCCAAAAGCGTCATTCTCTCCAAATTTCTCGAAACTAGCAATTATAACCCTGAGGATTTGGGCGTCGCCGACGAGGTCCCTATCGAAGTTTTAGGCAAAAAAAGTATTCAGGCCGACGATTCGTTAGACACTGAAACTCTTGCTGTTGTGCTCGAAAAGCAGGGCAAATTCGACAAGGCCGTGGCGGTATACGAAAAATTAATTGTGAAATATCCCGAAAAAAGTAGTACTTTTGCAGTTCGAATTTCGGAACTGAAACAAAAAATTGATAATAAATAAAAAATAAATAAACATGTACAACTTTATCGTTATTTTGATCCTTATCGTCAGTGTGCTTTTGGCTGTTGTCGTCCTGGTTCAGAACTCTAAGGGTGGTGGATTGGCCGCCAACTTCTCGGCTCCTAACCAGATCATGGGTGTCCGCAAAACCACCGATTTCCTCGAAAAGGCTACCTGGACGCTCGCCGCTGCTCTCGTGGTCCTCAGTCTCATCGCCACCATCAGCATCCATTCCGGCAAGAAAACGGTACAGCAAAAGAATGTGGTCAACACGGAACAGGCTGAGCAAATGCCTAACGCTGCCAACGCTATGCAGGGCGCCCAAAACGCTCCCGCTCCTCAGCAATAATTAGCTTCTGACGCAGAAAATAGGGAGATTTGTCGCAAGGCAAATCTCTTTTTTGTGCCTATGAATAACGTCGAACGTCTCATCTTCTCCTTCTTCCCTCACGACCCTACCGACGGTCAGCGCGCAGCGTGCGCCAGCATCATCGGATTCCTCTTCGACCCCGACCCCAACGCTGCCTTCATCCTCCGCGGCTATGCCGGCACGGGCAAAACTTCGCTCGTGGCGGCACTCATCAAGGCGGCTCCGCACCTCAAAATCAAAACGCAGCTACTGGCTCCTACAGGCCGCGCCGCCAAGGTGCTCTCGGCGTATGCTCACAAAAAGGCTTTCACCATCCACAAAAAAATCTATACCACCGTTACCGACGCCACTGGCGCCATTCGCTGCGTCAGGGCGCAAAACAAACACGCCTACACGCTGTTCATCGTCGATGAGGCTTCCATGATTGGCACCACGGCGGACGAGGGCGCCTCGTACATCGGCCGCCGCTCGCTGCTCCAAGACCTCGTGGATTTCGTCAAAGAGGGCTCCCACTGCCGCCTCATGCTTATCGGCGACGGCGCTCAGCTCCCCCCAGTGGGCTCTACCGAAAGCCCCGCGCTCTCGGCCAACTACCTCGCCGCCATGGCGGGCCTCAACATCCGTCAGGCGGAACTGACCGAGGTGGTGCGCCAGCAACATCAGTCGGGCATCCTTTCTACGGCTACGGCAGTGCGCCACACCATCGCCACGATTCAGGACTTCGACGAGGTCCCCCTGCCGCTCTTCCACCTCGACGGCTTCGACGACGTCGTCCGCCTCAACGGCGCCGACCTCGAAGAAACACTGAACCGCGAATACGGCTCGGGCAACCTCGACGACGTCGTCTTCGTTTGCCGCAGCAACAAACGCGCGAACCTCTACAACGACGCCATCCGCAACCGCATCCTCTTCCGCGACAGCGAAATAGGAACGGGCGACTACCTCATGGTGGTGAAAAACAACTACCACTGGCTCGAGGACGGCTCGGAAATCGGTTTCATCGCCAACGGCGACATCGTGGAGGTCATGGCGGCTCGACACTATGAGGAACTCTACGGCTTCCATTTCGTCGACGTCACGCTCCGCTTCATCGATTACCCCGACGCGCCTACGCTCGACTGCAAAATCCTTCTCGAGGCGCTCCACTCTGAGTCGCCGTCGCTGACGCGCGACGAGTCGCAGAAACTCTTCTCGCAGGTGCTCGCCGACTATGCCGACCTCCCTACTAAGGCTCAGCAACTCAACGAGGTGCGCAACAACCCCTACTACAATGCGCTCCAGGTGAAATTCGCCTACGCCCTCACGTGCCACAAAACGCAGGGCGGTCAGTGGCCCGTGGTGTTCGTCGAACAGGGCTACCTCACCGACGAAATGATCAACCGCGACTACCTCAGGTGGCTCTACACGGCCATCACCCGCGCCTCTCGCAAGGTATACCTCCTCAACTTCGAGGACCGTTTCTTCCCGGCGGAATGAATGGTATCAATTCTTTTTGTACTTTTGCACCGCCTTATCATGATTGACTATATGTTTAACTTGAATATTTCTAACTGTTTACAATAATATGGCCCACGCTTCTGTCAACTCAAATGCCAATAATAACGGCTCTCTCCGCGTGCAGGCCTCGGAAAAACTGCGCCGCAACAGAAAAGTCTTTGGCACGCTCTGCGGCATCGGCGCCGCAGTGTGCTATGGCACCAACCCGCTCGGCGCTCAGCTCTACAAAGAGGGCATGTCGCCCTCCAACGTCCTCTTCTGGCGCTTCAGTATCGCTTGGCTGATTATCGCCCTGGTCATGCTGTTCCGAAAGGAGTCGCTGCGCGTCACCGCCAAGGAGTTTCGCGTACTCTCCGCTCTCGGTTTGCTCTTCATGGCCTCGTCGCTGACGCTCTACATGAGCTTCACTTTCATGGATGTCGGCGTGGCGTCGACAATCCTCTTTGTCTATCCGGTCCTTACGGCGGCAATCATGGCCATCTTTTTCAAGGAAAAAATCACCCTCGCCACGGTGATATCGATAGTGCTCTCTTTCGTCGGCGTCATGCTCCTCTATTGGCGTGGCGGCGGCGTCACGCTCTCCTCGGTCGGCGTCCTCCTGGTGCTCCTCTCGGCGCTCACTTATGCGGTCTACATCATCATCGTCGACCGTAGCCATCTGCAGATGTCGTCGTTCAAAATCAATTTCTACGTGCTGATCTACTGCGCGATGGGCAATGTGGTCTATTCGCTGTGCCTCGGCCAGCCGCTTCAGCTGCCGGCTTCGCCAACCAGCTGGTTCTATGTGGCTTGGCTCGCCGTGGTGCCTGCCATTATGGCACTGGTCATGATGGTTTACGCGGCCAAATATATCGGCTCTACGCCTACGGCGATCATGGGCGCCCTCGAACCGCTGACGGCGGTGCTCATCGGCATATTCCTCTTCCACGAGGAGTTCTCCTCTCGTCTCGCCATCGGCATCATCCTTATTTTCAGTGCTGTAATACTTATTATCGTCAGAAAAGAAAAGCCGGCACAATAAACCGCTGCTTGCTACGTTTCTCATTATTGGTTACCTCTAAAAATTCAATAAATTCGCGTTTTACTTGCAAAACATATTCATAATTAAATAAATAGTTCACTGTTTAATAATAATCATCGGAAGTTCCTAAAAGTTAAAGTTAAGGTTAACGTTAAAGTTAAAGTTAACGTTAAAGTTAAGGTTAAAGTTAACGTTAAAGTTAAGGTTAAAGTTAAGGTTAAAGTTAAGGTTAAAGTTAAAGTTAAAGTTAAGGTTATCGTTAAAGTTAACGTTAAAATATTCATAAGAGGTTTCCTATTATATTATAGTATTAGTCAACAATAACAACACACACCATTAAAACCATTCTCTGAAGTCGTCATGTCGCATCTCGCACTTCTGCTGCTGTTCCTTATCGCCGCCATGAGCATCTCGTTCCTATGCTCCATCCTGGAGTCGGTCCTAATGTCTACTCCGCTCTCCTATATCACCATGAGAGAGGATGCCGGTTTCAAACCTGCCACGCGTTTCAAAAAATATAAGATGGACAACGGCCAGCCTATCGCTGCCATCCTTTCGCTCAACACCATCGCCAACACTATCGGCGCCGCCGGCGTCGGCGCCCAGGCTGCCACCTTCGGCGGCAACTGGTTTGGCATCGTGTCGGCGATCACCACCGTCCTCATTCTTGTTTTTTCTGAGATCATCCCCAAAACCATCGGCACTTCCCATTGGAAAAAACTGATGGGTTTCACTGCGCATACCATCCGCGTACTCATCGTCATCATGTATCCGTTCGTCCTCCTCATCGGTCTTATTACCAAACTCTTCTCTCGCGACGACGATGAGGCCTCCGTGAGCCGCGAAGAGGTGGCCGCCATGGCCGACGTCGGCGAGGATGAGGGCGTGCTGGACGAGGACGAGAACAAGATTATCCAGAACGTCATCAAACTCGACAACGTCAAAGCCTACGACGTCATGACGCCTCATAGCGTGGCGGCCGTGGCCCCTGAGTCGATGACGCTGCGCGACTTCTACAAAGTGGAGGAATTCAGCCACTTCAGCCGCATCCCCGTCTATGCCGACGACCCGGAGTACATCACCGGCTACATCCTGCGTAGCGACGCTCTCGAGGACCTCGCCGAGGACCGCTTCGACAAAACACTTCACGAAATCAAACGCGACATCCCGCTCTTCAACGAGGAACAGTCGGTGAGCGAAATTTGGGACTCGCTGCTCAAACATAAGGAACAGATTGCCATCATCATCGACGAATACGGCGGTTTCCAAGGCATCATCACCCTCGAAGACATCATCGAGACCATCTTCGGCCTCGAAATCATCGACGAGAACGACGAAGTGAGCGACATGCAACAATATGCCCGCGAACGCTGGCAACAGCGCCAACGTCGCTTCAAGAGCATCCGCCTCCCCGACGAAGAAGCGGATGCTAAGGAAAGTCCCGTGAGGAGTTAAGGGAACTCAAGGAAGTTAAGAGAACTCAAGGAAAGTTAGAGAAAAGTTAAGAAAAGTTAAGAAACAATACGTATTGTCTAATCACTAATCACTAATCACTAATCACTGGTCACAGGTCACTAATCACAGTTCACAGTTCACTAATCACCAATGAACATCGCAGCACTCGTTTCCGGCGGCGTCGACAGCTCCGTCGTCGTACACCTCCTCAAAGAGCAGGGCTACAACCCCGACATTTTCTACATCCGTATCGGCATGGAGGATGAAGAGGGCTATATCGACTGCCCCGCTGAAGAAGATATCGAGATAACTACTTTTATTGCAAAAAAATACGGCTGCCGCTTCGAGGAGGTCAACCTGCACAAGGAATACTGGGACAACGTGGTGCGCTACACCATCGAGTCGGTCAAGAAGGGCCTGACGCCCAACCCCGACGTGATGTGCAACCGCCTTATCAAGTTCGGCGCCTTCGACGACAAGCGCGGCCACGACTACGACCGCATCGCTACGGGACACTACGCCTTGTCTACGCTCCGCACCGCTGACGACGGCTCCGCCAAACCGTTCCTCGCCACTGCCAAAGACCCCATCAAGGACCAGACGGATTTCCTTACGCAACTCACCTTCCCTCAGATCGCTAAAGCGATGTTCCCCATCGGTCATCTTATGAAGCACGAGGTGCGCCAACTGGCCGCCGACGCCCACCTGCCCTCCGCCGACCGCAAGGACAGTCAGGGCATCTGCTTCTTGGGAAAAATCAACTACAACGACTTCCTCCGTCGCTATCTGGGCGAACGCGAAGGCAAGATCGTGGAACTGGAAACGGGCAAGGTGCTCGGCACCCACAAGGGCTACTGGTTCCACACCATCGGACAGCGCAAAGGGCTCTTCCTCAGCGGCGGCCCCTGGTTCGTGGTAAAAAAGGACATCGACGAAAACGTGCTCTATGTCAGCCAAGGCTATACGCCTGAAGCTCAATACGGAAAGGAAATCAACTTGCTGGGCTTCCACCACCTCAGCGCCGACATCTGGAACACTCCCGCCTCGGATAGCCCCGTCGACGAATGGAACATACCGGTCTTGTTCAAAATCCGCCACACCCCTGAGTTTGCTCACGGCACCCTCTCGCGCGTCGAAGACCCTGTCTACGGCACTCTCTTCCACCTCTCTACCGACACCAAGATTCAAGGTATCGCCGCCGGTCAGTATGCCACCATCTACGACTGCAACACCATCTCCGGCGTCGACTACGACGCCCACCTCGTCGTCGCTACGGGCATGATTGTCTGACGCAACCTTCCTCCGCTGACTTCGTTGCGTCAGCCTACCGACGCCTTCAGCTTCTCGGCGTTCTCGGCCAGCTGAAGGGCTTCGATGCACTCCTCGATGTCGCCGTCCATAAAGGCGGGCAGGTTGTGCATAGACCACCCGATGCGGTGGTCGGTCACGCGGCTCTGCGGATAGTTGTAGGTGCGCACCTTCTCGCTGCGGTCGCCGGTGGCTACCATGGTCTTGCGCTTCGACGACAGCTCTTCCATATATTTGTTGTACTCGCGCTCGTAAAGTCGCGTACGCAGTATGCTGATGGCTTTCTCCTTGTTCTTGATCTGCGACTTCTGGTCCTGCATCGACACCACGATTCCGGTGGGAATATGCGTCAGGCGCACAGCCGAATAGGTGGTGTTGACGCACTGCCCTCCCGGACCGCTGGCACAGAAGGTGTCGATGCGCACGTCGTTCATGTTCAGCTCAACATCAAATTCTTCGGCCTCGGGCAGCACCACCACTCCGGCGGCACTGGTGTGGATGCGTCCCTGCGTCTCGGTGGCGGGCACGCGCTGCACGCGGTGCACACCGCTCTCATATTTCAGCAACCCGTACACTCCCTCTCCGCTCACGGTGAAGGTGATGTCTTTGTAGCCCCCAGAGGTGCCTTCGTTGAAGTCTGTAACCTCTACTTTCCAATGCTTCTTCTCGCAATAGCGGCTGTACATGCGGAACAGGTCGCCGGCAAAAATGCAGGCTTCGTCGCCGCCCGTGCCGCCGCGTATCTCCACAACGGCGTTCTTCGAATCCTGCGGGTCGGCGGGTATCAGAAGCAGTCGGATCTCTTCCTCCATCTTCTCGCGGCGCTCCTGGCTACCGGCAAGCTCTTCTTTGGCCATCTCGCGCAACTCGGCATCTTTCTCGTTCTCAAGCAAATCCTTGCATTCGCTGATGGTGGCAAGCAACGCTTTGTAGTCGTGGTAGGCCTTGACCACGGGCTGCAGGTCTTTATAGTCCTTGCTCAGCTTGACGTAGCGCTTCATGTCGGAGGTAATCTCTGGGTCGTTCATCTGCGTTTCTATCTCACAATAGCGGTTATATATGGCTTCAAGTTTGTCTAACATGTTATTTTATAATATAATATTTGAATCAATATTAAAATGAACCAGTTTGCAAAATTACACAAAATCAACTGATGACGAAAATAAAATTTCTCTTCAAACGTCGTCCTCGGGATTCCGAACAGCACCTACAACTTTGTCTTTTTTTTCTGGAACAGCGGCACGCGGCTCAGCAACCCGTCGATGCCGTCGGATATGTGGATCCGGCTCAGAAACAGCAGCGTCAGTGCCAGCATGGCTATGGTGCGCAGCGTGGCATCGGTCAGCAGCCCCACTCGGTAACCCATCGCCTCGAAGAAGGGCGTCAAGGTGCAGGTCCACAGCTGGTTGACGACAAACAGCACCAGCATCAGCACCAACACGATGGCGTGCTTGCCGCTGAAAATATTGACCTTCAGACTCCGCCACAGAAATCCTAACAGCAGCAGGAAATAAAGCACATACGAGAACAGCGTGGCACACGCCGATCCATTGATGCTCCACACTGGTATCAGCTTGTTGTTGAACCAGATGGCGGAGAAGGTGAGCACGCCGATAAAAAGCAGCGAGTAGGGGTAACGCTTCGAATAGTTGAGGATGTCGGTACCGATTGATAGCGAGGAATTGACAATTTTGGCAAGGCCAAGGAAGAACACCACCCCCATTCCGTCTACATACTCGTCGCCGTGTGGTATGACGCTGAAAAGGGGATCCAAGTTTATCCAGATGAAAAAGAAAATCAGCGAACTGACCAGGAACTGGTGCAACGACACCTGACGTCCCAAGCGGTTCACCTCAACCCAGTCGCCGTCGCGCACGGCTTGCGAAATCATGGGCCGCGAGATGGCTCCCAGCGATCGGTAGGGTACCTCGACGATGTTGGCTATGTAGAAGGCTATCGTATAGACGCCGGTCAGCGCCAACCCTGTGTGCGCCCCCAAAAAGAGCGAGTTGATGAGCGGTATGTTGCCGGCCAGCACCGTGGCGGTCATAAACAGCGTGTACAGCGCCATCTCCTTCAGCCGGCTTCGGTTGACATATTTCCAGTCTATACGAAACGTGATCTTGCCTAACGTGAGCAGGTAGAAAAAGTTGATGAGCATGGCTACGGCATAGCTCAGGCAGAAAAGCAGCACGAAGAGGTCTAACGATATGACGCCATGCCCGTAGAGCAGGTAACACACCAGGTTGAACGCCCGGATGCCAACCTCTCGCACCAGCTTGGGTATCGTGATGCGCAGCAGCACGCTGGCATTGGTCTCAAACACAGTCAGGTAGAGTGCAAAAAAGGTTAGCGGCAGCAACAGGTAGGCATAGTTGGCTATGAGGGGCGACTTCTGCGAATAGACGTCTATGATGCGATCCTTGAAAAGAAAGAAAAAGAGCGCGAAGAGCGTGAAGCCCACAAAGGGCAGCAGCACCGACCATCCGAAGATGCCGTGGTTGCGGTCGTCGTCGCTCTTGAAAAAAGGAAAGAAACGTATGATGGAGGCATTGGTGCCAAGCTGCGCCAGCCCCGAAAAGAGCATGGCGGCATCTACCATGACCCGCGTCAGGCCTATCTCTTCCTGCGTCAGGCAGTCGGTAAGCACAAAGAAGGTGGTGAAGAATCCTATCGCCACCCCAAGATAGTTGGCCAGTGCCCCTCGTATGCTCTGTCGTGCTATGACACCCATTGTCGTCGTTTCTGCTTGTCTTTGCCGCCGCCATTCGGAACCCGCTTCTGAGCACGCTCCTCGTGGCGCGACATCACGTTGTGTTTAAACGTATTTATGACTCTTTTGTTTCGCTTTCTGCCTTTTTTTGTTTCGCCTCTGTTTTTTATTGTTTCGCCTCTGTTTTTTATTGTTTCGCCTCTGCCGCGTTAATGCCACCCTTTTTTTTGCACTCCATCCCAAAATATTATTCACGCTTCTTTTTTAGGGCTCCGCAAAAAATCACGCTTCTTTTTTGGGGCTCCGCAAAAAATCACGATTCCTTTTTTGGCTCCGCAAAAACAGAAAATGCCCGAAGTCTACGGTCCGGGCATTTTCCTTCAGGCTTATGACGCCTGCAGCGTCTATCGCTTGGTGGAGATGATCAGAAAATCGGTGTTCGACCAGAATTTGTTGACATCCTTGATGACCAGCTGGCGAGCCAGCTTGCTGTCGCTGTCGTCATAGATGATCTCGTAGGAATCCTTCGGATGCGACGAGATGAGACGAGCCTTGCGCAGGTTGATGTCGATGGTGGTCACCTTGTTGCGGTCTATGAGGTTGAAATTCTTGGCATTGACGTTGCTGGTGGCATGCTGCTGTTTGAAAATCAGACCGCCCTCTTTGTTGACGATGCCTTTCTCTTTCAGCTCGTCGTACGTTCCCACCACGTAGTAGGCTCTGTGCGACTGGTCGTTCAGGTATTCCATCTCGGCGTTCTGCTGCGCGATGGTGTTGTCCTTCTCCTGGTTCGACTGCTTCAGCTCGCTGACGTTGGCAGAGAGCTTATGGATGGTCTCCTTGCTGATGGAGAGCTCCTGGGTCAAGTTGTTGATCTGGGTCTCCTGTTCGGCCATACGGCTGTTGAGCGACTCAATGAATTCCTGAAGCTTGTTGTTCTCGCTCTTCAGGTTGCTGATCTGAGCGTTCAGCTTGGCAATCTTTTCCTTGTTCTGCGTCATGATGCTTTCTATCACGGCCAGCTGGTCGGTAATCTCTCCTTTGACGTTGGCGTTCTTCTCAGGATTTTGCTGGCGGAGCGCTGAAATCTGGCTGTAGCGCGACGAGATCTCGGTCAGGTTGTTCTCAATGTCGCTCAGCACCTCGAAAAGCGCGTCTATTTCAGCATCCTTTTGGCTGATAACCGTCTGCAGCGAGTCAGTGTAACCGCTGTTTTTGGAATCGTCACCTGCACATGAGGTGAATAAGAATGGCAGCACGGCCAGTCCAATAGCAAAAAGTTTCTTCATGTTTGTTTACTTTTTTTGGATTGAATAATAAGTTCCGTCACGCTGTAACCAGTTGGAATATACTTGTTTAATCGTAAAACAAACCCCTGCTGGCTACCAGCCTTGACAACGCAAAATTACATAATATTTTTCTTTTTCCATCCTCGCTTCCAACTTTTTTTGTATCTTTGCCCCTTGCAACTGCTTTGTCCGAAGCGTTATTTGCGCCTCGAACATTTTGGCTTTTAATATCTTACGAATAAATAATAAATAATTAATTATAGTAAAACATGAAGATTTACCAGACCTCAGACATCCGTAACATTGCCCTCGTGGGTGGTGCCAAATCGGGAAAAACCACCATGGCCGAAGCCATGGCCTTCAACGGTGGCCTCATCAATCGCCGCGGCACCGTCGATGGTAAGAACACCATCAGCGACTATCGTGAAATTGAACTCGACCGCAAGTATTCCGTCGAAACGACTCTTATGTACACCGAATTCGGTGGCAAAAAGGTGAACATCCTCGATGTCCCCGGTTTCGCTGACTATCAGGGCGAACTCGACGCTGCACTCAATGTCGTCGAAGCCGCCGTTGTCGTCGTCAACGCCCAGAGCGGTGTCGAGGTCGGCACCGAAATAGCCAACCGCTACGCCTCCAAGCTCGATACGCCTATGCTCTTCGTCGTCAACCACCTCGACGCCGAAAAAGCTAACTTCGACGAAAGCGTCAGCCAACTCAAGGATTTCTTCGGCTCCAAATGCACCGTCCTCCAGTTCCCCGTCAACCAGGGTCTGGGCTTCAACCAGGTAATCGACATCGTCGCCAACAAGATGCTCACCTTCAACGGCGACAAGATGGAAACCGCCGACATCCCCGCCGCCTTCGCCGACCGCGCCGAGGAAATGCGCATGGCTCTCGTCGAAGAAGCCGCCGCTGCCGACGACGCCCTCATGGAAAAATATTTCGAGAACGGTGACCTCACTCCCGAAGAACTCACCAAGGCCCTCAAGCTCGCTATCGACAAACGCGACCTCTTCCCCATCCTCTGCACCAGCGCTAAAGAGAACATGGGCGTCGCTCGCCTCCTCGAATTCATCTGCCAGAACGTCCCCGCTCCCAACGAGGTGGCAGAATGCAAGAAGACCAAGGCTGGCAAAGAACTCAAAAACGACGTCGCCAACCCCACCGTGGCCTTCGCCTTCAAGAGCGCTAAGGACAAAAACCTCGGCGAACTCACCTATCTCCGCATCTACGACGGCGAACTGGCCGAAAGCCAGGACGTCATCAACGCCTGCAACCAGAGCAAGGAACGCGTCAGCCAGGTCCTCGTCTGCAGCGGCAAAGACCGTCAGCGCGTCGAGAAAGCCTGCGCCGGCGACATCGTCTGCACCATCAAGCTGAAAGACGTCAAAATCAACCATACCCTCACCACGCCTAAGAACACCGACGACGCCGTCTGCGAGATCGAGTTCCCCACTCCGATCTACACCGTCGCCGTCAAGGCCGCCAACAGCAACGACGACGAAAAAGTCGGCGCCGCGCTCAAAGACCTCACCACCTACGACCGCAGCCTCTCCCTCGAGAACAGCCGCGAGCTCCGTCAGGTCATCCTCGGATGCCAGGGCGAACTCCACCTCAACACCATCAAGTGGTACTTCGACAACCAGTACAAGCTGGCCGTCAACTTCACCGCTCCCAACATCCCCTACCGCGAAACCATCACGAAGAGCGCCGAAGCTATGTACCGCCACAAAAAACAGTCCGGCGGCTCCGGCCAGTTCGGCGAAGTACATATGCTCATCGAACCCTACTACGACGGCATGCCCAACCAGACCAAGTACCCCATCCGCGACACCCAGGAATATCCCCTCGAATGGGGCGGCAAGCTCGTCTTCAACAACTGTATCGTCGGCGGCTCCATCGACGCCCGCTTCATGCCTGCCATCCTCAAGGGTATCATGGAAAAGATGGAACAAGGCCCCCTCACCGGCTCCTATGCTCGCGACATCGTCGTCAACATCTACGACGGTAAGATGCACCCCGTCGACTCCAACGAAACGGCTTTCAAAATCGCCGGCCGTACCGCCTTCCGCGAAGCCTTCAAGCTCGCCAACCCCAAGATTAAAGAGCCTATCTACGACGTCGCTGTCACCGTCCCGACCGAAAGCCAGGGCGGCGTCATGACCGACCTCCAGGGCCGTCGCGCCATGGTCCTCGGCATGGATGCCGAAGGCAAATACACCACCCTCCGCGCCAAGGCTCCCCTCGCCGAGATGAACCGCTACTGCACCGCCCTCAGCTCACTCACCAGCGGCCGCGGTACCTTCACCATGACCTTCAGCGGCTACGAGCTCGTCCCCACCGACGTCCAGCAAGCCCTCCTCAAAGCCTACGAGGAAGCCGCCAGCGAGGAAGAGTAACCGCGTGCTCGCGGAGAGCAATAAAGCTACGCAGACATTATTGTCCGCATACACAAGAAAGCCCCGTTATTCAGCGGGGCTTTCTTTATTAACATAAATTGATATTGGAATAAAAACATTATTAGTTTTTCTATTAATAACTTTTTGGAAAACCCTAACAACTTTTAACCGAAAAAAGTTTTCCATGTCGGAAACAACGTGTACTTTTGCACTCAATTTGACAACCCTAAAAAAGATTAAAATGAAAGAACTGATTGCCATCTTGAAGTTATTTGATGATAAAAGA
>OCVV011300890.1_pt1 | contig 18846 bp, 25 predicted proteins | sample 1539721 | NCBI WGS metagenome assembly OCVV01 (sample SAMN02144230, study PRJEB22623) | gut metagenome | biome: sheep rumen | host: Ovis aries | place: New Zealand | reverse complement strand
ATCCTTAACTGAATCAAAGTATTTTAAAGCGTCAAGATGACTACCTATTGTCTCATGCTCTGTTACCACGCAGCCTGACCAACCACACTGTCTATGATATTCAATAAAATCAGGCACCTTAATAATAGCGTCTCTAAGACGATAATTTGAATGATCCGTATGCCCATGACATGAAAACATATATATCTCCTACTCAAAAAATCAATTTACGACCACCATTTAATTTCGTATTGTTATTATCTGCTTTTTTACTCGCTTTGTCAAGCGCATTATAACGCTTGTTTACACGCCAGTCTTTATTCTCTGGTGTCCAAAGACTGTAATATTCACAGTCACCTTTGAATTCATGTGCTTTCGGATTAGTCATTGAAAAATTACACCACGCACATAAAGGTGAGGGCTTCGGAGTCCAGATACCACTCTTCTTATTCTGATCAATTTTATCAAGAGTATTATCTAATGTTCTTTCCAGTCTCTTCTCCCAACCTTTGGTCATGGCTTTCTGAGTTTCATCAATTAAAATAAAACGATATAAAAAACTAATAGGAATCCGACCAAACATCTGATAGATTGCTAATGCATAAATCCCAAACTGAAGTGATGTCGCAATTTTATCGCTTTTATATATAGCTTTCGAGGTCTTATAATCCACTGTACGAAAGCTACCATATACATTCTGATCCACTCTATCAATAAACCCATTAAAAATAACTCTATCTTTATATACAAATTCAAACGGCAACTCAGTATATACAGGACGCCAGATTGATGTGTCTTCCATCTCATGATACATACTCTTTTTAAATACTTCCATTTTTTCTTCGTATGTCATGCCTGAAGCATTGTCTGGCGTGTACCATTCTTCGAAATATTTCCGCTTTAATTCATCTAATCCTAAGATGTGCTCTCTCGTCTTTGAATCTGTTTCAACCGTACCATATTTCAGTATAAATTCCAGATTATCATAATCAATAGGCACACCAGCGATAATATACTTAACACGTTCTTCTTCTATCTTATGAAGTAGCGACCCCAACTCAAGTGCCAGTGTGGTATCTTTGCTATACTTCTTTTCACCGTATTTTAAGTTATATTGAAACGGACATGTTTTATAGACTTCCAGCCCACTATAACTCAGTCTAGGCAGCACGCCTCGATCAGCATTAGCAACAGACCTCACTTTCCCCTTAAAAAAATCATCCATTGATTCATTATAATTCTCCACCAAATCATTACCCATATTTAACACTTCCCCTCTAATCTAAAATTAAGGGGTTTTTGATGGTAATTTTTGATGCCATCTACTCACCCCTTCATCCCCTCACGGGACTATCCAGAACTCAAAATTTAATTCTTTTTTCCACTTATTTTTTACTTCTGCCAGTCAATAGAGCCATACGGGTAGCAAGCCATACCTGTGTCTTCCCATCGACCACTATTTGGATTCAGCCACTGATAACAACGGCGATTAACATTATATCGACTCATCCTACCAGCGGTCAAATATTTGACGCTTGTACTATGACGATTGAGTTTAATATATCTACTACTTTTTGTCTGCTTCTGACCGTTACTCTTAAAGTAATACATCTTGCCATGTCTGATCCTAAGAGCATCAGTTGTACAAGAACCCTTTGGATAAGAACTTGAACTGGTTTTATGCCCATAATAAGTTTTACCATGATATTTAAAGTATCCTGTTCTGGGCTTACCATTCTTCATGATATATACGTGTCCAGTCTTAGGATCAATCCAACGACCATTTTTAGGTTTAGCCGATACAGATGTCGCAAAAAATGCGACTACCATCATCATACACAGAGCAGCGATTACAAGTTTCTTCCAATTGTTTTTCATATTGTATTCTCCTATTATTCAGATACGATAGATACTTTATAACCAAGTTCTTTTTCAATTTCTTTCAGTGTCATAGAATGAACTTCAGGTTCATTTGCAAGTTCCAAGTTATTACAACCAATAAGAAAAATCTTCTTATAATCATCGTCATTATAATCCATTGAATCAGTTGCTAAAGTAATTAATGCATTAGGTGATAGCGCATCATCTACATACAATACTTCAAAAATTCGATCATCATTGTTTTTACGCTTAAAATAATTTGTAGAATCGTTATATGCATAACGAATCAGATAATTAACATCCAAATCATGGACATGGTCTAGAAACCATGCACTATTTGTTGTATAACCACCACCCCAATTTGTGACTCTTACCAAATCTCCAACTTTCATATCTTTCACCTCCAAACCATTGCATATGTGAACACTACCATCAGTAGAAGCGGAATCACCGCTGTCATAATATCCTTAAATGTCACATCCTTCTTTCCACCAAAAAACGTTCGACAGTTCAATCCCGCAGCCATAAGAGCACACATGCCACCAACGAGTTTCACAATCAGTTCAACAATCACATTCATAACTCTCAGTCCTTTCTTTTCATTACATCATTAACATCATCCATCGTTACTAAAATTTTTTCTTTCATTAACTGTAGCAAGATATCTTTACCCTTATCAGTAGGAGAATCTTTATATCCAAGCCTGTGCTCTTTATCAAGCACCAGATAAACCCTGACATATGGTACAAGAGGCGCAACCTTTTTAATCAGCTTCTGGTAATACGCAGTTGCTTCAAAACTGTCCGACTCTTCATACTCTCGATCTAGTCCTACGATAACTTCTTCGACTTGTAGCTGTTCTAATATAATTTTAATTTGTGTTTTTGAAATGTTTGACCCACATAGTCCGACCACAAAACTATCGTCTCCAAAATATGAATAAGCCTGTAACACTGATTTCTCAGCTTCAACCAGCATTACTTTTTTACATTGTCGTATCTTATCTTTAGCGACATGAATACCATATAAGTTACTGCCAAGCTGATGACTCAGGAAGCGTCCACCGATTTGCAATGGCACATATTTACCAAAACGTTCAACATCTTCATCGTCTAAGAATCGTCCTCTAATACCAATAAGCCGCTCATTAATATCTCGATGTGGAATAGTTATCTGATTAGTTAATCCGTAATATCCTATTTCAAATCTGGACATTGCTTCACGAGTAATATGCTCATCAAGCCAACCTTGATATGGCGCATACCAAAATATATCAAGTATATTCTCATTAATCTCAGTCAGATTAGGTACGGCCTTTGAATTCTTTTTTGCAGATTTAAGACGATTAATCCACTCAAAATCTGTAATAGTTTTTTCAGGTGGAATCTGTTCAGGATCTTTTTCATATAGCCGACCTGTTATCCTTCCGATTTCATATAAAGCCTTATACCATGTCAGGGTACGACCCCTTAACCTATTGGCTCTTATTACCAGTTCAATGATTCCATATGTATCACCGCAGGTAAAACATGAAAATAGCTTTGAATTTTGATAATAAACTAATTTGTAAGGGCTGTCCCCGTTATGACAGATTGCTGTACTGAAGCAGAGATTCCCCTGACTATCTCGCTTATATTCTGGTGAGCCAAGTTCTGCACAAATCTTAATGATATCTTCGTCAGTTAATGAATCTAATATTTTTTTCTGATCTAAATACATATCTTCTCTCACCAATCAAAACTTCTATGTGTAGCTTGTTCTTCTTCAATTATTTCTGGTACAGATTCTTCGATAATTTCAGGCTCTTCATCATGGACATGCGATTCTAAAACAGAATGTTCCTGAATCTTAGCCTCGACCTGTTCAATTTGAGTAAAATCAATATCAATTAGGTTAAAATCAAAATCCGTTACAAATAAGGCTTCTTCTGTCATGGTGCCAAGATCAACTTTACTCCAGATAATAATATGAGTAAGACGTCCTCTACGAACTTTATATACCCAATGACCCATATCAGGCATACGCAAGCCAAAATGATTTTGAATAATAGCATCCAATTTATCCTGTTCACGTTGTGTAGGACGCATTGAAATAATACCCACATCAAGTTTATTCGCCAACGCTTTAGCACCCGACAAGAGGTTTTGGTCTTTGACTATTGCATTCTGTGCCTCACCGTTCAACTGAGATGCTGTAAAAATAAACACTCCCAACTGTTGAGCAATAGTTTTGAGTTCTGTCGAAAAAACCAACAAAAGCTGATGCTCTTTTAACCCCATTCGGGATTTGCCGCTAACCTCTGTCATAAGCCTAAGTGATGTACTGATATAATCAAAAAAGAAATACTCAACTTTATATTCTCTATTATACTTTTTAATTATATTCTTTATATCTTCAATAGAAAAATCAGGGATATGAACAATATATAAAGGTGAAGATTGAATATATTCTATTGCACGCTTAACCCGTTGTAATTCATCCCCCTGATATTCGCCATAAAGAATGTGTTCCTCATTTACTTTACTAACAGCTGCGATAAGAATTGTCTGTATTTCATCAACCGTCATCTCAGTAGTAATATAGAGAGTTGGTTCACACATTCCTGTATAAACAAAATCTTTTTTATCAACATCGTACACATAAGGGATCGCCATTTTTGAAGCATCTCCAGCAGCAAAGCGGCTTTTGCCTCCACCCTGAATAAGCGACCTCATATAAAGACAGCCTTTTCTCGCACCTCGTGCTACTGTATTTAATCCATTGTTATTTAATGGTACACCCACATCAGGAATCTTCATGAAACTCTCAATCAAATCCATTGCATCATCAGCCGCCTGAATCTCAGTAGTTAACATATTGGTACAGTACCGAATCGTAGGAGTGATAACTAAATCCGTTTCTACCAGACCGACAATATCCTGTTCAGTGTAATTGTCAAACTTCTCCATCTCTTTGGTTAAGTCCTCTACACCAACAGTCGGATCAAAAATCGTCTTAGTATTATACCCCTTTTTCTCATAATACCTGAGCAAAGAATATTTTCTGAGCCTATGATAATAATAATCATAATTATCCAAACTGCTCAATTCTCTGGCATCAGCTAAATATTTCAATCCATCATTCGCCTGAAATATCTCATACTGTTCTTTATACGATGAAAGATATGAATCAATCGTAAATTCGTCAATATCTTTAACCCCTTGCATATACGAGTTAAAGATAGCTACATAGATCAATTCATACAATGTTTCTGTATCGAAATCCGTCCTGTCCAAAGGTCGGTCAATATCATCAATCAAAGTGGGGTCGAGCATTAAACACCCAATCGTATTTAGAATCGCTCGTTTATCAGTTAGTGTTTCATACATTCGCATCTCCCCCAATAGATGTTATATCTATCTGTTTAATTTTCTTCTGTTTCGTGTCTATATAAACAGTCTTATGTTTATACATACCTTTAGTATCAACACCCTTGTTCCTGTCCTCAACACCTTTAACAGCCTTATAATGAGCCTGTGCTTCAGTATAGTAATAAGGGACAAGACCAACAATATCTTCACCAAAATCTTTTTCAAGAATGTTCCGCATATAGGTAAGTGTAGCATACAGTCCTTGGAATGTAAAGGCATATTTTTTAATATAGTTTTCTGTAAGCGCATACACCTTAACCGGAAGTTCAGAAACGCCTATATTCTTTTTTAAATAATCATAATATAGATTTTTCTGAATATACTCTTCATCTGTAAGACCATCTTTAAGTTCGACCTGCGCTTTGGGCTTTGCTCTGGTCTTCTTTTCTTCCGCTTTCTTCTGGACTTGTTCTTCCTTATCTACATGAATGGCCTTGGCAGCAGCACGGAAACATGTTATATGCGCATAGCGATTCTTATAAGGGATTGATTCATTGTTATCTTCGATTGGAAGTCCACATAATACACATTTCCGCTTTCTGCCTTTAGCCATTTAATTACCTCCTGTTGAACTGTCGAAAAATGAGAAATCACCGAAATACTTCTTTTCAGCTTCCTTACGAGCACAAATAGCTTCTTCTAAAGAATCAAAAGTTCCTAAATGATGTAAAACTCCATCTTTTTTTATTCTTGCCATATATTTACCAGACTCTGTTTTGCGGATTCCATTAACTCCCCATACATTTTTAGGCTTTTTATTACTACAATTTTGTGATCTGTTTACTATTCTTAATTTTTCTTTTCTATTATCATATAGCAAATGCTCAATATGGTCAACTTCTAAATTTTTTGGACAATTCATTACTAGTCGATGAAGAAAAATTGATTTACGACCTTCAAATGCTTGTATATAACCATCACTATCATATTTCCAATAATAATCTTTAATTTTATCATAATCATCCAAATCAAAATAAAACACACTGCTTTGATTCGGGTTTTTAGTATAAATATATCCTATTCCATAATTACCAGATAAGTCATACTTATTATATTTTTTCTGCTTTTTTCCCCTTTCAGACAAGCGCTCTTTCTGTAAACATCCACATGATTGCGTTTTTCCAATTTTTAATCTATCTGCTCTAACAGTCGTGATTTTGCCACAATCACATTTACATTTCCATCTTGCATATCTTTGTTTGTTCTTATATATATAATCTTCATCTCTGGAAATTACTGTCAATCGACCGAATCGCTGTCCGGTCAAATCCTCTACTGTTCTCAAGTAATCACCCCCCATACTGCAAAATGACTCATTGTGTGTTCTCCTTCTTTTTATTAATTCCGTTTTCACAAATCTGCACTTCATTGCCCATCTGGGCTGGTTGACCTACATAAGGACAATTAATACAAGCTGGGTGTGAAGCACAGATCTGGAGCATTTGTTGAGTATAATTATTTTGTTGATTACCCATGATGTCTATATTGATTCCGTTTATATTCATAAGTATTACCTACTAAATGTTAAAAATGGGGTTGTTGCATTAGCTGAAAAGTTCAGCTAGGCAATAGCCCCTTCTCTTTTTATGCCATTATCTTTGCACATATCTTAACTATTTTTGATACCTTATATATAAATCCTTGTGGTATCGTCTGTTCAAATAAAGCATTCATAATATTGTAAACTTCATAATCAGGATTAACATCAACTATCTCTTTGATCTTATCTTTCAACTCTATATCATCATTCCGGAATACTATTTTCTTCAACGATTTATTCTCAACATTTTGGAAAGTCAATACGAAATCTGTCTTTAGCGCGTTCTTTCTATTGTCCTGAATAACCGATGTCGCTGAGTATTCTAAAGGAATAATATCTCTTATTTCACATCCATGCTGAACGAAAAGGTTTAATGTATTAATCCACGTATCATCGTCCAGACAATTAAATGCCAGCGAAAAGTATCGATCTTTCTTCAGACATCTTGTTATCTCACCGAATGCCTTATTTAACAGTTCATTATAATTATCGGTGTTTTTATCTTTTCGATCCTTGGCTTCTGATACAATTATTTCATCATTCCAGTTTATATTTGTATCTAATCCTAACCATGCATTCCACATTAAACTTTGCTCCATATACATGATCCTATTTGCATGGGGTGGATCGATGAAAACATAGTCTATTGAATTATCGTCAATAGGAATGTCTGTTGCTGATCCGTTTATTAATGTATATTGATTTTTGAGAGTATCAGAAGGGGTTTCCGAAAACAAATCGAATATTTCTTGCTCTCCCTTAAGGATTCGTTTAAATCTGTTTTCAAAGCAATTCCAAACATTTATTTCAAAGTGCTCGTCGGGAACCCAATAGCCTATAACCCAACTACCTACTTCTGCTTTGGGTGGACATCCTTCATTTTTCTTTCTGCCGCGAATAACGAATACAAGGTTACTTGCCTGTGAAAGGGTTCCAGATAGTGTTAATTCAAACACTGTTCTTACAGCTGGATCATCGATTTTTTTGATTTCGTCTAACAAAAGAGAAAGGCCCACCAGTGCTCTAGGAGTAAACAAATCGGATACTTTTTGTTCTTTGCCAACATTTATTCGTGAGTTCTCAAACATAATACTCTCAGGATACCAAAGAGGAGATATGGATGGATTCATCATCATTTCCTTGTCCATATCATTACCAACACGAATCTTTTTCCGATCTCTATCGGTACAATACCAAACTTCAATTGGTTCGCCGTTTTCCCATATTGTATGAGTAACCATGGTTTCTTCACCTTCGTACTCCATCTCATACAAACTATAGATTTGCTTTTGAAGTTTTTTCTTAATGGATTTAAATGTTTTGTTTATAGTATCGATATCTACTGGTGTTAATGATGCTTGAGCAAGTTTTATTGCTATCGGATTTAAATCAACCCCTACTGCTTTTCTGTTAGCTTTTACAGCCTCGATCAAAGTGACACCTGAACCGCAAAAACAATCCATAACACTATCACCTGGATTAGAATACTTTTCTATAAATTTTGAAATTTCGTTGAAAGGCTTTTTGCCCCAATATTTATGCATAGCATATATGCCTTTGTATGTATTTGTATTTGCCATTGTATGATTTCCCCCTACCTATGGGTTGGAACATAAGCCCGGTACAGATAAAACTTTTAGTAAGGAGCAGCAAGAGACCTTACTGCCCTGATTGTGACAGCCCCATTAAATTAATTACTTATTATTAAATCCCCAATTCATCAGCACGCTCACGTAAATCATCAAGAATAATTACCATGGCCTGAATCTGAGACTTAGAGCATTCAGACACTTTACCGCCACGACCAAGTGTCTGTTCAACGATTTCTGTTAACTCTTCCATTTGACCCGCTGATGCAAATCGCTGTCCAACTTCCTGAAGAGCATCCATGGTTTCATCATAATCATATGTTTCAGTTGTATTCTGTTCTTTCTGTTCCTGATAAGTAACAGCTTTAACACCTGTCTTCTTCTCCATACCCTCAATGCCAATATTAACAGCTTCTTCAAATGCTTCTGCTGACCATACAGGAAGATAAGTAGGTGTGGTATCAAATCTTGAACGTGCAAAATATCTATCGGTCTCAGCAAGGTATGCAGAAGAAGGAATTACCTTGCCATCTTCATCTACACCATTGCTTTCTACATAAATAACGTAATCGACAAAATCTCGCACCGGATCAACTGACCGCTTATCACCTTTAGGATACATTTTTCCGTCTTTTTCTTGAGCGTGTCCAATAAAGATAACGGTATAATCACAAGAAAGCAAAGTATTTACGGTCTTGAAAAATTCCTTCTCGTATGCCTGATAAAGATTGATTTTTCCACCATCAATAGTATCACCGAGTGTAAGAGCACCTTTGCCAATAACTGTCTGAATATACTCCTGACAAAGCAGAGCCGCCGCATAAAGTTCATCAATAATAATTGTATCGTAAAGTTCACGAGCCTTATCTTTAGTGGTTTTTGATGTAAGTTGCTTTACAATCTTTTTCAAATCAGCCCATGCATTAACACGAATATAGCTAACACCACTTGTTGCATTAAGACCACTTTCTGTTGCAATTACAAAAGGCTTTGGCATGCGTACTGCCTGTGCGGTCTTTCCTGTTGAGTTCGATCCGAAAATTAAAGCAGATTTTCCAGCAAGTCCTTTTGCAATAACGGTTTTTTGTGGATTAAAAATATCTACTGTTACAGCCATAAATTATATCTCCTTATAAAATTAATTATTGTTTGCCCCCAATAATATATATTATTAGGGACAAACATAAACTCTCATTACATATCCAACTTCAGCGTCCTACCATGCCTTGCACCGCTAGGTCTTGCATTACCCGCACCAGCACCAGTCTTCGACTTATTTTTACCCTCTTCAATCTCACGCTCACGCTCCTTAATAGCAGCCTGAATCGTTGCCATATCATAAGGAACATGATCCTTGTCTGTCTCTTCATCACCGTCATAAGGCTCAGAACCACCTGTTACAAGCAGCTCATTAATATAAGTCCTACGAACCTCTTTCTTAGGTTTACCGAAGGCTACAGGCTTCTCGATGGTCTCTTCAATGCTGTTGTTAATAATATCACCATAAAACTCAACTGTCTGACCGGGTTCATAAGTGGCTTCACATGCATCCGCAAGTTCCTCAGGAACAATCAGGTCAATAGGCTCAATTCCGTTATAAGTCGGCATCCAACCACTAATCTTGAGTCTGCCAGTCTCACTCATTTCACCATCAGCATCCTTACCCATTTCAGGTGTAATAGACTGAATAAACATCTCAACCTCAAATGTAGCATCAGGTTCTACATCAGCTTTATTGCGAATCCTATTAAAGAAACTGCCACGATAGCCAACAATTTCATTACCATTCTGTCCTCTATAAGGATTCAGCTGACCATTTGCACGAATTACATCCGCAGCATCATCACCTACATCAGCCACAGACTGGAATTCATTCATTACAGTAACCAGTCCTGCATAGGTTTTGTTCTCAGTTTTATCAGTCTTCTTCTCTTTAGAATACACATTAAATGTGACAAAATTCTTGTCACTGGTTTTTACCGTAACAGAACCCTCAATATGCTTCTCACCAGTCTTAGGGTCTGTCTTAATCTCAAGCTTCTTATCTGTCAGAAGTCCTACTGCTGTTGCCTTTGTCTTTGCCTGTCTCAGATTTGTTTCCATACTCATTTTCTCCTTTGTTTTAATTATTTATTGTTTGTCCTTGTATTTGCAAGCGCAATAGCATCAGCAAGTTCTTCTACTCTTTTCTGTCTGCGTTTTGCCGCTCGTCTTTCTTTCTTACGCTGAATCTTAGCCTCGATCCGCTTTTCTTCTTCTTCAAACTCTTTACGAGCCTTTTCAAGTTGCTCATTCCGTTTCATCACTTTAAGAGCGTCTTTAATTGATTTATTAAACATTGAATTACCAACCTGCTCATCATTACTCATGAGACGTTTGGTAATACAAATTCCAATTCCAACTTCCAGATTGAATGTATCATCTTTGTCACAAACCGCCTTAGTCTGAGTGCCATCAATAAATGTTACGATTACAACTTTCTTATTAATAACCTTCACGTCAATGATTTCTGGCAGTTTATGAACTACACGAAAAATTGGCTCACAAGTAAGTGTGCCGATACAGTCTTCACTAATTACATTTCCTGTATCCAGATTTATCATATACATTCCTGAAATCTTCATAGGTTCTTTACATGGCATAATCTTCATCTCCTTTAATAAAATAATCTTTCATCGTTGTTAATATCTTCTGTCCAATAAGTTTCATATTTAATTATTTTTATTCGTTTACATTTTGGGCACATGCATAATTTAGTACTGCATGAACCTACGTCATCCCACCATGTCTCTACCCCCTTATCTTGTAACGAAAAGGAATGATCACAGTGTTTGCACTGAATCAATTCCATATCAATGACTTCCTTTCTATAGAGTACGTTGAGTTATATATCTCTCAACGTCTGTCTATATTCTATACTTTTAATTTTATATTGTCAATCATCTTTTTCATCTTCGTTTCCAAAAGGTATCCTATAAGTAATCTCAGCACCACAATTGGTACAATGACACATTTGATAAATACCCTCGCCCTCTTCTCCAAAATCTTCAAAACTGAAATCTGCATCCCAGATCACAGCTCTTGCTAAACAATGAAAACACTCATACACTATCATCACCACCTTTTTTGATATATTCCAATAATTCACTTGGCTTACCAACAAAGAATGGCTCTTCTTCCCAACTACTTACTTCAATAGTCAGAACATCATCTGCATTTCCATTATTATTAAATTGATGAGTTACTTTATAATTATAGTCACACCACTCTGCGACACCCCGAGTAGGCGCATATAAATATAAATTACCAATTCCATCTTTAAAATCATGGACATACTGTGCAGCCAGATCGGTTATTCCGTTTGCATAATCATGCCCGTAATCAGGAATCCCGTTAACCATAATCTTGTGTAGCAGCCATTCACATAATGATTTACCTACACCTTCAAGATAGCCATCAAACTGTTGATATACATAAGCTACAGTTGATTCCCCGTTTTTGTTCTTTTCAATAAAACTAATCGTACTTCTTGTCCCCATTTAATTACCTCTCCATTTATAATATGCTTCTAAAAAACCAGTACCACAATAAATTCTTTCACCATCTTTCCACACATGATATACACAATTAGTATAATACCGATTATTCTTGTACCAATATTCATTTAAGGATTTATAAAAGGCTGTATCACCAGACCCCTCTAAACAATATAGAATAGTTTTATTAGCTTTACAGCCCTTAATCCATAATTCGAAATCCGTCATTATCTCACCAATATCAACTTTATCCATAACGGTAAATCGCTATTATTAATCCAATAATGAATACCAATATCTAATCCTATTATTGCAACAATTATGATCATAATAATAAATGTATATATCCAAGATTTCATAAAGTGAATTCCTTTTTTTTTAAATAGTGGGAAGTGTTGGTGCCGACCCAACTCCTATGGATTTTCAGTCCATCGCAATAACCGTATCTGCCAACTTCCCAATATATAATATAGATAATAGGGCATGAAGTAGTCGAAACTTCTCTTGCTGTGTATAAGACAGATGCGCTAACCGTTACACCAATGCCCTGTAAATGGAGTTTCTATCGTTCTCCTCACGCCAATTCAACGCCACTTGTGATGCTTCCTGAATTGGTAATTGTGTGCATCAGCCACCACCCAGATTCGAACTGAGATTGACTGATTACAAATCAGTGCGCCTACCATTGGCAGATAGTGGCACAGCTCTAGGGAGGATCGAACTCACCTTTTCTGGCATGAAAAGCCAGCGTCCTAACCATTAGACTATAGAGCCTTAATTTTATTTGTTATACCAACAAACATAGGGATATTTTTTAATATCATCCCATGTTAGCGATCTATCCCAAACACTTATATTTGTTTCTTTTTCACCGTCATGAAAGCGACCACATCCATCGAAAGAATTATAAAATCCATTAGCAACTTCCTGATAAAATTCTTTTGTAGTCATTACATCTCCGTACTCACATTCTTTTTTAACTTCTTCAATTGTTTTCATTATTTAATCTCCTTTAACTTTATTTTGTTTGTATATATCTTAATAGAATTTTTTCAGGTAGCGTTCCACATAGAATAATATCATTTATTTGTGCGCCAACAATCCCAATTCCAAACATCCATAAAACAACTGCGGCACAAATTGCTAATCCAATAGCATCAGCGCCAAAATGGAAGCCTAAAATTATTACTCCAATGCCCATTAATATAAGAATTGATCCAATTACAATCCAAAAAATAGACGAACGAAATTCGTAGGTAATTACTCTTTGCGCCAAATCTTGTAAATAAGGGATAACGTTTTTATCGCCCCAATTTAATGCCAACCCAAATTGTTTCGCTAATTCTTGTAACGTCTGTTCATTAATTGTCATTTTAATTACTTTCTCCTTTGAATCGAAACATTAATTATCACAGCTAATAATTTTCTTGCCATCATCACAACCCACGATTTCTCAATCGGCAGGAATGCTCCTGTACTTGCATCCCAATCTTTAAATTCTTCATACAATGTTACTTTAGCTGAAATATCGGGATATTGTTCCTGTAAACCCTTCAATTCTCTAGCCCATGCATCCCACTGTTTGTCAGATATTATATTTTTATTTAAATGATAATATAAACAAGAATGGATAAGTATTTGATATCGCCGTTGTTGAATTTTTTCTGCTATTTTTAATTCTTCTCCAGTAAATAAATCATATGTGTTTTCTTTAATCATCTTTTAATCACCAAAGAATGCGCGGTTTATCGACCAATCTAAATTCAATTACATCAGCTTCGCCGCATCCAGCAGTTTTAGCTTTAATAGTTTTATAATATGTTCTGTCGTTTTTAAAATCTTTCTTCAGAAGCCTGACCGCATCCTTATAATGCGATCCATTATTTTCAATTTGATAACGACACCAGTCATTAATTTGCTTTCCGGTACATGTTTGGTCAAGTTGTAAAGAAAGTGGATTTAACATAGTAATACCTCCTTTTAATGCCCCTGAGGGAATTCGAATCCCTGACATCTTGATTAAAAGTCAAGTGCTCTAAACCAGCTGAGCTACAGGAGCATATTAATATTAAACTCGCTTGAAAAACACCCTTACAACAAAACTGCCACGAGTATTGAACAGCCACATCCACTAAACTGTTCTAAGTTTTTTTAAGAGGTACGTCCCTATATTGGATTTTGGCGGGACGACATTACACGGACTTACACCGACACTCTCTTCAGATGTTAAACGGGGATAGAGAGAATTGAACTCCCACATGGTGGTTAACAGCCACCTGTTCTGCCATTGGACTATATCCCCTTTTAATATTACAAATGCGCATTATGTAATATAGAGTTATGAATATGTCTGCTTTGGGAATAGCTACTCACAGCAAAATTTATGTTGTACACCACTCATACCATATTCCTCTAACGCCAAGGAGCGGAACTTGAATCCACACCCTCAATTTCCAAGCTGATTAGGCTCGACTTATGAGTTATCATCAATGTGACGTAGAGTTTGATCAATCCTCTACCGCTCTACCAATTAAGCTATCCTTGACACAATTGCACCACTATGAATCGAACATAGACCTCTTCCTATATGTCTGGAAGTGTGCTACCTTTACACCATAGTGCGGATACTTATCATACCTTTTCACCTGTCAGCAGTCGATCAATCTACTCCACCCTCAATCACTCTTTTAATCTTCATCCCTTAGCGATATTCTTTGATAAGCATCAATACAGCAAATCAATGCGTCCATTGATTTCTGTATTGAACATGCCTCTATGGATTCGAACCATACCTTATGGTTTTGGAGACCACCGTGCTATCCACTAACACTAGAGACATGTTTATATATAGTTGCATGCAACTTTCTTTTTAGCCCACAGGACGCTTTGTTTTGGTTATATAGATTAAAAGTCTATTCCTAAATAATTTTGCTGTAAGCGTCCCAATAACCCATAAAAAAGAATAAACAAATCATTTTAACAATATCTTAAATGTTAAATTCCACCAATCTTCTACAATTTCCCATACATTCTCTTTTTTTTCTAATTGCAGCACTTCTTTCGTTAATCTAAATTTTTCACTGTCCAAAAGTATTGTTTCTAAACTTATAAAATCTCTAAGTTTCATTGGAAAATAGTGAAATTCTTTAAGATTATATTTTGTTTCAATTTCTTCTCGCATATAACAATAAGTATCATGAAGAAAAGTCCAGAATGTAAAATCATTTACATAAGTATCCCACTTATTTTTATCTTCCATTTCCAAACGCTTCTCGTGTGAATGACTTAACAATTCCATCGCTTCTTCATAAGTTAATGGTGACTCATCTAACCAGTTAATCTTCATATTTTACCTTTTTCGAGTGTTTTGTTTTATGTTTTTCGTTTTTAAATAATTCATGACACTATTTTATGTCAGGATTCGAACCCAAGTCTTTCAATAAATTGAATGTGCTACCTCTACACCACACACGCAAAGAATGGAGCGTGCAATTGTTTGCTGTAAGTGTCACATAAGCCGTCTCATTGGATTCGAACCAATAACCTCGCCATTACAAGTGGAAAAATAATCGCTGTTAGGATTACAATCATGATCCATTCATCGTGCTCTACCGTTGAGCTAGAGACGGCATATTTAATTACAGGACACTGTTAAGAGAAAGAAGATTTCAAGTCTTGTTCTATTTGGTTTGCTGTAAGTGTCCCAGAGTGATGTTTTCCTATACTCAAACTCAGTAATATTGATTTCACTCAAAATCCATAAAACTTGCAACCTGTATAGGTGGTTCAATTTTTAAACAAATTCCCATTTATATCCATAAGCGGTTTTATTTCTATCATATAACGCATGCCCTATATTTCTTCCACGTTTTTTTCCACCAAGCGCTTGTTGTGCATCCTGAATAGATTTAAATATTCCTACAGTTTCACCTGTTTTAATATCTATTTGTTTAATTGGTCTTCTATTTACAGGCTCAAATAACCCTAATGACACCGCATGCTGGGAATTTTCTGAATAAGTAACCCATTCTAAATTTGTATATATGTTATTTAATTTATTTCCGTCTTTATGATTTACTATTAAATCTGGAGAATAGCCAGCTACATAGTTATAAGCAACCGCTTCATGTATTTTTATTATTTTTTTATCTTTTCTGCTTCCTAAACTCACACAAACCACTTCATAACCATTTTTATTAATTCTAGTTTTTAATATTTTCTTAGACTTTAAACTATATAATTCTCCAGTGTTAGATATCAGAAACCTGTCGCTTAAATCCAATTTTTTGTATTTTAAAGGTTTCCATTCTTGCTTTATCCCATCTATATCAACTCCCTTCTTTTATATAGTTAAGTAGCGGTAGGGGGATTTGCGCCCCCACGGCATTTCGCCACAGAATTTTAAGTTCTGCATGTCTTCTGATTCCATCATACCGCCATATTCTTTAATTCAGGTTATTGTTCCACTATCAACTACTTACAGAGTCCTCTTACTCAAGCCTGAATTCATCGGAGTGACAGGATTTGAACCTGCGGCCTCATAGACCCAAACCATGCGTTCTACCAACTGAACTACACCCCGACTGTTAAAAATGCACCACTTGCATGTCTAGGGGTCTTCGATGTGGTGCGCTATATAGTTATTCTGATTAGTAAACCAACGAAATCTGAGTAATGTTACTCTGATTAGTAAAACCAATGAAATCTGAATAACTATATGCCCCTTGGAGTTCTTAGGCTGTTCCGTACATGCTCCCAATTTTATGCCCAGTGTGTGTTTTTTGTACAGGTTCCGGTTTCCTGTTGAATGGCGGGTATACGCCTGACCAATGCTGGCACCAGTCACCTTGAATTGTACTTAGAAGTCATTACTGACTCCCCTACAGCAAAAGCATTTCACTTCTACCCGTACTCACGTTCACCTAATTTAAATGCGAATTGCTGTGCATGTGTCACGATCATGACGCATTCATTTACTTTTGTCTCAGTACTCTGTGCCTACTCAAAAGTAAATGTGTCCTTCCTCAGGACAAATGAATGGAATATATAGCGTCCATCGGCGCTTATGATACAGGTTTTAAGTGTCTGTATCCACTATATGAATTATCCGACCGTAATCGGTTCATATCGTTTTGCGTTGACAACCTGCATTACAAAATCCATAGGACTCATACCAATTGCGCCAATTAGATTCTTGAATGTACCCGCAGACTGACCACTTACAAGAATAACTCCCTTGCGATTCTTATCTGCGTGGAATACGTCATGACGGCTCTCGACATTCCAAAAGATAACAGAGGGAATCTCATAACCATTTCTAGCAAATTCGCTCCTCATCTGATCATAGAACGTCCAATTTTCACCACCACAATAATCAAATTCCATATCAGAAATGATAACCAATGCCTTAGGCATATCTTCCTGAGGAATATGATACTGAATAGCCGTATCCAGAATCATTTCAAAAGCAGCCTTACAATTGGTGCTACCACTCCAATTGTTATAATTAATATTCTTAAGAATCTGTTTCAGTGTCTTTCCTTTAATCTCCTGATAAGAAGGATTAGAACTGAAATTCATCCACAAATTCTTGAATGCCCCATGATTCCTTTGAGCAAAATAGATTGCCAGACTAACAGCTGTATCCATTGGTCTGCCCATCATAGAACCGGAAGTGTCTGCAATAACAATTGCGTTAGTGCCTTCATTTACATAATTAGGAAGCTGATCCCACTGTGCCTGAAGAACATTCTCTTCTGTTTTATTCAGAAGATTTCCAGAATAGTAGTTCGCGTTCCAACAATTATGAGATGAATACTTACTAATAATGTCATACGGATACAACGTACTGGAATTAATTTTCACTTCTCCAGTGACAGCTTTCTGTGCAAACTGGTTGAAGCGCTCTTCGTCATGCTTCTTAAAAGCATTTCTGTAAATCATCATGGCTCTGGAAGGAACTTCGGAGTACTTAATCTCATCCCAGCGTCCAGTAGACATAAGTGCTTCAACAATACCAATCTGCTTACGCATCGCACGCACGATTCTCTTGAAGTTATAAACGTCATATCCAAGTTTCTGTGCAGTCAGAATGCCAAGTTTCCTTGTTTTGTCTGAAGAAGCATCTGCGGTCTTAATCCATTTAGCCAGAAGAGAGATAGCGTTTCCTTTAGCCATATTATCAAGGTCTTCTTCAAATTGCTTCTTCATAGCCGCCCACATCTCATTCTCAAGAGGAGTACCGACCAATTCATACAGGTCATCATATCGACCATAAACACCAATCAAGTCAAGGTTAGGACGGATTACCTCAGGATGATGCTTAGCACAATACTTCAGAATAACCCTAAACACTTTGCGTTCTCCAAGACCAGATGTCTCTTCGTCACCACGAATATCTCTTGCATAGAAAAGAATCTTCGTAGCGATAAGAGGATCTGCCTTATACGCTTCCTCAAAAAGAGTGGTGATACGTGTTTCATCTGCATTTCTGAGAGCACCAATTGTGCCAAACAGATCGAGCAGCGCATCACTTGTTGTGTTCAGTGCGACAGCACCATTTTCAGTGCGTGTCCATTTCTGTTCCTGTTTCATAGCTTCTGCAAAATTCATCTTTTTATCTCCTTTTTTCATGACACCGTATTGGGGATTCAACACCCCTAGTTTTTTGTAGTTGAATTATTTTCTTGTTACTTTGCTGTGTGTGTCACAGAATCGTATGGAATGGATTCGAACCACTGACCCACTGACTTACCTAGAATGTTTCGCTGTCATAATCACGAACATGATTAATGAATTCTTTTTTTCAGCTGCTCTCCCAACTGAGCTACCATACGATATTCAGGACTCGTTATTTTCTTTGATCCGCTATCAAAATAATTTTGCTGTATGAGTCCCTTTTATTTAATTTT
>OCVV011349470.1_pt1 | contig 18848 bp, 12 predicted proteins | sample 1539721 | NCBI WGS metagenome assembly OCVV01 (sample SAMN02144230, study PRJEB22623) | gut metagenome | biome: sheep rumen | host: Ovis aries | place: New Zealand | reverse complement strand
CGTCCCCCTGACACCCGTCCCCCTGACACCCCCGACACCCCTGACAACCAGTCTCCCCAAGAACCACAACAAGAACAGACCAGGAGGTAATAGAGATGGCCAGAACATTGATTGCTTATTTTTCCAGAGCGGATGAGAACTACTTCGGCGGTGCCATGCGCTATGTGAAGGTTGGAAATACAGAGATCGTCTGCAACATCATGAAGGAACTGATTCCGGCAGACAGCTTCAAGATCGAAATGAAGAACCCCTACTCCCCGGTCTATATGACCTGCATCGAGGAGGCAAAGAAGGACCTGAGATCCAAGGCAAGACCCGAGCTTGTGTCTGTTCCGGAATCTATCGACCAATACGACACCATCGTGCTCGCTTACCCCAACTACTGGGGCACCATGCCCATGGCTGTCTTTACCTTCCTTGAGCAGTTTGATTTTTCCGGTAAGACCATCCTTCCCCTCTGCACAAATGAGGGCAGCGGCATGGGCGGCAGCGAGCGCGACATCAAACGTGCCTGCCCCGGAGCAGCTGTGAAAAAAGGTCTTTCCATCACCGGAAGCCAGGCGGCCAATTCAAAGGGCAGCTTGCAGCGCTGGCTGTCTGCCAACGGTCTTCTGTAAGGAGGGGCATATGGAATACAAACAGGGATATGTATATGAACTGATGGACCAGGGCGGTCCGACAGATAATCGCGAGCCTTACTTCAAAGAGGCAGTCGATGAGATGATGAGGGCGCGGACACTCTGCGCCAGGGCAAACGCGGCAATGCCGGATGATCCGGCTTATGTCTCTTACCTGGAAGAACTTTTTGGCAGGAAACTGGATGATGTCCGCATCCTGACGCCCTTTATCTGTGATTTCGGGAACAGGGTCAAATTCGGAAAGGGCGTGTTCCTCAATCATTCCGCCATTCTCTCTGCCTCAGGCGGTATTGAGTTCGAGGACGGCGTCATGTCCGCACCGGGACTTCGGATCGCGACGATCAATCACGACATGAACGAGCGCCATACCATTTACACCTATGGCAGGGTATTGGTCAGGAAAAATGCATGGCTGGGCATGAACGTCACAATCTGCCCCGGCGTAACAATCGGAAAATATGCCGTTGTCGCAGCCGGTGCTGTCGTTACCAAAGATGTTCCCGACTATGCCGTTGTCGGCGGTGTGCCCGCCAGGGTTATCAAATACCTTGATCCCTCAGAGCAGAAGGAATGAACAGGGAATGAGTATGGATTAGAAGACATGATCCTTCAGAACGGAAGGATGGAACAGGGAATGAGCATGGACGAGAAGGAATTGATTCGCGGGCTTTACAAAAAATATTGGCGGTACATGATTGATAAGGATGCAGAGGGACTGCGGAGCCTGATGGCCGGGGACTATTATCTTCTCCATATGACCGGTTTAAAGCAGTCAGCAGAAGTCTTCCTGAGAGGACTTCTTGACGGGACATTCAACTATTATTCTGCAGAACATGACAGCATTGACGTCAAAATCGACGGCGACAGGGCATCGATGACCGGCCGCAGCCGTGTAGTGGCTGCTGTGTATGGCAGGAGAAGGAGCAGCTGGCGGCTGCAGGGAGATTTCACCCTGCGAAAGGAAGAGGGAGTCTGGCGCTTTTCCAGCTCCAGAGCATCGACATATTGAATCGACATATTGTGGAGGATCAACATGGAATACATTAAGCTGAACAATGGACTGAATTGCCCGGTCGTAGGAATCGGAACCTTTATGCTCTCCCCGGCGGAAGCAGAGAACAGTGTCCGGGAGGCACTGAAAATGGGCTATTCTCTGGTGGACACTGCAAACGCCTATGTCAATGAGCGTGCGGTGGGACGCGGAATGAAGGAAAGCGGTGTAAAGCGCGAGGATGTTTTTCTCTCTACCAAGCTCTGGCCAAGCGAATATGAAAACCCCAACGCTGTGGATGAGACACTGGAGCGTCTCGGCGTGGAATATGTGGATCTGCTCTACATCCATCAGCCTGCGGGAAACTGGCTGGCAGGATACCGGCAGCTCGAGAAGGCTTACAGGGAGGACAAAGCCAGATCGATCGGCATCTCCAACTTTGAAGGCAAGTATATGGAAGAACTGGAGACCAAGTGGGAGATCGTGCCTCAGTTCATCCAGGTGGAGGCCCATCCATATTTCACCCAGCAGGAACTCAGAAAGACCCTGGACAAGTACGACATCAAACTGATGAGCTGGTACCCGCTGGGACACGGTGATAAATCTCTGATCAATGAGCCGGTCTTCGCGGAACTTGGCAAAAAATATGGGAAAACCCCTGCCCAGGTCATTCTCCGCTGGCACACTCAGATGGGCTTTGCGGTGATTCCCGGCAGCCGGAACGTGGATCATATCCGGGACAATCTGAACATTCTGGACTTCACCCTGACCCAGGACGAAATGAAGCAGATCGCCGGGCTGGATAAAGGCGCGCGCTACTATCATCGCACAGATGAGCAGCTGGCCCAGTTTGCAGGCTGGAGGCCGGCCTTTGAGAAGGCATGAGGCTGTAGTACAGACTCGTTTGAGACGCCGGGCGTTTTCACGCGCTCTTAGCGTGAAAACCCATGTTGTACGGCAATTTATCTTTACAAATTTGACGATCGTCATTACAATGTATAAAAATTGATTGGATTATGACTTTATGCGGCAAAGGCGCCGTGAGAGGAATTCTCACTGCCTTTGCCGCTTTTTTTGATGCTATAGTCATTTTTTCAGGAGATCATGGTCGCATTTTCAGAGGTCATAGCCATTTTTTCATAGGTCATAGTCGTTTTTTCAGTGGCTATAGTCAAAGCTCAGGAGGTCATATATAAAGATATGTCAGGAAAAGATTCACTGCAGATTGCCCTGGCGGTTGCATCCTGCAGGTTTTCGCGTCGAATTCTGCGCGGGATAAACAGGGGCGGTACCTCTCTTCCGGGAAAACTTGCCATGTGGTTCAGGCGGGATATTTTAGCCATTGCATCAGAAGGTGTGGAGACCATCCTGGTAACAGGAACCAATGGAAAGACAACGACAGCAGCAATGCTGTCCCATGCGATGCAGGAGGCGGGCAGAGCTCCTTTATCTAACAGCTCGGGAGCAAACCTGCTTTCAGGAGTGACTGCGGAATTTGCGGCGGCAGCAGATCTGCGGGGACGTCCGCTGCGGGGGAGGAAGAACCCGGATCAGCCTGCAGATGCAGACATGGGCTCCGGCCAGTATGCGGTCATTGAGTGCGATGAGGGAGCTCTGCGTCATGTGGCCCCACTGCTGAAACCGCGAGTGATCGTGGTGACTAATATCTTCAGGGATCAGCTGGACCGCTATGGGGAAGTCATGCACACACTTGAGGCAATCCGGGAGGGAATCAGGCTTGCGCCGGAGGCGGTCCTGTGTCTGAATGCGGACGACTCGCTTGTCGCTTCCCTCGCGTTGGATGTCCCCAATCCGGTGATTTGGTTCGGTATGGAAGAGACTGCGGTTCAAAATGGAGACAAGGGACGGTTCTCTGTCTCCACCGGGGAGGAGACAGAGAACCGTCCCCTGTCTCCGAAGAACCGTCCCTTGTCTCCGGATTCTCCGGACAGGATCAGTGACGCGCGGTACTGCATCCGGTGCGGAAGGGAGTACACATATAGCTATCATACATATGCCCATCTGGGGGATTTCCGATGCCCCTGCTGCGGATATGCCCGTCCTCTGCCGGATATTGCGGTGACCTCTATCGACGGTATCAATGCTGTGGAATCCAGGGTATATATGCGCATTCCCGATAGAGAGCCAGCCCATAGGGATACTATCCCACAGGAAAGAGTCTCTGAGAAAAGTATTTCTCAGAAACTCCCTGTCCGGATTGCGCTGCCGGCAGTCTATAACATTTACAATGCAGCTGCCGCCCTTGCGGCTTATGCTGCGTTGAAGCTTCCCCTGCAGGAAATCCTGAAGGGACTGGAGCATATGAAGAGCAGCTTCGGCCGCATGGAACATTTTAACATTGGCAGAGTTTCCATACAGATGATCCTCGTGAAAAATCCGGCCGGCTGTAATCAGGCTCTGGACTATCTCTGCTCAATAAAAGAACCTTGTTCAATTGTCCTCTGCCTCAATGATCTGGATGCAGACGGACATGATATTTCCTGGATCTGGGATGTGGATTATGAAAAGCTCTACGGCCGCGGCAATATCCGCCGTATTCTTGTCTGGGGCAGGCGCGCGGAGGATCTGCAGCTGCGTCTGAGATATGCAGGCTTTGAGGAAAAGCGCATCCGGAGAGTACCGGAAAAGGAGTTAAAAAAGCTCCTTGACGTAATCTACAGGAGCCAAGTGCCTGTTTTTATCCTTCCGAATTATACGGCCATGCTGCCGCTCCGGGATGCCCTGCGCAGAGCGGCCGGGAAGGACTCTTTCTGGAAGGGATGAAACAGGAGGAAGGTGATGCGGGAGCACACCAAGTGCGAAGCGGTTCGTGGATTTACACCATATACATACATTTTACAGTTGATAGGAAAGGGTTAGAAAATGGAACTGAAGATCTGTCACCTCTATCCGGATGTCCTCAACCTGTATGGAGACAGGGGAAATATCCTCTGTCTGCAGAAACGCCTGGAGTGGCGGGGGATCGAATGCCGCGTGGAATATGTTAAGCTGGGTGAGAAAAGTGACCTGACAGGGTATGATCTTTTTTTCATAGGCGGAGGACAGGATTTCGACCAGGAGATCCTGCTGGAGGATCTGCGCATAAAGAAAGGTCCTGAGATACGGGCGGCCCTCGAAGACGGTCGGACATTTCTGTGTATCTGCGGCGGCTATCAGATGATGGGCCACTATTATGAGACAGCAGACGGTGAGAAATGCGAGTTTCTTGGTGCAATTGATTTCTGCACGGTCGGCGGCAAAAAGCGGATGATCGGGAACTATGCTTTCCGGCTCGGGGATGAGTCCGGCGGCAGTACGGTTGTCGGGTTTGAAAACCACAGCGGCCGCACCCGGCTGGGAAGCGGCGTCCGTCCGCTTGGAAAAGTACTGAAGGGATACGGAAATAATGGTAAGGATAAAACCGAAGGGGTGAGGTACCGCAACGCTTTCTGCACTTACAGCCATGGTCCCGTCCTGCCCAAAAATCCGGCCTTTGCAGACACACTTCTTGAGACGGCGCTCAGACGAAAATACGGAGCCTGTACCCTGGAACCGCTGCTGGATCAGTTCGAAAACCTGGCTCACGATTCAGTCCTGAAAAAAATCTGATTGATAAAAACTTTTTGATTGATAAAACTTTTTTATGCAGGAGATCGTCTTTTTCTTGTTTTCAGGCTAAAACGTGCGGACACTGACCGCCGGAACGAGAATCAACAAAATAAGGGGGCAGCGGCAGGAACGGAGATCAGTAAAAAAAGGGCAGCGGCAGGGATCAGAAAACAACCGGGACAGGCGAAAATATGTATAATTGTATACAAAAATTGATTGACATCCTGTTCTGGTCAGGTATAATAAGAAAACGAAAAGCAAAGGCGCTTGAAGCGACGGCACAGTCCGTCTCTTCAGGCGCTTTTTTTATTCTTTATTGCATAATGTCCGTTATTTCATAAGTGTTGTGGGATACGCGGGCAAAAACGGAGGTTATTATGTGTTCCATACTTGCTTACTGCAGCGGGCAGGCGGATCCGCAGCTTGTGGCGGAAATGCTTGCAAAGACAATCTCGAGAGGACCGGATGATACCAGGATCATGAAGACCGGAAACGGGTATCTGGGATTCAACCGTCTTTCCATCATGGGGCTTACACCGGAAGGCATGCAGCCCTTTGTCCTCAATGATAATGCTGTGGTCTGCAACGGGGAACTGTACGGCTTTCGCAAAATGCGGGAAGCCCTGAGAAAACGCGGATATTCTTTCAAAAGTGATTCAGACTGCGAGATCCTGCTGCCTATGTACAGGGAGTTCGGGACAGAGATGTTCCGCCTCCTGGATGCGGAGTTTGCCCTTGTCCTCTACGATGGACAGTCCCAGAGATACATAGCGGCACGCGACCCGGTCGGGATTCGTCCACTCTACTACGGGCAGGATGATCGCGGTGTCTATGTTTTTTCCTCGGAGCCCAAGAGCCTGGTCGGCGTCTGTGACAGGATCATGCCCTTCCCGCCCGGCCATTATGCCGTGATCGATGCAGGCGGTCCGGAGGAAGCCCATGGAGCAGAGGAGACCGTAAGCCACACCGGTATCAAACGGCACAGAACTGACAGCCCGGCAGAGGCAAAAAAGTCTCATGCAGACTCGAAAAAATCTCGTGCAGATGCCAAACGGTATAGTTCGGCAGATACCCGTGCGGCACAGCACATGGAGCTTCATGAATACCGCCGGATCTGGAAGACGGACCGGGTGTGTACAGACGATTTGGAAACGATTGCTGTACAGATCCGGGAAAAACTTCTGGCAGGCATTGAGAAACGCCTGGATGCGGATGCCCCGGTGGGCTTCCTTCTGTCCGGCGGACTCGACTCCTCCCTGGTCTGCGGCGCGGCGGCAAAGCTCCTGGACAAGCCTCTTCAGACTTTTTCCATCGGCATGGACCTGGATGCCATCGACCTCAAATATGCCCGTAAAGTGGCGGACTATATCGGGAGCGACCACCACGAAGTGATCATGACGCGCGACGATGTCATCGCAGCCCTGGAGCCGGTCATCCATGCCCTGGGAACCTGGGACATCACAACGGTCCGCGCCTCCATCGGCATGTATCTGGTCTGCAAGTGGATCCATGAAAACACGGATATCCGCGTCATCCTGACCGGCGAGATCTCCGATGAGATTTTCGGCTATAAATATACGGACTTCGCGCCTGACGCAGCCGCTTTTCAGGAAGAATCGGAGAAGCGGATCCGAGAGATTCACATGTACGACGTCCTGCGCGCGGACCGCTGTATCAGCGTCCATTCCCTGGAGGCCCGCGTACCTTTCGGAGACCTTGACTTTCTGTCCTACTGCATGGCAGTTGACCCCGAAAAGAAGCTGAACACTTACGGAATCGGCAAGTACCTTCTTCGCCATGCTTTCGAGCAGGATGATCTGATCCCGCGGGAGATCCTCATGCGTGAGAAAGCCGCTTTTTCCGATGCGGTCGGCCACTCCATGCGCCGCGATCTCATGGACTATGCGGAATCACTCTACACGGATGAAGAATACGAGACCAGGCGGCAGAAGTACACACATGCCATGCCCTTCACCAAAGAATCCCTGCTTTACCGGGAGATTTTTGAAAAATATTATCCCGGCCAGGCTCAGATGGTGGCGGACTTCTGGATGCCCAACAAGAGCTGGGAGGGCTGTGATGTCAACGATCCTTCCGCCAGTGTCCTCTCCAACTACGGCGCCAGCGGGATCTGATAAAACAGCGGAGCAGGCTGCAATCACCTGAAAGGCAGTTCATCAAATGCCGGACTCGTTTCAGCAATATCTGCATAGGGTATATCTGGCCGGCGTCCAAAACAAACTGCTTCGGCACAGGAGGTTAGTTATGTCAAGGAGTATTGACAGAAAAATCATTCTGGAGGACGGGAGAGAATTTTACGGATCTGCATTCGGCGCTTCCGGAGACAGAGTATGCGAGATCGTCTTCAACACTTCCATGGCGGGCTATCAGGAGATTTTGTCCGACCTGTCCTACACCGACCAGGCAGTCGTAATGACCTATCCGCTGATCGGCAACTATGGGATGGCGGCGGAGGACTATGAATCAATCGTTCCTTCGATTGGAGCCCTGATCGTGCGCGAATACAATGATGAACCTTCCAATTTCCGCAGTGTGAAGACGCTGGGAGAGGTGATGGAGGCCAGGGGGATTCCCGGGATCAGCGGCGTGGACACCCGTGCCCTGACCCGTTCGATCAGAGATTACGGAACAAGAAAGGCCCTGCTCACGGATGCGGAAATGCCTCTGTCCAAGGGACTTGAACTTCTGAACAGCACAGAGCTCCCGGCCGATGCAGTCTCCCGCGTCAGCTGCAGGGATCCGTGGATTTCGGAATCTCCCCTGACTGCGCTTAACCCTTTGGATTCCATGTCTTCTGCCGCGGGAAGACCTCTTCAGATCGCTGCTGTCGACTGCGGCATGAAGCGCAATATTGTCCGCTCCCTCAACCGCAGGGGCTGCAACGTGACGGTGCTGCCCTGGAATACGCCGGCAGACAGGATCCGGGAACTGCAGCCGGACGGAATCCTTCTGTCCAACGGACCGGGCGACCCCACAGATGTCCCGGAGACCATTGCAGCAGTCCGCTCCCTGATCGGAAGCTTCCCGATTTTCGGGATCTGTCTGGGCCACCAGATTCTATCCCTGGCCTACGGCGCCCGCACCTACAAACTCAAATTCGGCCACCGCGGCGGCAATCATCCGGTGAAAAACCTTCAGACTGGAAAAATCGAGATAACTTCCCAGAATCATTCCTATGCCATTGAAGAGGAGAGCATTGCAGATACCCCCCTTACAGTCACGCACGTCAATCTCCTGGACGGAACGATTGAGGGTGTTGCGTGTGCACGGGACAGAGCCTTTGGCGTACAGTACCATCCCGAGAGCGCGCCAGGCCCTCAGGACAGTGCCTATCTGTTTGACAGATTCCTGGAAATGATTCGGCGGTAACGATAAAAGGTTTAGAGACAGGGCTTGGAGAAGGGGACGGTTCTTTGTCTCTACAAACTCCCGCTTCCAAACCCCCGCCTACAATCCTGTCTCCCAAAAAGCTTCGGGTACTAAGTTTTTTTTCGGTGCCATTGACACCGCTTATTTCCCCTTTTTATAATCGATTCAGAAGCTCTTTTATAAGAGCGGGAATGTTATAGTATCTTGCCGGACGCCGGCCGGGCAGCAAAAGAAAAGCTGCCTGCAGGAATGGAAACTGGTATTTACCGGCTTTCTCATAGTCCGGGGAAGGTACATGACCAGAGAAGGAGGAATTGCTTTATGAAGATTCTCGTTTTGAACGGCAGCCCCCACAAGAGCGGAAATACCGCGGCGCTCGTTGATGCATTCAAAAAAGGTGCGGAAGCGGCAGGCCATGAGGTGGTCGTATGTCCCGTCGGAATCATGAAGATCAACGGATGTCTTGGCTGTGAGTACTGCCACACCAAGGGCGAAGGCGCCTGCATCCAGAAGGATGATATGCAGAATGTTTATCCGGAGCTTAACAGCGCCGACATGATCGTCCTGGCTTCTTCCGTACACTATTTCGGCTTTACCGGACAGATGGAGAGCACGATCTCCCGTTTCTATGCCGGCATGAAGCCTGCCAAAGCAACAAAGTACGCAATGATCCTGAGCTCCGCCTCCCCGGGTGTCACCGCAGGTATCGAGGCTCAGTATAAATGCATCCTGGCCATGTTCGGCGCAGAGGATGCCGGCATCCTTGCTGTAAACGGCGAGGACAACAAGAGCGAGGCTGCTCTTGCCAAGGCAGAGGCTCTGGGCAAGGGCCTGTAAGGGGCTGTGATGCTGCCCGGCCTGTTCCGCGTCTGCTGAACAGCAGTAAAGTATAAGAGCAGTAAATCATAATTGAACAATTACAAAGCAAAGGCGCTTGAAGAGACGGTGGATACCGTTTTTTCAGGCGCTTTTTTTCTGAAGGAGGCTCCACATGCCCAGAAGAAACGACATCCATAAAGTTCTCGTCATCGGCTCAGGCCCGATCGTGATCGGACAGGCGGCAGAGTTCGACTATGCCGGAACCCAGGCCTGCCTTGCCCTGAAGGAGGAAGGCTATGAGGTGGTGTTGTGCAATTCCAATCCGGCGACGATCATGACGGACACATCGATTGCGGACAAGGTGTATATGGAGCCGCTGACTCTGGAATACATAGCCAAGATCATCCGCTATGAGAGACCGGATGCCATTCTTCCCGGGATCGGAGGCCAGACCGGACTGAACCTGGCTGTGCAGCTGGAAAAGAAGGGAATTCTGGCGGAGTGCCGCACAGAGCTTCTGGGTACCGGGAGCAGTTCGATCGAAAAGGCGGAAGACAGAGAACTGTTCAAAGAACTCTGTCAGCAGCTCGGAGAGCCGGTTCTGCCCTCGGAAGTTGCCAACAGTCTGGAGGAAGGAAGTGATGCAGCCCGTAGGATCGGCTATCCTGTCGTTCTGCGCCCTGCCTTTACCCTTGGTGGAACGGGCGGCGGCTTTGCGGAGAGCGAAGAGGAGTTTGTCCCCCTCATGAAAAAGGCCCTTTCTCTGTCGCCTGTTCAGGAGGTCCTGATTGAAAAAAGTGTCCGCGGCTATAAGGAGATCGAGTACGAGGTGATGCGGGACAAAAACGATACAGCCATCACTGTCTGCAATATGGAAAACATCGATCCCGTCGGCATCCACACGGGGGATTCGATCGTCGTCTGCCCCTCCCAGACCCTGACCAACAGGGAATACCATATGCTCCGTGACAGCGCGCTGAAGGTGATCCGGGCCCTGGAGATCGAGGGTGGATGCAATGTGCAGTTCGCCCTGGATCCCCGGTCTTTTCAATACTATTTGATTGAAGTCAATCCCCGCGTTTCACGTTCTTCCGCTCTGGCTTCCAAGGCCAGCGGATACCCCATTGCCCGTGTTTCGGCCAAGATCGGAGTCGGCTATACGCTGGACGAGATCCCCCTGGCCAATACCTGCGCGGCTTTCGAGCCGACCCTGGACTACGTGGTCACAAAGATGCCCCGTTTTCCTTTTGACAAGTTTACGGACGCCAGGAATATTCTCTCCACCCAGATGAAAGCCACCGGAGAGGTCATGAGTATCGGAAGGACCATCGAGGAGAGCCTTCTGAAGGCGGTGCGGGCCCTGGAGACCGGACATTTTCATCTGTACGACCCCAAATTCGACAGCATGTCGAAGGAAGACCTGCTGCAGTACATACGCGAAGACAGGGATGACAGGATTTTTGCGATCGCCAAGTTGTTCAGGAATGTTCTGGTAAAAACAGCAGAGGGAGAGACAAAGCTGTTCAGAAGTGTCCCAGTAAAAACATCTGGGAAGGCAGGCTGCATAATAAAAACCGAGGAAGATGGAATGACCGTCAGCGCAGGAGATCCCGAAGGGGATGGAATGCCCGATTGTGCAGGCCGTGATTTTGAAACAGTGGAAAAAGAGGTGTTTTCCGCAACGAGGATCGACCCTCTGTTTATCCGCAAGATCCGCAATATTGTCCGGGAAGAGATGGTTCTGAAAGAGAATCCTGGTGACATTGAGCTGCTCAGAGAGGCAAAGAAAATGGGCTTCTGCGACCGGGAGATCGGTCTGCTCTGGGGCATGTCCGAAAGGAAAATATTCTCTTTGCGCCGGGACCGGGGGATCATGCCGGTCTATAAGATGATCGATACCTGTGCCTCTGAATTTGAGAGTTATGTCCCCTATTTTTACTCGACTTATGAGGAGGAAAACGAGTCCATGCCTGCCCCCAGGTCTTCCCGGCAGATTCGCAGGAAGGTCATCGTACTGGGCTCCGGTCCCATCCGCATCGGGCAGGGGGTGGAGTTCGATTATTCGACGGTCCATGCAGTCGGCACAATACAGAAGGCCGGCTTTGAAGCCATTATCATCAACAACAATCCGGAGACCGTGTCCACAGACTATACCTGTTCCGACAAGCTCTATTTTGAACCGCTGACGGTAGAGGACGTGATGAATGTGATCGAGATGGAGAAGCCGGAGGGAGTCATCGCGACTCTGGGCGGCCAGACAGCCATTAACCTGGCGGGACCTCTCAGCGAGCGGGGCGTCCGGATCATCGGTACAGACTGCAGGGCGATCGATCTCGCCGAAAACCGAGATTCATTCGAAAAACTTCTTGAAAAACTGAAGATCCCCCAGCCAAAAGGGCATGCAGTTACTTCGGTTGAGGAAGGAATTCTGGCAGCCCGCCGGATTGGTTACCCTGTTCTCGTTCGTCCAAGCTTTGTCCTGGGAGGCCGGGCTATGCAGATCGTGGGCAAGGAGGAGGAACTGTCTGAATATCTCAGGACGGCGGTGGAGATTGACGTCGACAAGCCGGTCCTGGTAGATCACTATATCCGCGGCAGGGAAGTCGAGGTGGATGCTGTCTGTGACGGCAGGGACGTTTTTGTGCCGGGCATAATGGAGCTGGTCGAGCGCACCGGCGTGCACTCGGGAGACTCCATCAGCGTCTATCCTCCCTTCAGTATTCCGGTTGTGGTAAAAGAAACCATTCTCGATTATACGAGACGCCTGGGACTGGGGATCGGCATCCGCGGTCTTTTCAACATACAGTTTATTGTAGACCGGGAGAACCGTGTTTTTATCATTGAGGTCAATCCCAGATCTTCCAGGACGGTCCCTTTTCTTTCGAAAGCGACCGGATACAGCCTGGCGGATATGGCGACGCTGGTCAGTCTCGGCGTCTCATTAAAGGACCAGGGTATCACGCAGGACATGCTCAGCGGGCGGAAAGCGGATCACAGGGAGAAAAGCAGATACGGGGTAGACGCAGAGACCGCTTCGGCACGGTATCCCTCCCCGCAGCTGTCCATGGCCATGTATCCCAGGGAAAAGGATCGTTTCTATGTCAAGGCACCGGCTTTTTCCTTCTCCAAGCTCCTGGGCATGGATGCCTATCTTTCTCCTGAGATGAAGTCCACGGGAGAGGCCATCGGCTATGACAAAAAGCTCCACCGCGCCATGTACAAAGCCCTGATCGCCTCCGGTGTCCGCCTGCGCAGCTACGGCACTGTCGTCGTGAGCGTCGCGGATGAAGACAAACTGGAGACCATTCCCCTGGTCCGGCGCTTCTATGACATGGGATTCAATATAGAGGCCAGCACTCTGACCGGCAAGTACCTGAAAAACGCAGGCATCCGGACAAGGATCCGCCGCAAACCCAGCGAGGGCAGCGAGGAAATCCTGGAATCGATCCGGGCAGGCTATGTGAGCTATGTCATCAATACACGAGCCATTCTTTCAGGGGTGCATTACGGCGACGGCATTCGCATCCGAAGCTGCGCCGCCCAGAACAATGTACCCATGCTGACCTCCCTGGACACCGTCCGCATGCTGCTCGATGTCCTGGAGGAAGTGACCATGGGTATATCCACGATCGACGCTGTGTAGCAGATGCCTGAGTGACGGTGTCTATGGGCATATCCACTGACGGTGTGCAGTTAATACCTGAGTGACGGTGACCGCAGATCTGTCTGAGATTGACGCTGTTTAATTGAGTGAAGAATTAAGGGAGGGGAGGTGCCATATGGCGGCATTTGAGAAAACCAGGTCAGGAATTCCTGCCATGGATGATGCATTGCATTTTATCCGTCTTGGAGACAATGTGGTCTGGCAGGTCAGTTCACTGGAAGAATTCCGTGCCGTTGCGGTCCCGTTTGCGGAGCAGGCGATCCGGGACGGAAGGAACCTTTTGTACATCCGGTTTGCGGAGCATGAACCGATTCTTCCCCAGATGGAGGGACTCAGGATCGTACATGTCCCGCTTTCCCACCGCTTTGAGACCTTTACGGTAGAGATCCACAATATCATTGAAAAAGAAGGATATGATGCCTTCTATGTTTTTGACTGTCTCTCAGAACTGGAAGCAGCCTGGGCGACAGACCTTCTGATGGGAGATTTTTTCCATCTGACATGCCCTTTTTTGTTTATTCTGGATACTGTGGCCTATTTTCCTGTGCTGCGGGGCCGGCACTCCTTTGATGCCATAGCCAAGATCAGGGATACGACCCAGCTGTTTCTGGATGTATTCCCCAACGAGGACCTGCCCTCCTCCATGTATGTGCGCCCCAAAAAGGTCTGGCGCCGCGAGTCAGCCACCATGTTCCTGCCGCATCTGTTTGAGCCGGCTAAAGGGACTTTTGTGCCGGAGACCGACGGCGTTCGCATGAGCCGCTTTTATCAGCGGATGAACAAGGCCAATGCGGCAGTCAACCAGAGTATGGACAGCTGGGAGCGCTTTTTCCAGCGTACAAAGATCAAATATGAAAACGGGCTGGATGTCTCCGAAGAATGCAGCAGGATCTGCAACATCATGCTGACAAGAGATGAGAGGCTCCGGGAACTGATCAAGGAGCATTTCAGGCCGGAAGACTATTTTGAGATCCATGACAGGATGGTGGGCACAGGCATGATCGGGGGCAAGGCCACCGGCATGCTGCTCTCAAGGAAGCTTACGGAAAATCTTCGTCCGGATATTTACAGCCGCATCGAGCCCCACGACTCTTTTTACATCGGATCGGATGTTTTTTACACCTATATCGTGGACAACGGATTCTGGGATCTGAGAGTGCGCCAGCGCACCGAGGAGGGATATTTTACCCTTGCCGGAGAGGCGGAGCAGAAGCTTCTGAGCGGCCGGTTTTCGGACGCAATGGAAGAGGAATTCCGCAGGATCCTGGAGTATTACGGGAGCGATCCGGTCATCGTGCGCTCCAGTTCCATTCTGGAGGACGGTTTCGGAAATGCCTTTGCGGGAAAATATGAATCGGTGTTCTGTGCCGGCAACGGGTCTCTGGAGGAGAGACTGGAGACCTTCGAACAGGCAGTCCGGACAGTCTATGCCAGCACCATGGGCCTTTCTGCCCTCGACTACCGCAAGCGCAGGGGACTGGACAAGAGGGATGAACAGATGGCCATTCTGGTCCAGCGGGTTTCCGGTTCTCGCTACCAGGATTTCTACATGCCCTGCGCGGCGGGCGTGGGCTATTCCATCAGCCCCTACCGCTTCAGCCCTGAACACCCCAGTCAGGGAATGCTGCGCCTGGTCATGGGACTGGGGACTGCTGCCGTGGACCGGCGCACAGGTTCCTACCCCCGCATGGTGATGATGGAAGATCCCACAAAAGTGACTCTGACCTCCTCCTCGGACAAGCATCAGTTTTCCCAGCGCCTGGTGGATGCCGTGCTTTTTTCGTCCGGAGAGGTGGAGGGACTGGATCCGGACTTTGTCCGCAAAGAGATCCCGGCTTATATGACCCGTCTGCTCCTTTCCCACGACTGGGATGCGGAGCGGATCTTCACGGACCGCGGCGAAAACCGGCAGATTTTCTATGTCTCCTGCGACGGTCTGGTAAAAAACAGACAGCTCATGGATGACATGCGCGGCATTCTTCAGCTCTTGAAGGAAGCTTATGTCTATCCCGTGGATATAGAGTACACGATCAACGTCGCCCCCTCGGGGGATTACGTGATCGACCTTCTGCAGTGCCGGCCTCTCCAGCAGACTAAGGAGGGGGATGCGGTCGTCATACCGCAGACGCCGGAAGATCAGATCCTCCTGGAGACCAGGGGTGTTTCCATGGGCTTTTCCCGCACCTTCCCCGTGGACCTGGTCGTCTACATAGACCCGATTCGCTACTACGAGATGCCTTACCGGGATAAATTCCGGGTGCGGGATCTTTTGTCCGCAGTTAACTGGAAACTCCGCGGGCAGGGAAAACGCATGCTGCTCCTAACGCCGGGACGCATCTGTACCTCTTCGGCGGAGCTGGGCGTGCCGTCCGCCTTTGCGGACATCAGTGAATTTGACATGATTGCGGAGATCTCCGAGACCAGGGCTGGTTATGTGCCGGAGCTGAGCTACGGCAGCCACATTTTCCAGGATCTGGTGGAAGCGGAGATCCTCTATACAGCGGTTTTTGAGACACAGACTACCCTGCATTTTGCCCCGTCCCTGCTGCAGCCGTTTGCGGCTTCTCTGTCCGGCTATGCCAAAGATACAGGGGGACTGGAGGGGCTGGAAACGATTCTGCAGGTCTACAAGACTGAGGACAGCGGCCTGACGCTCTACTATGACATGTCGCAGGAGCATCTGCAGGTATCTTTTCAGACTGAAAAAGAATAAACCGGCAGGCGGGCAGGATATTGACCCTGCAGGCTTTTGTGCAGTATTCACAAGATTATTAAAAAGAATGATTGTATTATTGTATACGATATTCTTTGACATTTCCGGGGAAAGGGGTATAATACTCACATACAGCAAGGGCGCTGCGGGAAAACCTGCAGCGCCTTTTCTGTTGTCAGCCGGCTTGTAGCTGAAAACCCCAAACCCCCGGACAAAGAAGTCCGGATCCTGTGCATACGGGATCCGGGCTTCTTTTTTGCAAAAGGGGAATTGGACTTCTTCTTTGAAAAAAAGAGATCCCGGACTATTTTTGCAAAAGGAAACCAGTACATATTTTGCAAAAGAAATCCGGACTTTTTCTTTTCAAAAGAGGATCGTCGCTCGGAAAGTGAGGAAAACACTATGGATTACAATGTATCAACTGTCACCTGGGTATTGATCGCAACGGCTCTGATTTATTTTATGCAGGCCGGCTTTGCGCTCTGCGAGGCAGGTCTGACCAGGGCCAAGAACACGGGCAATATCCTGATGAAAAACATGATGGACTTCTGTATCGGAACGCCTTGTTACTGGCTGGTCGGCTTCGGGCTTATGTTCGGCAGCACCTCTCCGCTGATCGGCCGTCTGGATCCTATGATCCGGGGGCTCTACGGGGCAGAAAACACGGTCGTGCCGCAGACCATGCCGCTCTGGTGCTATGTGATCTTCCAGACAGTCTTCTGCGCGACGGCTGCAACCATTGTCTCGGGCTCCATGGCAGAGCGGACCAATTTCAAGGCCTACTGCCTCTATTCCGCGGCCATTTCCCTTCTGGTCTATCCAATCGGCGGACACTGGGCCTGGGGCGGCGGCTGGCTGTCCGGACTGGGATTTCACGACTTTGCCGGAAGCGCGGTCGTGCACAACGTAGGCGGCGTCATTGCCTGTCTGGGTGCCTGGATGCTGGGTCCCCGTATAGGCAAGTATGACCGGGAGGGCAAGGTCAAGGCCATTCCCGGCCACAACATGATGGCTGTGGCCCTGGGCGTCTTCATCCTCTGGTTCTGCTGGTTCGGCTTCAACGGCGGCTCCACCGCCTCCATGGCGGACGGCGCGGATGCATTTCATGCGTCGCTTGCCTTCATGAACACCAACCTTGCAGCGGCCGTAGCGACCGTTGTGACCATGGTCCTCACCTGGCTGCGCTACGGAAAGCCGGACGTCTCCATGACCCTCAACGCCGCGCTTGCGGGCCTGGTGGCCATCACGGCGGGCTGTGACTGTGTGACTCCCTTCGGAGCATTCGTGATCGGCCTGATCGCCGGCGTTCTGGTCGTCTTTTCCGTAGAGTTTTTTGATAACGTCGCCAAGATCGACGATCCTGTCGGCGCCGTGTCCGTCCACATGGTCAACGGAATCTGGGGAACAATTGCGGTCGGTCTCTTCTCCAACGGAGAGGACGGCGTCATGAGGGGCCTCTTCTATGGGGGCGGCGCAAAGCTTATGGGTGTTCAGGCCCTGGGGATCCTGTCCATCGACGCCTATGTTCTGGTCATCATGTTCATCGTCTTCAAGATCATTGATGCCGTCATCGGCCTGCGTGTTCCCGCCCAGGTGGAAATCGACGGACTGGATCAGCATGAACACGGCCTGACCAGTGCCTATTCCGGCTTTGCCATCAGCGACGTCACCAACATGGTCATGGATGTCAACGAGAACACCGACCTGGGAGAGGGCGAGTACGAAAAGGCTTCCGACGCCCAGATCCATGCGGCTGTCAAAGTCGTGGACGGAAGCGGTATCACAGGAGCGGGTGCAGTCGCTTCCGGACTTGGATCCGGATCTCCTTCCGGGTCTGCACCCATGAAAACGCCCGCTGCTGCTTCAGAAGGTCTGCCTTCCGCCGCCGGCGCGATCCCGGATTCCGGCATGTACCGTCTGTCCATCATCTGCCGCCTCAACAAGTTTGATGAACTCAAGCAGAAACTCAACGAGCTGGGCGTGACCGGCATGACCATGACCCAGGTCATGGGCTGCGGCATCCAGAGAGGATCCAGCGAACGCTACAGAGGCGCCATCGTCGACGCAACCCTCCTGCCCAAGGTCAAGGTCGAAGTCGTCGTCGCGAAGATTTCTGTGGAAAGGGTCATCGAGGCCGCCCGCAAAGCCCTCTACACCGGTCACATCGGCGACGGCAAGATCTTTGTCTACAACGTCCTCCACGTCGTCAAAGTCCGCACCGGCGAAGAAGACTTTGCCGCCCTCCAGGACGTGGAATAAGGTGAAATAAAGCGACATAGAAGCTTCGGGAGAGAAAGATCACCCCTGCCCGTGGATGCCCGGCAGGAAGCGAAGCGACCGGAGGGCGCGGCGGACAAAAGGTCACGCATGGTTGGAAAAAGCAAAGCGATATAGCGGCTCCGGGAGAAAAAGATCACCCCTGCCCGGGAGAGAGCGAAGCGACCGGTGGGCGTGGCGTGCAAAAGGTCACTATTGTTTCGAAAAAACAAAGAACGTCAATCGGAAAAGAGAGTAACATTTCAAGGAAAAGGTGTGAAAAATAATTTGTATAATTGTATACAAAACTGTTGACAGATACACCTTCGTGTGTATAATAAGAGTTCATAAAGCAAAGGCGCTTGAAGAAACGGCATGAGCCCGTCTCTTCAGGCGCCTTTTCTTTTTACCCGGAAACAGCATACGGATCTGTCAGAAAACAGCATACACATCTGTCCATGTACTTGTCCCGGTACCTGTTCCGGTACAAGTTACCCGGTACAGATCCAGGTATGATCAGGAGGAAAATGAGATGATGGAAAGCAATGCAAAAGTTCCCGAAATCTACGCCAGCATGGTCTTCAATGACAAGGTCATGCGTGAGCGCCTGCCCAAGGATGTCTATAAGGCAGTCCGCAAGACCAGCAAGAACGGCACCCACCTGGAACTGGATGTGGCAAATACAGTTGCCGCGGCAATGAAGGAATGGGCAATTGAGAAGGGGGCGACCCACTTCACACACTGGTTCCAGCCCATGACAGGACTGAC
>OCVV011346602.1_pt1 | contig 18854 bp, 20 predicted proteins | sample 1539721 | NCBI WGS metagenome assembly OCVV01 (sample SAMN02144230, study PRJEB22623) | gut metagenome | biome: sheep rumen | host: Ovis aries | place: New Zealand | reverse complement strand
TGCTGCGCCCAACGACTATGCGGTAAGTGCTCTTCTCCTCTTCGCAGCAGGTGCCCTTGGAGGCGAAAAGGTAGTACCAGTCGCCACGTTTGTGGATGTACGCGCCTTCGAGGTTCTGCGCGCCGAGACGTTTTTTGCGGGCACCTTCCTTCACCTTGAGGCCGTCAGATTCCAGTTCGACTATCCAAATTCCGCCATGGGGGCCGAAACTTCCCCAGAAGAGATAGTTGCGGCCATCTTCGTCGCGGTAGAAGTTGGGGTCGATCGAGTTGGCCGTGCCCATGTTGCGCCATCCTACCACCATGCCTTTGTCTTCAAAGGGGCCGGTAGGGCTGTCGCTGACGGCAACTCCGCTGCCGGTGTCGAAGAGGTTTGCCCAGATGCCAAGCGCATAGTAGAGTACATATTTCCCGTCGACATAGTTGATGTCCGGGGCCCAGATGCTCGAACCTTCGAGCCAGCCCGGGCGGCCGGCGGCGAAACCGTCCGCTACGAACTCCCAGTCAACCAGATTCTTGGAGCGGTAAACCGGTAGATTGATTATCTCCTCGGCATCTTTCGAGGTATTGTCGCGGTTCATGAGGCCGGCCTTGGCGCTCTGGGTACTGTAGGCGTAAAAATAACCTGTACGCTCACGGTCGTCCAGAACTGTAGGGTCCGGGCAGTCGCGGCGGATGACAGGGTTGGAGTATGTGTCTTGAGCTCTGCCCGTAAACGCTGCCGCAAACAACAATGCGACGAGAAAAATCGATTGTTTCATCTCAACTTTTGTAATAATTGCGGAATTTACGAAAAACTTCGTATATTTGCATCCCTGCTTTGGCGCGAGGGAGGTTTTTTCCCAGATGGTCCAGGATTCGGGACCGGCGCGACAGGCAGTTTGGAGAGGTGGGTGAGTGGCTGAAACCAGCAGTTTGCTAAACTGCCGTACGGGTAACCGTACCACGAGTTCGAATCTCGTCCTCTCCGCCACGGAAAACACAAAATCCCTTACAGGTATCCCTGTGGGGGATTTACTTTTTTACCGCCCCTAAAAATTGCGACTAAAAGCCACTGTTTTAGCGATTATTTGCGACTATTGTTTTGGAAGTGCGACTGTTTTTACATATTTTCGCAACAGATAACCAATAGCAACGAGAACAATGCCTCAACGCCAAACATTTGACATTTCTTTCTATTGTCGTAAGTCCAAGCAGAACAAAAACGGTTATGCACCTGTCGAACTCTCCATTATTATCAATGGAGAACGTACATATCTTACGCTTCAACGAAAAGAAAAGCCCGAAGAGTTTAAGGCAGCAATGTCTTCGAGAAAAGTAAACGCAATCAAGTCCTATTGTGAGAACCAAAAGAAACTCGTAGACGACTATGTTCAGCAAATGGCTTTTGCGGGCGTGGAACTTACCGCCGATAATCTTCGTGAATGTTTAAGGCGCGGGTACGTTGCTATGAGGTATTCCCTTGGTGATATGTGGCGGGATTTACTTGACAACGAAAGAGCAAAACTCAATACAGGTGATATTGGAGAAGAAACGTACAAAAAGTACATTCTTGCACATAAAGCCCTCAACGAAGCGAATGGGTTTAATGATACAACTCCTGCCCAAGACGTAGATATACAGCATATCAATAAACTCCAATCTTATTTGAGAGAAAAACGCATTTCTCAACCTACTATTTACAACTATCACGCTCGCTGCAAGGCTGCATTCACTTTGGCTTTTCAACGCGGGAAGATTAGGGCTACTCCATATGCAGGGTTCAAAATGGACAAAGGTGAGCACAAGCCAAGGATTTTTCTCACCGAGCAGGAGTTAAAACAAATTGCCCAAGTAAATCTTCAAGGCGAACGATTACAGAGAGTTAGAGACTTATTCCTATTCCAATGCTATTCAGGGCTCTCTTATAGTGATATGGCATTGTTGGAGAGGAGTGATTTCAAAGAAAATAAAGGCACGAAACAAATCTACATTGAAAAAAGAAGGAAGAAGACAAACGAGCCATTCACCTCAATCGTCCTTGAAGAAGGGAAGAAGATACTTGAAAAGTACGACTACAAACTTCCGCTTCTCTCAAACCAAAAATACAATTCCTATCTTAAAGAAATACAAGACGCCTGTAAACTTGATAAGGAATTACACACTCACCTCGGTAGAACCACCTACGTTTGCTACCTATACAACAGGGGTACTTCCCCCGACGTTATAGCGAAATTAGTCGGGCACAGTACGACGAAAACCACGTTGCGTTATTACGCCGAAATGGATAAGACAACTCTATTTAGCGAAGTCAAAGCCGCAGAGCGAGGAAAGCGAACAATCTCAAATACGGCGGCGGTAGCCACTCCCGTTCCTATCACCGACGCAATGGAGGTAGTCAATGCATATCTCAACAAATCCGTCTTTAAAGAAAATGTTTCCACCCTGCCAAAAGACATTGTGAGTTATGAAGACGATATTTTGAGTACGCTACTCGCTCTCAAAAACAATAAGAATACGATTGACGCATATAGGGTTGTGTTTGCAAAATGTAAATCAAATGTTTACAATCGCGTGCTATTCTTTGAGAGCGCGATAACGAAGTACACTATCGCGGGGGAAGACGAGCAAGTCAAAAAACTCAACTTCCTTCAAAAGTCGGCAAGACGCCTGCTTCGGGCTCTTCGAAACTTTGATAAAAAACTGTACGACGCGACAAAATAAGAGAACACCTTTCGTGGGCTCTCTTACTTATCGAGAATATTATCCCACAGTATTCTATAATAGCAAGTTCTTTTCGGCACCCGTTCTTTTTTATCGAAGCCCTGCTCTGTTCTCGTCTCCACCAACCCTTCCTTGGCAAGAAGTGGCACGTATTTTTTTCTTACCGCCTGCTCCGTTATGCCAAGAGGAGAAGCAATCGCCGTATAGGTTGAAGCAAACCACTTACCCCATTGACACCTCAACACGTTTTCTCTACGAATGAGATAAGCAAGAATGAGTTTCGCATATGGCGGAAGACGATTGTTTTCAAACACCCTATCGGGTATATTGAAGAAGTTGTATGGCAGTTTACCCATAATGCTATTGGTAGTTTCTTGCTATCTCTCTCCTAATCCTACGCGGTAAATGTTTAGTACGCTCTTCGTGGTTCTCGCGATTTTGCTCAAAACAAGCGTCGGCACTCCGCTTCGCTTGAAGCATTATTTCTAACTGATTAGAATGCGCTTGCGACTTGTCAATGTAGGTTATGGCAGTCCAATAACCGAAGTCGTTCATATTGCATATGAAAAAACCATTACCGAACCACATAGAGCCTTCGGTACCCTTATGTCCGTTGGCGGAATAATCTGCCACACTTACTCCACTTTTAACTGCGTGCTCTTCAAGCGCCTGAATGAAGTCCACGCCCATTCTTTCTTTTACTCGTTCAATAGAATGAGCCGTGTAATAAATGCCGCCCAATATTGTTTTCTCTGTACTGAACGCGGGTTGAAAATAACCACCCTTATATTCAAAGAGAAATACATATCCAAGAGCAGGTACGCCCGAATAAACCCTCTTGATTACACACCTATGGACTGTATTATATGAGGGGGTTGTGTATGTGCTCCACCCCAATACGGTGTTTTCCTTAACTTGCTTCGACTTGATTTGCTTTGCGTATTTCTTCCATACGCCGTGTCGTGCATATAACCACGCTATATCAGCGCCGATTTCGCGCCAAAAAAAATCAATGTTTTCTATATAAGTAATCATAATAAAATCTGTTTTTTAGTTGGCAGGGCGCACAATCCCTCTAAACGTATATCTCTATACGCTCTGCCTGATTATATAAACGTTGAATGGGGATAGGGTATAAACCCTGAGAAAGTGGTTAGTGTGAGATTTCAAGGCGGTTCCTTACCCTGAATGCTCACTTGATAGTAGTGTCAAACGGAGTTTCTATCCTTGGTAGAAATATCCAAGTCGAAGATTATTTCATAATACACCTCCTTCCTTGTGGTGAAGACTGTCAATCCACCGCATTTCACTTACGAGTGCCATAAAGAATGCTCCCGCGTCCCCCAAATAGGTGTGAGGATATCCGTGGCAGCCGCCTTCGGGACTATGGATATCAACGAGAGAGAACGTCATACTATCTCCTAATCGTCCAATATATTGAAGTTGGACTTTTTCGCGAAGCGTATTGATTTCGGCTATTAAGAACGGGAACTCTCCACCCGCTTCCTCAAAATGCTTCGCCCTATAAATAATCCTTTGCCCCAACTCTTCGGCAGCAATAAGTCCGTATTCTTTCTGTTTCTCAAACATTTTCTTATAGTCTTCTTCTGTAAACATTTTCATAATAATGGCTCACTTGAACGAGTCGCAGGCAGAGCCCCTCCTGTTTATTTATTGGTTAACAGCTGATAGGGGAATATAGAAAACAAGTGATTTCTCGACATTGGGAATATCAATTTCTTTCGCTCCCATTCTCTTGTCGTACTCGTACTGAGCATTCCCACTCTTCAATATGTCGACTTGATTAGCCCATTCCCAATAGTCTTCGGGGGACACTGTCAAACCTTCGGTACAATTGTGCAAGTGAGTTTTACCCCACTCAGTCATTTGAGTTAATACGTTCTCCCCACTTTTGGAGAAGTATTCGCCATAGAGATAATCTATTGTCCCCTGTTTTGCGTTTTCCACTTTCAAGAAAGCACTGTACTTGCTCTTCCTTTCCATTGCTACCGCCGAGACAAAGTACTCTGTGTCTATTGAAACATTGCCCTTGTTTACCGACACTTGGGCGTCGTCCATTTGATTAAATTGTTTCATATGATTATTTATAACGATTTGATTTTGTCAAGGATATCTATAAGGACGAGTTTCACAAACCCTTCAAATAGTTCGTGGTTAATAGGAAAGTATTGACGGCAGGTATCTACCGCGACTGAGGCGAAAGTCTCAACGTCTGTTTCGACACCCATAGACAGCCACTCTTGAAGAGTTTTGCAGATTTCTGCCCTTATTTTATTAAGAGCAACAAATAGTTCCCTGTCCTCGGTTGCGAGAGCCTCATTAATTTTGCGCAGTTGCGCGGCGGAATAATTGGAAATATTCGTATTCATATTATTTTGTATGGAAAGCTGCTTTGGTTCCTCAACTTTCACGATACAAAGATATGTATGTTGTTGATAATAAAGGATTTACGGTGGTTTACAATGTTTTTCGGGTAAACGGAAGTATATAAAAATAGCCGCCTTTTTGGGGCGGCAAGAGGAAAAATGGGGTATGATAGGTTATAGGTTCTTCACCAAGTCTTCAAAAAACGTCTTGTTCTTTTCGTACTTGGAATACTTCATAGTATTATGGAAAGAGGACTTCAAACTATCCGCTCGTATTTCACCCAACTTGGCGTTAACAAATATTTTAGAGACTACGCTCCACTCACAAGAACCATATCCTTCAATGGTAAAGATAAGGAAGACAAGTTTGGCATTTGTCCCATACCAAGTAATCGGCTGAGTGGGAAGAGTGTGTCCTTTCCCTGTCATATAGTACACAAAGTCTTCCTCAGTCGTATCATTAGAGAGAAATCCCTCCTTTATCAATGCGGAATACAGTTGTTTTACGTTAATCTTATCTTCATTAACAAAGGAAAGGTGAGGTACTCCTTGTCTACCACTCACCAAATCAGTCTTTTTTAGGTGATTTTCGCAATAAGCCAACACCATTTGAATTAGGTGAGTTTGTTTCTTTGTGAGTTTACCATTACTCCCCTCTGCTTCAAACAACAGTTTAGTATGGAAGCACCATTCCTTACTGAGAATACCTTTCGCAATATCTTCACCCCAATGCTTTGCGACACCTTCGACGAACCTCCTCCTATTAGCGTCCAAATAGTGTTGAACCTCGTTGAGAGAATAATCGGGAACCACGTTTAAAGAATAGTTCATAAAGAGGAATTGTCTATTAAAGTAGCCCGAGGCAAGCAGCGGGAACATTATCTCAAATGGCGCCGACTTGTCTGTATCCACCATAAAGAAGCCTGCTTTGAAGGGTATCCTATAATAGATAGAGTAGCCGTGGAAATCCATTGCCTCAATTGACAAATCGCGCATTAGGGAGAATTGTAAATCATTGTAGTACTTTCCGTCGAAGTGTCTTACAAGTCCGCCTCTAATAACGACATTATGCCGCAATGGGACATACCCCGCCTTACCATTAGATATATATATAAGGTAATCGAACTTATCGTTCGCATTCCCCTCTATCGAGAAGCACTTCTTAAACCAATCGAATGAATTGTAATCGCCGACGCTTAAATCTCGACAAGAAGAAACGGGTATGACTTCTTGTTGCTTTTGGTACCTGACGAACTGCTCTTTGATAACGTACGGGTAGAAAATCCTCACGCCATTGACTGCCTCATATCTATACCTCAATCCACGAACTCCACTTGAAAGATACGAACAGATACAAGCGTTATAGCGTTTATATAGTCTTGTTGCGTCAGTCATTCTGTGTCGTTTTAAGTATGTGATACTTTAATATCTGCCTACTTGATTGCAACATTAAGTCGCCGTTCGTTTTTTAATTAAAATGTTAAACTACTTCTCCTGTTTGTAGTTGAAGAACATTGCCTTTGCCATTTCTTCGCATACCCGCTTATAGAAAGAGGGCTCCTCGAAGAGCTTGGCGAAAGCGTCCATTTGTTCAACGTAGCACTGTTGGGCTATCTTTGAGAAGATTGCAGGGAAGATATCCTGAGCGAACATATTCTCGTCGCTGTTCTTCGCCTGCTTCTTCAACGTCTTCTGTTCGGCTTTGAGTTTATCGTAGATAGTCTCAACGATTACCCTGTCTGCGTCCGTGAAGTTGCCCGCGTACATAAGATTGATTTTGTCAATGATATTGCCGAGCAAGTCTCGCTTCTCTTCCTGCTTCTTACCTGTGCCACCCTTCTCGCCTTGGAGCGTCTTGCCTTCCGTCGTGGGCTTCAACTCAATGCTGCCGCTCGGCTGAATGTCAAAGATATGGTGTTCAAGTATGAGCTTGTTTTCCAAATCCACTTTCTCGTGCGGGTTCTTGGGGAGCAGCCTGAACAGGAAGTCGCAGAAGATATACGTCTTATACAAGTCCTTATCGAACGTCCTTGCAATCTGTGCCATATATGCATAGAAGCGGACGAACGCCCTGACGACATAGCGGAACTCAAATCTCTTCTCTTCTTCCAATGCCTCAAACCTTGACACAATCGGCTTCAAGTGTGAGGTAATCTTGCCCATAGAGGTTCTATCCTGCGGAGCGTTGTATATCTCGTAGAAGGTGTCAACTTCTTCTTTACTCCATAGGTGGTACTTGTCAAGTTCGTTTTGATACTTGTAAACGACATTGACGTCTACGGGCTTACCGAGCAGCGTGTCCTCGTAGAAGGGTTGGAATGACGCCTTGATACTGTCTGCCGTGTTTGCAAAATCCAATACATAGGTGTCAATCTTTCCTTTACTCTTTGCCTCCCTGTTCAAGCGGGAGAGCGTCTGAACCGCCTTCACGCCTTTCAATCCTTTCAGGACGAACATAGTGTGAAGCATTGGCTCGTCAAATCCTGTTTGATACTTCTCAGCGACTATGAGGATATTGAACATATCGCTCCCGAAGTAAAGAGGAAGATTACTCTCTGTAATCTTATACTCGGCAGTCGTGTTAAGCTGTGGTTCCGTGTAGTCAACTCCTTGATACGACACTGTACCTGAGAAAGCGACAAGAGGGTGAACGTCTGTATATCCCTTCTTTGCACAGTAGTCCTTCATTGCCAAGTAATACCTAACAGCGTGTGCACGGGAGGCTGACACTACCATTGCTTTTGCTTTACCTCGCATTTTTGTCAGAGTGATTTCTCTGAACTTTTCGACAATCACCTCAACCGCCTGATTGATTACGTATTGGTGATTATCGTGGTAGTCCTTGATTGCCTTGGTTGCGGGCGGCTCCTCGTACTCGGGGTTCTCGCTGACTGCTTTCGCTATTTGATATGACGTCTCTACGGGAGTGTAAAACTCCAAGACGTCAAGGATAAAGCCTTCGTCGATTGCCTGACGCATTGAATAGTGGTGGAACGCACTGTATATATCATTCCCGTCATTATCTTGTCCCACTATCTCACCAAACGTTTGAAGTGTCTTGGGTTTAGGAGTGGCGGTGAAGGCATAGAAGAACTCATTTTTATGCTGCCCCTGTGTGAGCAGGGTTTCAGTCATAATGTCCATTCCGTCTTTAAGTTCTTCTTCCGTCTTGCCTTCAATCTCCGCCATTTCGCGAAGAGCCTCGTCGGTATCGGCAAGAGCAGCTTTAAGTTTCTCTGCCGCCTTCCCGCTCTGTGAAGAATGAGCTTCGTCCACGATTATGGCGAACTTCTTTCCCTTATGGTTGTCGAGCTCTTTGTAAATGAGCGGAAACCTGTGCAGAGTGGTTATGATTATCCTACGCTTGTCGTTGATTGCGTCCCTCAGCACAGAAGAGTTGTCCTTGTCCGTAATGGTGGCTATCTGCCCTTCAAGGTGCTCAAAACCAAGAATGGTTTCTTGGAGTTGTCTGTTGAGAACACGTCTGTCTGTAATAACAAAGACAGATTGAAACACCTCTTTATCATAAAAATCGTGAAGTGAAGCAAGTCTATAAGTGAGCCAAGCAATGGAGTTGGACTTTCCTGAGCCTGCGGAATGCTGAATAAGGAAGTTCCGCCCCTCACTACATTCCTTGGTTTTCTCAATGAGTTTTTCGACGACGTCAAGTTGGTGATAACGTGGGAATATCAAACGTGTCGAGGTTTTCTTTACCGACTTCCCGTTTTGTAAAGAAACGGTTGTCTTTACCTCCTTGGATATATATCTCTGCAAGAGCGAGAGGAGCATATCACGAGAGAGAACTCGTTCCCAAAGATAGGAGGTGGCATATCCGTCGGGGTTGGCGGGGTTCCCTCCGTCGCCGACATTACCGGCGCCGTTGGAACCCTGATTGAACGGGAGGAAGTAAGTCTTGTCTCCTTCAAGGTGGGTAGTCATAGCCACCTCATATAAGTCAACACCAAAATAGACAAGGATACGATTATTGAACCTGAACAAGAACTCCTTCGGGCTCCTGTCATACATATACTGCCTCTTGGAGTTATTTACAGACTGCCCTGTAAGTTGATTTTTTAGTTCAAGGGCTACGATAGGAATACCATTCAAGGAGAGCACCATATCTATGGTGTTGTGGTTCTCCGTGGAATAGGCAAACTGCCGCGTCTCCGTCAGGATATTGCTCTCGTACTTACGAACCAAGTCGTCGTTGAGGTTTGACGCGGGCTTAAAGTAAGCGAAGCGGATTTCCATACCCCTGTCCTTGACACCATTGCGAAGGACGTGGATTAGTCCATTATCCTCAACATTCTGTTGGAAGACTTGATAGAGCTGCTTCTCGCACTTGTCTCCATAGACGTTCTTATACCGCTGCCACACCTTCGGCTGCGTCGCCTCAATGAACGAGACGAGCACGGGCATATCTATTGCCCGCGTCTTGTCATAGGTTTCCTGATTGCCCTTGACGTATCCTCCTTCTTCAAGGAGATACGCTTCAATATCGGCTTCGAAGTTCTTTTCTTTGGTTTCCATTGTAATTACCTTCTCGTTGCGGATAACTCGTCTTCTAAGTCGTCCATTTCTTCTCCCATTACTTCAACCAACCACTCATAAGCTTGTAATGCGTGTCTGCTATTTGGATAATAGTCAAGATACTGTTGAAGTAATCTTTGTTCTTCGGAAGGCAGGGACAACTTCGCATTACATACAATAGCCCACGCGGAAGCCTCCCTTTTCCAACGCTTTTCCAAATCAGCTCGTATTGCAGCTATTTCAGGCTTATATTTATCCTCCACATAGTTCTCTATGTATTTCCAATCAAAGTCAGCTGTAAAAACAATTGAACGAGCATACTTAATGGCAATCTCGTACTGCCTCCTGTTAAACTCCTCTAATTTTTCTTTCTGCGGAGAATAAGAGAGCGGCTGAATAAAGGCGGCTAACTTTTTTTGGCTCCCAAACCTTTTATTATAGTATCCCTCGACGTTATCAAGATTATATACAATTTTTCCTATCGCCTTGTCTGTATGTTTGCCTGACGGGAACTTCCTGCAATAAGCAATGGGCTCGTGAGTAATGTAATTAAGACTATCCACCTTATTGCAAAGAATGACTATACCTACGACTAAGATAATCGTGGATAAACAGCCGAACTTTTCCAAAAATGCACGCATTGAAAAATGATTTTAGTAAATCCCCCAAACGCCTCTGTTCTTTTCTTCAATATTCCATTGTACCTGCCAACAGCGTCCGTCGATAGTATCAAGAAGAATGAAATTATACATATTTTGAGTTGGATATAGCGTAAATCTCCCGCAAATGGCTTCCTCCCACGAACTTATCCTAATATTGTCGTCAAGGACATATTGCATATTGGGGGTGCTGTCAACAGTATATTGGACGTGCCATATCTGTCCTGTCATTGTGTCGAGTTTTAGGAACGTCCACTTGTTTTGTGTGGGGAATAATTGATACCTCGGCTCTCGCAATTGATTAACGTAAGCGTCAAGATACTTGAATAGAAGAGTGTCTTTTGAAGAGAGTTTTACACTATCCTTCTGCGTCTGAGCGTTAACAAATATAGAGATAGCACATAGGGCTATCATTATGGCAAGTAATCTTTTCATATGGCAATCATTGTTATACTCTTATTCGAAGTAGGTGTATGCTTTATCGGTATTCCAAAAAGCCTCGAACATAGACGCGACGGTTGGGAATAGTTTTCTACATTCCTGTTGCCACTTATCCGTGTAATACTGAGACAGGGAGATATAATTCGGCTCTAATTCTTTTGTTATAACCTCGTCTAAATCATTCTCGGTGTACTCTTCTTTCTCCAACGCCCACTTTATGGAATATGGGATATCACTCCAATTCTTACCCTTGTACCTGACATTAGTTATCTTGTAGAGGAAATCATAGTCTCTTTTAATCTCTTCTGTGGAAACGTCCTCTAATACTTCTCCCGCCCAATCACCGTAATCTTGGATAACCGTACGGGTTGAGATTGGACGTGAATATGAACCATATCGACGCAAAGAGGAAGGCACGTCGGCAAAACTCCACGAGTTTATTTTCTTCGAGAAGTAGTACTCATAATCAAATTGCTGTACGGCTCCTTTAAGCGGGACTGCTTGTATGTAAAAAGTGGTTATGTTGCCCAACCAACCCTCTTCCGTTTTTTTCCTTACAAATGTTAATGAAACGAGACTATCGGGCTGAATGCTCTTGTAATAATCAAGACGAGCCCTTGCCTTGGAACGTAAATCGTCCACATTTGGGAACATTTTTTTGTGCTCCTGTCTTATATCCTCTTCATTCAGCAAATGATTACTATACTCTTCCGCTTGTTTGTAAGTTATCGCCCCATACTTCGCATTAAGAAGATTGTCAGACAATATCCACTTCGCCACAGCACGATATGTCCTATAATTGTATTCAAACGCAGGGTTCTTTTTGAGATTATGGCGTAATTCTTCCGCCGTCAACTCCTGCGTTAACGGCTTGTTCAAGCCACCATTGGCGCAACTAACACAGAGCACCAACATTGAGAATAATAGTAATCTTTTCATATGGCAGCGGGTATTTCTTTTTTACCTGTAATGTATTCGTATATGATTGCTTTTTTATATTCCTTCAAGGCGTCTATTTTGGACTGTTTGAGAGAAATGAGGGTGTCGATTTCAGAACACTTGGTGTCAAGATAGTCAGCAATGGCTTGCTGCTCTTCAATGGGAGGGTTAACCACTGATACATTAAAAATGAAGTCAGCGTTTGCACGAGGCATTTTTGTTCCATAGGTGGAAGCGTTAACTACTTCAATGAAGCCATTTGAGAGCATTAAATACCTCAAATAGTGTGGAACTTCACCTCTGAGAACAATAAACTCCGACGAACAACAGGATAGTTCCGTTATAACTTTTGCTTTTCCCAAATATGGACGCAGTTTTCCAAATATAACGTCCCCCTCTCTACATAGGTTTGCTTGGGCAGTGTCATATTGACTATCTGTTTCTATATAGTTTTCGCTAAAACTCTCAATGTTCTCCAAGCCAATGTAGGGGAGAGGCTCTTCGCCTACCTTCTCATTAAACCTCTCTGCCACGAACTTTAACCGCCTCACTTCCCAATGCTCGGGTATCTCTCCTATCCACTCAATCCCGCTATCCTTCATAGGGACGTTAGGATTGAGCCCTTTGCAGACGGCTTCGGTGATTACGGACTGCTTGTATGCCTTCAACTCTTCAATTATCTTCTCTTGGAGCGATACCATTTCGTCAATCTCGCTGCATTTTTTGTCGAGGAAATCAGCAATGGATTGTTGTTCGGAGATTGAAGGGAAAATGACACTATACTTCCTGAACTCATTGTATCCTAATGTCGCCCTTAACCCTCTTCCCATACTATGAAGGGCTTTACAATAGTCATATCCCTTAAAGAGATAATTCAAGAAACGACTATCAATGATTGAAAGCGGACGCAAAGCAAGATAGGTGGAGGTTATTACGCCGTCCTCCTTAACGAGCCCGACACGTTGGCTGATAAAGTCAAATGACAGATTGAGCCCATTGATAATGATATCACCTTGACGAACCTTATTATATGCCTCCAAAGTTTCGGGGTTGTACTTGCTATCTCCTCCTTTCTTGGAGATAATGGTTCCCATTTTGAACTGCAATGCATTGTCTTCGGCATTGTCCGTGTTAGGGTTGTTGATTTCCTTGATACAGGAACCAATAAGTTCTTTCCGCCAATGGCTCGGTATCTCCCCAATCCAAGGGATACCGCTATCTTTCATTGTCCTGCTCATTTGCCAATGATTTTAGCCATTAGTTCCTGTTCCTGCCTGTCAAGTTCTTGCAGCGAGGCATAAATCTCGTCGCTCCTCCTCGGGGCTACATACTTGTAGAACTCCCGAGTGAACGGGATTTCATACCCTATCCTCGTCTTTTTGTCGTCTATCCAAGCGTCGGGAGCATAGGGATAGACATTCTTCTCCATATACGCCTCAACGTCCTCCTTCCAAGGAATGCTTTCGGTATCTCTTTTGGCACTGTCCGCCTGTGGCTTGCCCTTCTTCAAAATGGGTTTTCCGTTGTTGTCCGTAATAGGACGTTCCACCACGACTTTCCTGTACTTGAAGTCCTCATTGTCCTTGATTTTTACCTCAACTTCGAGCTCCCCGCCATTGTTCGCATACCTTCCGTCCTTAAAGTCATTATATGCTTGCGTAATGAGGGCGATACAGTCGTCAGTAAACTCGTTTCGCTTATTGCCGATTGGCTTGCGACGTTTGACGCAACATTTTGAAGCGTCTATTAATTGTACCTTCCCCGTACGCTCAATCGCCTTATCCTTGGTGATTACCCAAATGTATGTGGCGATACCCGTGTTGTAGAACATATCATTCGGGATTTGAATAATGGCTTCGAGCCAATCATTTTCAATGAGGTATCCCCTGATATTTGCCTCTCCTGAGCCCGCGTCTCCCTTGAAAAGCGGGGAGCCATTCTGAATAATTGCCATTCGCCCCGTATCCTTCAATTTCGCCATACCATTCAGAACAAAGAGTTGCTGACTGTCGCCGATTGCGGGAAGTCCCGCCCCGAAGCGTCCTGCGTCTCCCTTCTTGTTCTCCGCCTCAACAGCCGCTTTCTCGTTCTTCCACTCAATACCGAACGGAGGATTAGATATGATATAGTCAAACTTATAGCCCTCAAACTTATCGTCGCTCAGGGTGTTCCCGTGCTTCATATTATCGGCATTGCCACCCTTAATAAGCATATTCGCCTTGGCAATAGCGAACGTCTGCTCATTGAGCTCCTGCCCGAACTCCGTCAACTGTGCGTCTTTGTCAATCTCGTAGAGTTTTTCACTGAGGCAGTCGAGCATTTGGGAGGTTCCCATTGCCATATCGTATATCGACGCGGTAATACCTTCTTCGGCTATCTTTTCGCGTTGAGGAGCGACGAGGATTTCCGCCATTAGGTATATGATATCACGAGCGGTGAAGTGGGCTCCCGCCTGCTCGTCATAACTTTCACTAAACTTCCTTACAAGTTCTTCGAAAATATAGCCCATATCAACTGCGCTTATTTCGTCTGCGCCCATATAAGCTTTCTTCGTACAGAACTCGGCTATAACGTTGTACAAGATACCATTGTGGGCGAGCTTGGTGATTTCCTTGTCGAAGTCAAACTTCTCAATTATGTCAATCACGTTGGTTGAGAAATGATTGAGATAACTGCGGAAATTATCGGCAATATTGTCGGCGTCGCTCAATAGTCCGTAAAAGGAGAACGGAGAGGTATTGTAGAAATCGTATCCTGACGCAGATTTTAGGAAGCCGTCCTTGACTACGAGCCCACGCTTGTCGAGCATTGCGTTCGTTTCAAGCACCTTATCCTTGGTGGGAGCAAGCGTATCGCTAAAACGCTTGATAACGCACATAGGAAGGATAACATTTCCGTACTCGTGTGGCTTATATGTACCTACGAGTTTGTCGGCGATAGCCCATATGAGGTTCGCTTTCTCCTGAATGTTCGTTGTTGTCCGCTTGGATAGTTCTTCTGTTCCCATATGCTACTTTTTCAAATCTGCTTTATCTGCAAGAAGGAGGGGGGCACGACGTAAAAAGAACAAGCTCTTGTTCGCGTCGTAGATTACTTGGGCAACGTTTGCCTCTGCGCTCACCTCGTGTTCTCTGATATACAAGGAAACGGCGTTCCTTAAAGACGTGTACTTAATACCGAGTTGTCCGTCGGTATACATAGCATATACTGCTGCGAGGGAGCCAAATACGAACGTCTCCCCGCTCTCCTTGAATGTCAGCAAAATGACACTCTGTCCTTTCTTCATTTTGGTTATTGGTTTTGTAAAGCTCAAATATACATAAAAAACATTTAAAATGACAAATATACGAAAAAAGTCATAAAAATACTTGCATATATCAGATATTTGTCATATCTTTGTAATAACAAAAAGGAACAACAATGATAGAGAACAAAAACATAGAAGTAAGCGCTGCCAACGGTTTTAGATATCTGTTTGTCGAGACTTTCCCTGATTTCATTAGTGCCTATGCTTGGTACAACCAAAAGTGGAACCTTCTTGGACGCGATTTTCGTTCGTTTGAAGAGGCACTTGATTGGGCAAACTCTTTTGGACAGCCGATAGAAGAGAGCCACTACGTTATCACAGAGGAAAGCAGGAGAAGAGAAGAGGAACTCCTCGCGGACGCTATGGCAGATTTTTACGGGGGTGGACATTACTGCGGCGACTAATACTGAACCAATTGTTTAACACTAAAAAACCTTTTGATATGAACACCATTATCACTACCGCTACCAACAACGCACTTGTTGCTAAACACATTGAAGTTATCTCCTATAAGACGGGCTCCGCCCTTATGGGTGCTTCCAAAGCCCTCCTGATTGAAGAGGCAAAACGGCAAATGCGAGAAGGCGTATGCCACTTTATTTACACAAAGAAGGACGGCTCCGTAAGGGAAGCATTCGGCACCCTCAACCGCCCCGTACTGAATGCAACACTTAAAGGGACAGGCGAGAGCCCTGAAAGTTGGGGCTGCTGCTACTACCACGATTGTATCAAGGGAAGTGCCCGCTCATTTAGGTGGCAGAACTTGATAGCGGTACTCTCGTAGAAACAAACGGGGTGCTTCGGCACCCCTAACAAACTCGGGTTATGAATATGGCTGAATACATACTTGCTATCCTACGTTGTCGGGCAACAATCGTAATGAGTTGGGGCTTCCATAACGCTGTTGCCCTTCGCAATGGACTTGGCTTTCGTGTACAGGGATTTGTCTTTACAGGGATTGTTAAAGTACTTTACGACGAAGTAAACGATACGTTTACAATACGTCTTGAAAACAGGGACGGTTCCCTTCATAAGGAACGTCAGGGTGTATACTTTGACGAACTCGTTGAGGTGATTGACGAAATGGTGGAACGCTGCCCCGACTATGAGAATAGGGTACGGCAGGAATACGGGCTTTCAAACAGATAGGACTATGGGAACAAGGGTTTGCCTTCTATGCCGCGTGAGTGGACAAACACAAGACTATCAGCGACAGATAAACGAACTGACGGAGTTCTGTACCCGTATGGATTGGCAGATATGTAAAGTATTTGCCAACAAGGTGTCAGGAAAACTTTCCATTGAGCAGCGTCCCGAAATACAGGAACTGATTGCCTACGTCAAAGAGAACGAGATAGATAAGGTATGCTGTTTGGAGATATCCCGTCTTGGAAGAAACACGCTTGAAGCATTGAAGGTAATACAACTCCTCAACGAGCAAAAAGTTAGTCTCTTCATAAAAAACTACAATCTCGAAACGCTTGACGAGAACAAGGTTGTCAACCCGATAACGTCCCTCATATGTACAATCCTCATAGAGATTGCCTCACTTGAAAGACAAACTATTATTGAGAGGGTATCAAGTGGGAGGGCACAATATATAGCCAGGTGCCGAGAGACGGGTAAAAAAATGGGGCGTCCTGATACATACAGAAAAAGCCCTGAGGAATACAAGTCGCAATATGCCAAGGAAATCTCTTTATTGAAGCGTGGCTACTCTCTTCGCAACATACACGCGATAACGGGTACTGCGATAGGCACAATTAGAAAACTTGGGAAGTACTTATAAACTCCTATGCCTGTTGGACTTTAAGATTTTATAATAAACTGACACGCTCCGCTCGTTGGAAGCACTCGCCATAATATAGTATTAAGAACCTTGAAGACTTAAAGTGGCACACCTGCGTTTTTAATACACCAAGTACCCTCCCGTATGCTTCCAAAAAAAAGAAAAAGAATAACCAATAGTCTTCACAACAACTTCCGCAGGAAGTTTTGTAGATATTATTCAAATATTACGTTAGTAAGATTTGAATATATCTATATAATATTTGTTTTTACTACTTACTCTATAATACTTCTTATTATATAAGGTATATAAGTACTCTAAGTACTATAATACTTCTTTATTATATAGGTATTCTCGTACCACTTCTGAAACGGTATGCTCATACCACTTAGTTTCTGTCCACGAGTATACTTGTCTTTTTAGTTGATTATCTCTACATTTGTAAAGCACCAATCACAACACTTATGAAAAAAACAATTCTTTTGACTATTACGCTGCTGACGCTTGGATTAATGGCTTCTTGCAGTAAAGTTCCTATGGACGCTGCCAAAGCGACATTAGCACTTGAAGGGAAAATGTGGAAGGTTGTTCAAGTAGATACGCTCTTAAACAATAACGCTATCAAGTCCAACAAGACGGACAGAATTAGACTTGAAGGCGTTGACGCCTCTACCATATATTTGTATCAGGGAACCGCGACTATTTTCGCGCCGAGCGTTGAATATGGCTATATTAGCCCGACTGTATTGACATATAGTGCCCTTGACGGGTATTTATATCTTGGAGGAATGGGATTTGGCTATACTATTTCATTTAAGATAATCGAACTCAAAGGGGATAAACTTACCGTACAGTATAGCGAGAATGCGCCCGAAAGGCAGACGTTCACTTATTTTACGGACAACCCCGAAAAATATGACGACTATGAAGGAATAGCCATTTATATGGTGCCACCATTTGCAGACTATTACTATATAGATAATGGCGTCTCGTATGAGTGCTTTCCTGTTTATGGAACCCCCGATTTTTTGGGCACCAATCTCGACGGCATAGTTGGCTTTTACGACACAATACGTATCTCTTTTAAGGCAGAATAACACTGCCTCTCCCCAATAGAAGAGCACCTTGGAAAACCTTGGTGCTCTTTTTCTTTACAACATAATGTCCTGAATGGTTGTCTTCTCCTTATCCGCAGGGAAGTTATCGTCGGTTGCATAGAACTGCCTCAACGATTGACGTATCTTCTCCTTATGTTCGACGGATTTCGCCTGCCCCTTCAAGGACGCAGAGATACGAGCACGCGTTTGCTCGCTTGGGTGTTTGGATAGTTTTTGTTGGTTGTTGTATTCCATATTTTGTACTCCTTTTACTATAAATACTATAAGACAGGTAAAAAAGGAAGGAAAAGTAGCATAGGGGTATTGTAAATGTCAATTATTTTTAGATTTTACCGCTATCTGTTTATTGCGGAATATTACATATTTCTCAAATATGTCATTGTCCCCCCGCCCGAAAACGCCCTGCCCTCAACGTAATTCGTTGACGAAAAAACACGGGTAAAGCCCCCTGAAAAAACACCCCTACCCCCTATTTGAAAAACTCAAAAAATTGGGCTACGATTTACACGTGGTATTGTGGGGTGTGTTCTTATTTAACCTACCACGGGAAAAACCATTTTGGACTTACATACAGCGAATGTCCCAAAAACCGAGGGGGATTTCTCACGAGTATCCTTAATATATGAGGTGCAGTAAAAAAAAGAAAAAGGAGGCATTTCTGCCTCCAAGTACATTTTAAAATAGCCTAAAATGAGTAGCGGATAGCCCATAATAGTACGACAAAAGTATGTAATATTTTTTACATAGCAAAGGAAAAATGCGACTACCATTAAATGTAAAGCATTGATTATCAATGAAGGTTCAGTATTCTTTACACAAAAGGGGTATAAACCAACACTCCCTCCTGACAGCATTGTAAAATTGTCGCTATTTGCGACTATCGCTTATAAGTCGTTGATAATCAGTGGGGTTCAGATATCGTCCTCTCCGCTCAAAGGCAACCGATATCGGTTGCCTTTTCGCTTCGAGGCCGAGACGGCTA
>OCVV011356642.1_pt1 | contig 18855 bp, 16 predicted proteins | sample 1539721 | NCBI WGS metagenome assembly OCVV01 (sample SAMN02144230, study PRJEB22623) | gut metagenome | biome: sheep rumen | host: Ovis aries | place: New Zealand | reverse complement strand
TTTCATTATGAAAAAATTGATTGGCGCTTTGGCGCTTGCTGCTATGGTAGCGACTTCAGCCTTCGCTGAGGTTTCATTTGGAGCTTGGCTCTGCACACTCCCGACGCTCATCGGATCTGACGGCGACGGAATCAAGGGTGGCGGAATTTCTAACCCCTGGGGATGGGCTTCTCGCCCGGCCCGTATGGACATCAACTGGACATCAGACGATGGAAAAGCCGGTATGATAATGGGTCTTTACTGCAACCAGAACGGAAGCAGCATGAGCTTTGGCGGCTCTGACGCTCAGGAATTGTGGATTAAGCCCATCGACCAGATCAAGATTCACGTTGGACAGATGGACAACTTTGCCGGAACAATGGGCGGCGTTACATACGGCTCATGGAACTGGCTCCGCCCGAACACAGGCGTAGACGGTTTCTGGGGTGAAAACATGACTTTCAGCAAGTTGAACGACGCCGGTATCGGTCTTCAAATCTTCCCGGTTGAAGCCTTGCAGATTTTCGCTTCTTTGCCGCTCACAGCTGTTAGCAAAGGCGAGGACAACGTTCTTGGCCGCATGGACAAAGTGTTCGGAAAGGGAAAGATCGGCGCCGCCTACACAATCGACGGAATCGGTACAATCAAGGCCCAGTTCTTGGGACAGTATGACAAGAAAGATGCCAACGCCAGCACAGTTGCAAAAGGAAACATCTACACTGTAAAAGACGGAATCTACACAGACTTGGGTGGTGGTACTACTGCCGAAATGGCTAATGCTGAACTTGCCGTTAAGAAAGGTGACGCTGACAGCTGGGGATATGCAACAGATGCGATCCCCGCTACTCCCGCCTCTACAAAGTACGGCACATTCGAGGCTGCTTTCGACTTGACAGGCATTGACAAGCTCTTTGCCACTGTAGGATTTGCCTTCACAGCGACAGACAACTCTAAAGACAACAACATGAAGATTGCTTTGGGCGGTTCTTACGGAATCACAGAAGCTTTCAAGCTTGCCGCTGACTTCGCTTTGAACATTCCTGGCGACTCAGACAAAAAGCCCACAGCCAGCTTCGGCGTTGGCCTTGACTACGCTTTGACAGACGCTCTCGGACTTACAGCCGACGTCCGCATGTTGATGCCGTTTGACACAGACAATGCTGGATCAAAGCTTTCATTCTTGGTTGGAGCCCAGTACGCCGTTGGATCCAACGCTTCTTTGGGACTCGGATTCCAGGCCGTTGTTGGATTGAGCGACAAGTCTGGCGCTGGCAACCTCAAGGTTGTTAACGCCGCTACAGTTGATAACGAAGTCAAGAAGTTCATCTTCGCCGTTCCGGTTCGCGCCTCAATCTGGTTCTAATTTGAGCCATGCATAGCCGGCTAGCCCGGCTATGGACTAAGCCGCTCCGCAAGGGGCGGCTTTTTTTATGGCATGGAATTACTAAAAGCGCTGCGCTCTAAATCTCTATGTCTGCCGGAGCGGAGCCTTTTGGAATAATAAGGACGCTGCTGGCGGCTTTTTGCCGTTCCCTTAAAAGACGGCGGGCGGCCATCTGCAAGTCCTTGGGCGTTATTGACAAAAGGGTTTTTGTGTTGGCCAAAACTTCCTTCGCGTCAATGAGGAAAAGCTCGCGCAAAAAGGCGGAGGCGCCCCTGTCCTTTGGGGCCCTTGGCAAAATCGAGTCGGAATAAGTTCCTGCAATCGCTTTTTCTACCGTGTCACGGTCAAAGGGAGTTGCCGCCGCTTGGCGCAAGCATTCGTCAAAGGCCGCGAGGCTGGCCTGGGGATTCGGGTCGCGGTAAGTGTACAAATTCCAGCGGCGCGAAACAGCGTCGATTTGCGCTCCCGCTCCGTAGGCTCCGCCGACAGTCCTGATTTTTTCCCACAAGGCGCCGCTAGACAAAAGGTGCGCCAAAACTTTTTCGGCGACCGCCTCGCGGCTTGCGTACTTGGCCGACTTGAACGAAAGCGCGGCAAAGCCCACCATTCCGTGAACCGCGACAAGCTCGTCGCTTTTGTCCGAGCCGCTTAAATTGGTCAAGTCAAAAAAGGCTTGGTCGGAAACGGCCTTTCTTTTTACCGGTGAGCGCAAGTTCATGTCAAGCGCGAATTTTTTGACGGCCTTTAAGGCGGCGGGCATCGAGGCCTTGTCGGCGGTGACGTGCAAAACCGCGCCCGCATCGAAAATTTTTGACGCGATCAATTTCATTTTTTGGATCGTTCCGTCAAGGTCGGCCAAAAGCTTTCTCATCGTAAAGATTTGGCAAAAGCCGTCCCAAATTTCGTCAATCGCGCAAGAGCGGTCGGCCAAACGCTCGGCGCGTCCAACGGCAAAAGAATGCCCGTTTGGAAGGGCCGAACTTTCCAAGTCGCTCAAAAATTCTTCGGCCAAAGTTTGGACGCGCTTTTTGTCGTCAAAGCGGGCGCCTTGCAGGCAGTCGCGCATCATGTCGACGGAAGCGGCGATTTTATTGTCAACCGCTCGCACTTTGCAAAAAAGCCATTGGCGGCCGGCGAAGGCGCGGTTTTCTTTTGCCATCGCGCGAGCGCCCGGGCTGTTTGGGCAGGAATGGACAAAGGGCGTCGTTCCAAAGCCGCCGCAAGTCTTTGCGATTAAAAGCGAGCTTTTGTCCCAGCGCAAGTTGCCCCAGCCAAGCTCGTTAAGAATGTAGGCAAAGAACGGAAGGCAGGGATAAAGTTCCGGCTCAAAAATGTCAAAGGGAAAGACGGCGGTCACATAGGCGATTCCGTTTGTGTTTTCCAAGCTTTTAAAAAGCGGAACAAAGCCGCGGCCGCCCTTTATTTGCGTTCGCGTGATTTTCAACTTGTCGTCAATTGCCTTTAAGTCGCGGGGGCGGATGTGCGGAATCAGGGCTTTGTTTTTTTCAGAGTCGGGAGTTTGCTGCCAAAGGCGCAAGGCCGCGGTCTCTTCTTTGATTTGGGCCTTGGTCGTTTGCGCGGCAAGCGCCGCCGTGATTTTCTTTTCCTTGGCCTCGCGGCCGGCCAAATATTTTTTGTCAGGAACGATGACGGTCCACGCGCATGACTTGTTGTCAATCAAATATTTTTTTATCAAGGCCTTGACGTAATTTGGGTCGGCGCAAACTTTTTCTTTTAGGCGCTCAAAAGCGTCGCGGGACAAAACGCTGTTTCCCGGCTCGCCGCCGTAATTCCACGAGCGAAGCGCGCGGCGCATCAAGACCAAAGAAAAAGGCCCGTTCGAGCGCCTTACCTCCCTGTGCATAAAATCGATTTTGTTAAAGGTGGACTCGATGTCGTCTTGCGAAATTCCTTTTTTGTAAATTTCTTGAATCTCGCGCAAGATAAAGTCTTTTACCTTCGCTTCGTTTTGCTTTTTGACTCCGCGCAAGCCAACGCTAAAAGTGATTTGTCGTTCCGAAACGTCGACGCCGCACGCGGAGCTTAAATCCTTTCCCAAGCCGCTTTTTAGCAAGGCGGCCGAAAGCGGCGAGCCGTCCTGGGCGCAGAGCAAGTTTCCCAAAAAAAGGCATTCGGTGTAGTCGGCGGCGTTGTCGGAATTGCCCCAAAGCCAAGAGACAAGCGAGCTAGGCTCCTTTTCGCCAGGGCTAAGCGGAGCGATTTCGCGCAAATAGGCCATTCGCTTGAAAGGCTTTTGGGTTTCGGCCTTTAGCGTCCGCTCCAAAAATTTCTTTTGCTCAAGCGAGTCGAATTTCGTTCCGCTTTTCTCAAAATAATCCAAGACGTTTTCTTGCAAAAAGTCCAGCTGCTTTTCGGTCGGAATGTTTCCGTACAAAAATACAAGGCAGTTTTGCGGCGAGTAATATTTTTTATGGAAGTCCTTGAATTCCTTGTAAGTAAGCTGGGCCACCTCTAGCGGGTCGCCGCCGGAATCCTTTGCGTAAATCGTGTCCGGAAGAAGCGCCCTTCCGATTATGTCTCCGGCCGCCCTGTCAAAGGACGAATAGGCGCCCTTCATTTCGTTAAAGACGACGCCGACGATTTTTGGCTTTCCCTTTGAGTCCAGCTCAAGGCGGCGGCCTTCCTGCAAAAAAGTCTCGCGGCTCAAGGTCGGAAAAAAAACCGCGTCGGCGTAAACGCTCATAAGGTTAAAGTAATCGGCCGGCAGCAGGGAGCTTGCGGGGTAGACAGTCTTGTCGGGAAAAGTCATCGCGTTCATAAAAGTCTGGACGCTCTGGTTTTCCAAAACAGCGAAGGGATCTTTTAATGGATATTTTTTTGAGCCGCAAAAAACGGAATGCTCCACGATGTGCGCCGCGCCGTTGGACTTGTCGTTTGGAGTTCTAAAGGCAAAGGCAAAAAGATTTTCTTCGTCGTCGTTAAGCAAATGGTAAACTTCAAGGCCTGTCTTTCTGTGGCGCAAGTAAACGCCCTTGCTTGAAGCTTCGGAAACATCCTGAACGCTTATCAAGTCAAAGCCCTTGTAGGATTTGGAAATCATTCTACGTAAACCTCATCGTCGTCTTTTCTGAACACGCGCAAGTCGCCTTTTTCCCAAGCGGCGCGAAGGGAGGCCATAAAGGATTTTGTAATGGCCTCGACGTCTTTTTTAAGCATGGGCTTTGCGGCTTCTTGCTCTTCCATAATTACCGAAGCGCGCGCGACAGAAACGTTGTCCAAAATTTTCTTTTCAAAATCTTTTTCTTTCGCTGTTATCAAGTAGGCGATGTCCTTGTCGGACATTGAAGCCAATTTTTTTTGCAGCCACTTGTCGTCCGCGTTGACAACGTCTTCCATCGTAAAAAGATGCTGCTGCAAGTCGCGGCTAAGCTCAGGGTCAGTCCGCTCAAGGCTGTTCAAGATTTCCTGCTCGGCGCCAGAATCCATTCGCTTTAGGATTTGCGCCAAGGCCCCGCGGCCGTCTATGCGCAAGGAGTCGTCGCGGACTTGCTTGGAGGCCTTTTCGTGAATCGTCTTGTCAATCGCCTGTATCACGTCCGGCGAAACTTTTTGCATTTTGGCAAGGCGAAGGACCACTTCTTTTTTTTGCGCCGCTTCCATCGCGTTGATAAGGCCGGCCGCGACTTTAGGCTCAAGGTAGCTTAAAACAATCGCGGTGACTTGCGCGCTTTCGCCCTTGATTAGGGCCATGATTTCTTCGTTTGTCTTTTCCTTTAAATAGGTGAACGGATGGGCCGCGTCCAGCTGGGCCTCGACTTTTTTCATCAAGTTTCCGGCCTTGCCGGCGCCAAAGGCTTTTTCCAAAATATTAAAGGCCGTGGCCTCGCCGCCGTTTTCTTTTTTGACTTCCACCAAGGAACGGAACTCTTCAAAAATAGCCGCGGCCTCGTCTTCGCCGACAGAGCGGATTGTCGTTATTTCTGGAATTATTTTTTCAACGTCGGATTGCGGCAAATGCTTAAAGACTTCGGCCGCTTGGTCGCTTCCGATTAAAAGCAAAAACTTGGCCACGCGGCGGTAAACCGAGTCTTTGGCATCGCCATCCTCACGCGGAACTTTTAAAAGCCCGCCCTGCTTAAGCGCGTTGGCCGCCGCGTCAAGCTCTTTCCTGTTTTGTTTTTCGCTGTCGAAATTATTGGCCTGGGCGGCGTAAGCCCGCAGGCGGTAATCGTTTTTGTTCATATTGCGTTAAATAATTCTACCATATTTTATGCGATTTTTCTAGTGGCAGCGACAGTCTAATGCAAGCGCGCGTGAAAAAAAACTTGACAAATTGCTAGAACCGTGGTAGTTTATAGATAAAGAGCGGAGCGCCACAGTGATGCGGCCGCCTCTTGTTGGCTTTAATAAAAGCCTGTCCGAGACAACACACGCTACGGGCAGGCTTTTCCTTTTAGCTTTACCTAATCAATTGCTTGAAGAGGGTCAGCGCTTCAACAATCAAAGACAAAATTGCGACAACAAGCGTCGCGCGTTCGTACTTGTTCATGTCGAGCGGTCCTCCCGATATTTTTAGTATCAAGAGGCGGCCTGCCAACACTGTGGCGCTCCACTATATATCATATAAATGTTTTTCAATATTTTGGCTTATTTTTTGGAAAAATCTTAAAAATTTATTCAGATTTTGGGGTGGTTTTTTGGCAAAAGTCTGTGATTTGGCTTTTTGTAAAGAGCAAGTTTAATTTTTCAAAGGTTTGGTATGCGGGGCTGCTTTGAGCCGCGTTTTGGTTTTTTGCCGGATGAACGCTGACGCAAAAATATGGAGCGGCTTTTACAAAAACATATCCAAGGTCAGCCTTTGTGTCGCAAAAACGGTCAATCGATTTTTTGTCACTGCCCCATTCAACAAAGCAAGAGATAGTTCCATATTTTTTTATGGATTTTTTATTGCCCTTTTTTAGCTTCATTGAATCAAAGTCGCCAAAATAATTTTGCGCGGCTTGCTTTATTGTTTGCAAATCGTCTATGTTAAAGTAAATGTTGTTCCACGCGTTGTTGGCGTAGACCAAAATCCCGGCCAATTCCCGGCCGTCGCGTTGCATGCCGATGATTTGCGCCTCCCTGGTTTTTTGTCCAATCGTGACGCGGGCAAAGCTTTGGGCTTGCGCTTGGTCCGCTCCAAAAACGAGAACTAATAAAAATGCAAAATAAATAAAATGTTTGTTTTGTAGCATCGCCGTCATTGTAGAAAAAAAGCCGCTCAAACTTGCCATAGACAAGCATAAGCGGCTTTGTTGAACCTAAAAACTTAAACGATTACTCAACGCGGGCGTCAGCGCTTACGTATTTGATTGTGGCGCTGTGGCGCTCTTGGTAAACATTGTGGTAAATGTCCAACTGAATGTCTTTTGTTGAGTCAAATCCCTTAAGGAACTTGTAAATGCGGTTCTTTTCCGGGCATTCCCAAGAAAGAACAAACTTGTTTGACTCCATCTCGCCCTTAAAGTTCTTTACCTTGTCGCGAGTGAAAGTGTAAATTGTCGCTCCTGTGTCGGCGTCCTTAAGAACGCAGAAAGCGTCGCTTCCAGTGTTCACCTGGAACTGCCAATTGCAGTTGTACTTTGAGTCAAACCATACACCCTGCAAAGTTTCAGAAACGCCTACAGTCTCTCCAATTGTCTGGGCGGCGCCTGTAACGGCGTCCATTCCGCCTGTAACGTCTTCCGCATAGAGTCCAGCGGCCAAAACTGCGGCCACGGCAAAAGCTGTAAATAATTTTTTCATCCGGAACCTCCTATAATTCCTACAATAAAATTTATCCTTTAAAGAGCTTTATGTCAATAGAAAAAGACGAATAATAATGAAGATTTTTTGTTTTTATAGCCTTAGTAATCGTCTCCGGCCGGCTCCTTGTCCTTGTTTTTATTGTCCTTTGCCTTTTTCTTTGTCTTTATCGGCGTGACGTCATCGTTTTCAATATACTCGTCCGCTTCGGAATCGGCCCGCATTTCCATTAGCTTTTCCTCTTCCGCGGCATGGAAAACGCTGATATTTTCTTCGCTTATAAATTCCTTAAGCTTTTGGGCTTGCGCGCGGGTAAAGTAATATGTCTGGACAATCGTTTCGTGGTTGGGGAGGTCCGAGGCCTTTCCTTCGATGGCCAAATTCTTTGTTTTTGGAACGTAGATCACAAAGTACGGGCTTCCGTCAACAAAGTCATAGCCAAAATAAAAGTCTGGCTTGGCCTTGTAGTTCATCATAGTTTTTGAAACGCCGTATTCTTCGTAGCCCGGAGCTTTTCCGTAAACCTTGCGGGTTTTTGCGGCGCTTGCATTTCTGTCAAGGCGCTTGTTTTCAAAGTCTTCAAAGTACTTGTCGATGGCTTCGCAGCATATTTTCCTCGGCTCTTGCGCCATCTCCACAGTGTAGGAGGAAGTGTCGTACTGAATTCTAAATCCGGCGACGTCAGTTCCTCGGCGATAAATAAACGAGCCTCTTTTTACTTTGATTTTTCCGACAATCGGACGGATGAACATGGCGCATTCGTCGTAAATGTCATAGCGGTTTGTGCCAAGGAATTTTTCCAATCCTGAGCGGTCTGTGGGGTGCATCTTTTTGTCGTCATAAAAATCCGGCTTTTTTTTTGCCCAAGCGCAAGAAACAAGCGCCGCCAAAGCCGCCGCGCATAAAATTGTTTTTTTCATATTTTTTCCTTATTATGTTGTGTTTATCAATTAAACAAATAGCGCTTTTAAAAGTTACAGTCAATAAATTTTTAAGATTTTTCCAAAAAAAAAGCCGCCCCTTGCGGAGCGGCTTACGCAATAACCGAACGTATCAGTTATGCATGGCTCAAATTAGAACCAGATTGAGGCGCGAACCGGAACGGCGAAAGCGAACTTGTCGTTTTCTGTGGCCTTGACAAGCTTGAGGCTTCCGGCTGTGGCATCTTTGCCCAATCCAACGATTCCCTGGAATCCAAGTCCGAGGCTGGCGTTAGATCCAACTGATCCGTTCAAGCCAACCAAGAATGACAATGTGGGGTCAGCCTTGTTGTTGGGCATCAACATGCGGACGTCGGCAACCAATCCAAGGGCGTCTGTAAGGGCGTAGTCGGCTCCAACGCCGAACTGCATTACAGGGTCGTCCTTTACGTCTGAGTGGTACTTGAGCATGGCGAAGCTGGCTGAAAGCTTGAAGGCTTCTGTGATTCCGTAAGAAGCGCCCAAGGCAAGCTTGATCTGCTCCTGGCTTCCTTTGTCGGCCTTGAACCAGTCAGAGTCGGCGATTGTGAAGGCGCCTCCGATTGTCACAAAGAGCTTGTCAACGGCTGTGAGGTCAAAAGCGGCCTCGATTGTTCCGTAGCGCTTTACGCCTTTTCCGTCAACGGCAGTAACAGCATCTTTGTTGTAAGTAGCTGTTGTTCCTGCCTTAATAGCGTCTTCATATGTAGCATATTCCTTTCCGTCAGCGCCAACGAACACATTAGCAGAAATCGCTTTCTTGCTTGTGTCTTTGATGTCATACTTTCCGACAAACTGGGCCTTGATGCGTCCGATTCCGTCGATTGTGTAGGCGGCTCCGATAGAGCCTTTTCCAAAGGCGTAGTCCATTCTCTGGAGATATGTGGCTCCGTCGTAGTTGGCTCCGGCCAAGGGAAGGGCGGCGAAAATCTTGAGGGCTTCCATAGGAGTGACCTCAAGGCCAAGGCCGAGCTCTGAGTGGTCAGAGAATGTCAAGCCTTCGTCGTTAACTTTCCATGTGTTGGGGCGAAGCCAGTTCCATGAGCCGTAGCAGAGGTCGCCGCGAACTCCGAAGTTGTTGTCCATCTGTCCGATTGTAACCTTTACGGCGTCAACGGGCTTTACCCAGAAGTTGTTGGCGTCGAAAGGTCCGATGCCTGTTGAAGAACCGTCGGCGTTGAAGGCGATTCCCATGACCATTCCGGCCTTTCCGTCGTCGGCCGTCCAGTTGATGGCCGCGCGGGCGGGTCTCCATCCGCCCCACGGGTTGGAAGCGGCGGCTCCTTTTACGTCCTCGCCGTCAAATCCTACCAATGTCGGAAGGTTGCAGAGCCAAGCTCCAAATCCTACTTCAGCGAAGGCTGAAGTCGCTACCATAGCAGCAAGCGCCAAAGCGCCAATCAATTTTTTCATAATGAAAAAACCTCCTTATTTTTTAAAAAACAGAACTAAGTCTGCCTTTTTACACTAAATATTAACACACATATTTTGCTTTGTCAAGAAAAAAAAGCATTTTTTTTCGAGCATTGGAAAATCGGTAACTTTCAGGCGGAGGCGACAATTTCCTTGACTTGTTCCTGAGTCATTTCCAAAGAGTTTGCGATAATGTCAATGGAAACGCCGTTGGAATAAAGCTTTTTAGCGGCTTCCAGGGCTTTTTGCTCGCGACCTTCGATGATGCCGTCTTGCCGCCAATTGAGTATAGCTACCTCTTCATTAAACTCTGTCAAACACATGCCGATTATAGTCTCCTTTTGCTCGCGGACAAAGCCTTCAAGCAAGTCTTCTTTGCAAGCCCATTCAACAGCCTCGCGCACGGCTTGTTCCTTTCCCATCTTTTTGCTTTGATTTATGGAAATCCGACCGACAAGCCTTACGTAATCATATAATGGTTTGCATTTTTTGACAAGGTTTTCGTTCATGTTGGTGTTGATGTTTATCACGTCCGCCGTCCACTCAAATTTGCCGGAAACATCCTTTTGCTCAAAAGCGCTGGAAAGGCGAAGCTCATAGCGTTCGGAACGGCTTGGCTCTCCATTGTAGAACACCACAAAACGCGGATTCGGAATCTTTATCAGCGATGAGCGGTGTAAATCCAATTTGTTGTCGGATATGAATCTTTGATATAGTTGCGAAAAATAAAAAAGGCCTCTTAAAGGCATATTGGCGTTGGGGCGGCTTTGTTGCTCATAGAGCGTCATTTGAGAATCAACTAAAAAGGAAACGTCGTTGTACATCGTTACGAAAATGACGTTTTCGATCGTGTTGAGTTTTAGAGCGTCGGGGTCGGTGTAATTTGTCCCGTTGAGGGTGTTGTACAAGTCCAGCCGCCAGCGCTTGCTTCTCTCATTATTCTTGCCAAAAATAGCGATGAAAAGCCTGTCGCGGAATTTGGGCTGCGGCCGGACTTCAATTATGTTTGTTTGTTTTTCGTTCACTACGAACCTCCAAAATATTTTTTTCCACGCCTATATCATTGCTTTGTTTGCGCATTTTTTCGTTTTTTTTGGGCTTTTTTGAGGGAAAATTCGCAAAATTTCCTTGAATTTTTCAATGTTGCGCGCTAAAATCATAGAACACTCGTTTTGGAGGTTATTTTATGAACATAAAGAAGATTTTGGCGGCGATGGGATTGTCCGCCCTTGTTTTGGCGGGAGCTTTTGCGGAAGAGAACGCCGGCGGACACAAAAAGTCTGAGATTTCCTATTACAGCGCCCCTGTATATAAAATTATGGATTCGGCCAAGGCTTACACGGTTGTTTACGGCAAGGCCGGCCACAAGATGGGAACGGTGACAATTCCCAAAGACTGGGCAAAGAACAAGCCCGACACTGTAAAAAGGCTTTTGGTTCGCAACTGCCCTCCCAAAATCGGACCTTACGTTACAATCGTAAAAAAGAGCGGCGAGTTCCTCAAGGTAATGCTCACCGTTCCCACAAACCACAACGACAAGATTTGGGGCATCGCCAACGAAAACAAGGTTGAGTCCACGGACGGCGTAGAGTCCGTTGAGCTGGAACTCTAGCCTTTCAAATGAAAATACTGGACTCAAGCCAAATCGCCGCCTTTAGGGCCTTTGTGGAAAGCCACGACGCTTTTATAGTCGCGGGCCACAAGGATCCGGACGGCGATTGCGTTTCAAGCAGCCTAACGGCGGCGGCAATTCTAAAGGCCTTGGACAAAGAATGCGTTTTGCTCAACGCAGGGCCTTTCAAGCGGCCGGAAATCCGCCAGTACGAGCGCCAATTCACAGACCAGATTCCCTTTTTGAGCCAAGAGGACCGCAAAAGAACCGGCCTTTTGGTCGTCGACTGTTCCGAGCTTAACCGCATCGGAGACTACGGCGAAAGCCTCAAGGGCTTTGACACTTTTATCGTGGACCACCACAAGACGGCGGAAACTCCTGCCGGCGCCCAAAGCGTAATCGACCCGACAAGCCCGGCGGCCGTTTGCCTTTTGACAATGCTTTACGAGGGAATTGTCGGAAAGCCCGACGCCGAGACCGCAAAAACAATGTTTTTGGGCCTTAGCACCGACACCGGCTTTTTTAGGTTTTTGCGCGAGGATTCGGCCGACGTTTTTGAGCTGGCCGCTCGGCTTGTGCGCTACGGGGCCAACCCCAACAAAATGTACAACCGCATCACCGGCGGAAAGCCTTGGTCCACCAGAAAGCTTTTGGGCATTTTGCTTTCCAGAACGGAACTTTACTGCAACGGAAAGCTCGCGCTGACCTACGAGACGATGGAAGACACCAAAAATTACGGTCAGGAAGGAAGGGACAGCGACGCGCTTTATTCGGCTCTTTTAAGCGCGCAAGGAATTCAGGCCGCCGTTTTCTTGCGCCAAGAAACAGAAAGCTCTTGCACCGGCGGCTTTAGAAGCCTGGACGACGTTGACGTAAGCGCGGTGGCGGCCAAGTTTGGCGGCGGCGGCCATAAAAACGCCAGCGGCATGAGCGTCCAAGGAAAAATCGCCACGCTGATTCCTCAAATCGTAAAAGAATTTTCAAAAGTTTTGTAACTGTTTCCGGCGGCGTAAAATCCTTTCTTTGCCATAAAGCGCGGCGGCTGTTTTTCCGATAATAAAGGCATGAAAAAGTCGCTTTTGATTTTGGCTGCGCTGGCTCTTTTTGTTGGAACGGCGGCCGCTGAAAAGACTGTCGAATCGCCCTATTCTTACGAGTACCGCGACATCGCCCAAAAATTGCAAGGCCCTTCCGCTCCCTTTGAAAAAGACGGCTGCGTCGTCTTTAGCGCGGAGCTTGGCCCCCGCTACGTGGGAATCGCATTTGACTTTGAGAACTACCAAATCATCCATCCCTTTATGCGAAAGACGACCTACGACCAAAACAACGACCCCGTAAACACTTGGTACTTTTACATTTTGGAAGACGTTCCGCAAGTTTCAAAGATTTACTACAGGATGATAATCGACGGCCTTTGGACCACAGACAGCCTTAACCCGCAAAAGTACTACGACACTCAGACCGGCATCCACCTTTCGGAGCTGACAATCCACAAGCGCGGCGGAGCGGAAACAAGAACCGTCAGCGCGGGCAAGAGCGCCGCGACTCGCTTTGTTTACCGCGGAAAGAGCGGGCAAAAAGTCCGACTTGCCGGAACCTTCACCAAATGGGACAGCTGGATTTACGAGCTTAAGGAAACGGCTGCCGGCCTTTACGAGCTGGACTTGCCGCTTCCGAGCGGAACCTACTATTACGTTTATTACATCGGAGCCGAGCGCTTTCCCGACCGCACCAACCACGACATGGCCTGGACCGACGACGGCCGGCAGGTCTCAAAGCTGGTGGTGAAGTAGGATTTTTTTTTGTTGACAATAAGGGAAAGATGGTATAATATTAGGAATAAAGAACGGAACGCCACGACGGCGGCCGTCTCTTGGCTTTTGTAAGAAGCCTGCCCAAGACTAACACGCGCAAGGGCAGGCTTTTTTTTTCGCTATTTCTTCATGTTTTGGAAGAGAGCGACCGCATTTGCAATCAAAGAAAGAATTGCGATTACAAGCATCGCGACATCGTAACTTGTCATGTTCCGCGGGCCTCCTAATTTTTAAGAATCAAGAGGCGGCCAACCCATTTGTCATGGCGTTCCATGCATTAAGATACGCTTTTTTTTAAAGATTTTCGTATATTTTCTAAAAAAAAAGCGCTTTTTTGAAAAAAACTAAAATTTGAATCCGCCGGGGAGGCCGCCGCCGAACTTTTTGGCCAAAGCGTTAAGGTCCATGCCTCCCATGCCTGGCATGCCGCCAGCGCCGCCGCCCATCATTTGGCCCATAAGCTGCGCCTGCAATCCCTTGTTGCGGCTTACTTTTTTCATCGTCAACTTTGTCTTTTCAAACTGCTTTATAAGCTTGTTCACTTCGGCCACGCTTGTGCCGGAGCCTTTGGCGATGCGCTTGCGGCGGCTGGGGCCGATTATCAAGTGGTTGGCGCGCTCTTTTTTTGTCATCGACTGAATGATGGCTTCTTGGCGCTTCATTCCGCTGGTGTCAAGGTCGCGGCCTTGAAGGGCGGCCGCCGCTCCCGGAATCATTTCCAAAAGCGACTGCATGTTTCCCATCTTTTTAACTTGCTGGAATTGCGCCAGCATGTCGTCAAGCGTGAACTCGTTTTTGGCCATCTTTTTTTGCATGGCGGTGGCCGCTTCCATGTCGACTTTTTCTTGCGCCTTTTCGACAAGGCTCACGACGTCGCCCATGCCAAGGATGCGGCTTGCGATTCGTTCAGGGTGGAAGACTTCAAAGTCCTCGGTCTTTTCGCCGGTTCCGATAAAAAGAATGGGCTTTTGCGTTATTGACTTTAACGAAAGGGCCGCGCCGCCTCGCGCGTCGGAATCGAATTTTGTAAGGACGACGCCCGTAAGGCCAAGCTGCTCGTCAAAGCTTTTTGCGATGTCGACGGCGTTTTGGCCGGTCATCGCGTCGGCGACCAAAATCGTTTCCACTGGATTGGCCGCCTTTTTGATTTGGACCAATTCCTCCATCATCGCTTGGTCGATTTGAAGGCGGCCGGCGGTGTCCAAAATGATTGTGTCGAGTCCGTTCTTTTTGGCGTAGTCAATCGCGTTTTGGGCCACCCGGACCGCGTCCTTGGCGCCGTCCTCTTTATAGACCGGAACGTCAATCTTTTGGCCAAGAACGCAAAGCTGCTCGACGGCGGCCGGACGAACCAAGTCGCAGGCGGCCAAAAGCGGGCGGCGGCCGTCTTTTTTTAGGCGGGCGGCAAGCTTGTGGCTGGCGGTTGTCTTACCGGCGCCCTGCAAGCCCAGCATAAGGATTACGCTCTGGGTGTCGGGGCCTTTTAGCTTAAGGTCTTGCTTGGTGTCGCCAAGCATGGCCACGATTCTGTCGTAGATTATTTTTACGAATTGCTGGCCGGGGTCCACCGCGCGCAGGACTTTTTCGCCCTTGGCTTCTTCTATCGCGCCGTTGACAAAGCGGCGGACGACGCGAAGGTTTACGTCGGCCTCAAGCAAGGCCATCTTTATCTGTTCTACCGCGTCCTCAATGTTTTTTTCTGTAATCGAAGATTTTCCGCTGATCGTTCTAAAAACGTCGGTAAAGGCGTTGGTCAGTTTTTCTAGCATGAGTTTCCCCTAAAAAAATATGGGCCGCCCAAAACGGCGGCGCCTTTTATTTGTTTCCCATCAAGAGTTCAAGCATAAAGTCTTCCGGCTCAATCTCGCGGTTAAGGATGCGGTAAAGGCCGTCGCAAATCAAAAGCTTTATGTTCTTGCTTTGGGCTATTTGGTGAACGTATTTGCAGGCGATGGCGCCTTCCGGAAGGTAGCCGATTTTTGAGACGTTGGCGATAAGGTCGTCAAGGTCCTTAAAGTTTGACAGCAAGTCGGTCTTGATCATCTCTTGGCCAAAGCGGCGGTTGCGGCCGTACTTGCTTTTGCAGGTAACGTCAAGGTCGCCGACTCCCGCGATTGAAGTGAAAGTCTCGGCGTGCGTGGCTCCCATCGCGAAGCCAAGCGTTTGGATTTCGTTTAGGCCGGCGGCCATCAAAAGGCTTTCGGCGTTGTCGCCAAAAATGTCGCTGGTTTCGCTGATCGCGTCAAGGGCTCCGTAAACGACGGCGATTATGTTCTTTGCCGCCGCGCAGATTTGCACGCCGACAACGTCAAAGCTGGAATAAGCCATAAGGCCCGGAACCCGCATAAGCTCGCGGAACCTGATCGAAACTTTTGGGTTTTCGCTGGCCGCGACAAGGCCGGTTATTTTTCCGATGGCCACTTCTTCGGCGTGGCTGGGGCCTGAAATGTAGCAAACGCTTCCCTTGTAAAAGTCAGGCAAGACGCTTTCCATTGTCTCTACGATAAGCTTGGGGCCGTCGGCGGAGGGAACGAAGCCCTTGGTCAAAACGCCTATGTTGGCGCTGCCTTCGGCGATGTTTGGAAGGCTTGTGATTTTTTTGAGCGTTGGAGCCAAGTACAGGGAGGGAGATGCCAGGACAAGGAATTCCTTGCCGGCGGCCACTTCCTGAATGTCGGTCGAAGCCTTGAGGTTTGCGTCCAATTTTAGGCCGGGCAGGAATTTTTTGTTTTCATGCTCGTTGTTGATTGAAGAGACAACCTCGTCTTCCATGGCCCAGAGGGTCACGTCATGTCCGCCTCGCGCCAAGGCCTGGGCAAATCCCGTTCCCCACGCGCCCGCGCCTATAACTCCAACAGTCTTTTTCGCAGCCATCGCAACGCCTTCTGTAAAAAAATTAGAACCAAATGGAAGCGTTGTCTTCCCAGTCGATCAACTCTTCCGGCTTAAAGAACAAATTGATTTCGCGCTCGGCGCTTGTGTCTGAGTCCGAAGCGTGAATTACATTGTACTGAGTGTGGCAGCAGAAGTCGCCGCGAATCGTTCCCGGATGGGCTTCGGCGGGGCTTGTAGAGCCGACCAACTTTCGAACCAAAGTGACGCAGTCGTCGCCCTGCCAGCACATGGCCACAACCGGGCCGCTGGTGATGTATCCTACGAGAGAATCGTAAAAAGCCTTTCCCTTGTGCTCGGCGTAATGCTTGGACGCCAATTCGGGCGAAATATTCATCATTTTAAGGCCAACCAATTTAAGGCCTTTGTTTTCAAGCCGGCTGATAACCTCGCCGACCAACCTGCGGTTCAACACGCCAGGTTTAAGCATTGCAAAACATCTTGTTCCCATAATCCTTAAATTATAGCGCAAACAAAAGCCGCAAGTCAAGACAGCGCTAGTACGCGCTGCCGAGTCCGCCGACCTTTACTTGGAAGTGGCTGAACTCCATTTGGAAGCTGGCTCGGCCTTGGGTCACGCTGCGCAAGTTGGTGCTAAAGCCGAACATTTTGGCCATCGGCGCCTCGCAGTGAATCAATTCCGCGCTGGGCTTGGAATCCTGGCCCATAATCATTCCGCCGCGCTGGGTCACTTGGCTCATCGCCTCGCCTACAAATTCCTTAGGGCAGGAAATTTCAACGTCCATTACAGGCTCCAAAAGCTCGGGCGCGGCGTTCTTGCAAGCCTTGTCAAAGGCGGCCACGGCGCAAGCCTCAAATGCAAAGGTCGTCGAGGTAAGCTCGTTGTAGTCAAGCGCGGTGACGCGGACCGCGGTGTCGGCGCAAGGATAGCCGTAGCTGATTCCGGCGGACAAGGCGCTTTCAAAGCCGTTTTTGACGGCCTCGTAAATTTCTTCAGGGATTGCGGAATTGTGGACGGCGCATTCGTAGCTGTTGCCCGAACCTGTTTCGCGCGGAGAGACGGTGACGGTGATTCCGGCCGTGTTTTCCTTTCCGCCAAGGACGCGGCTGTAGTTTTCGGTCGCGGTGGACTCGGCGGTGACGGCCTCGCGGTAAGTGACCTGCGGAGAGCCTACGCGCGCCTTTACGCCAAAGTCGTCCTTCATGCGGGTGACCAAAACGTCAAGGTGCAGCTCGCCCATGCCGCTGATAATCATTTGGCCGGTCTCCGCGTCCTCTTTATGGGTAAACGTGGGGTCTTCGCGCGAAAGTATTTCCAAAGTTTCGTTAAGCTTGTCGCGCTCGCTGATTGAGTCCGGCTCTATGGCGACGCTGATTACAGGCTCGGGGAAGTTTACGCTTTCCAAGAGAACCGGGAAGCCTTCGCTTCCAAGGCTGTCTCCGGTCTGCGCCAATTTAAGGCCGATGAAGACCGCGATGTCGCCCGCTGAAACGCTCTCTAGCGGCTCGGACTTGTCGGCGTGCATGCGCAAAATGCGGTTCACGCGCTCCCTCTTTTTCTTTCCTACGTTAAAGACTTGCGTTCCGGCCGCGATTTTTCCTGAATACATGCGGACGTAGCAAAGGGGGCCCATCTCGCGGTCGTACTGGATTTTAAAGACAAGGCCAAGGGCCTGGCCGTTTTCCTTGCAGGGAACTTCTACGTCCTCTGTCTTGTCGCGCTTTACGTGAACGCCCTTGGCCGGAGGAATTTCGTCCGGGGCCGGAAGGTAGTCGACGACCGCGTCGATAAGCGGCTGCACGCCCTGGTTGTGGCGCGAGCTTCCCATGACGAATGGAACAAAGGCGCGGCTTATCGTTCCCTTTCGGAGCGCGGCCTTTAATTGCTCCACCGTGATTTCCTTTCCTTCCAAGTAAAACTCGGCAAGAGCGTCGTCGCTAGAGGCCACCGCGTCCACCAACTTTTCGCGCCACTCGTTGGCCTCGTCCAAGCGGCTTGGGTCAATGTCGCTTTCGGTGAATTTTTCGCCTTCGCTTTCAGCGTCCCAGCGGATTTCCTTCATTTTTAAAAGGTCAATCACGCCCTCAAAGTCGCCGCCTTGGCCGATCGGGATTTGGAGCGCGACGCATTCCACGCCAAACTTGTTGTGAACGTCTTCCATCGAGCCAAAGAAGTCGGCTCCGATTCTGTCCATCTTGTTCATGTAGCAAATGCGGGGAACGTTGAACTCGTCGGCCTGCTTCCATACGGTTTCGGTCTGGGGCTGAACGCCGTCAACCGCGCACAAAACGCACACGGCGCCGTCAAGGACGCGGAGGCTGCGCTCGACTTCCGCCGTAAAGTCAACGTGGCCGGGCGTGTCGATTATGTTGATTTGATAGTCTTTCCAATAGGTTGTCGTGGCGGCAGAACAAATCGTGATTCCGCGCTCCTGTTCCTGCGCCATCCAGTCCATCGTGGCCTGTCCGTCGTCAATCTCGCCTATTTTGTGAATCTTTTTTGTATAGTAAAGAATTCGTTCGGTGGTCGTGGTTTTTCCCGCGTCGATGTGGGCCATGATTCCGATGTTGCGCATTTTTTCCAAAGACATAATAACTCCAACAGTACGGCTATCCAGAATTTAAGGCCTGCCGTCGTTTTTTTGCCTCTATATTATAATGAAACATAGAATAAAATTCAATGGGAAAAACTTGACAAAAAGAGAATGACAGTGGTAGAACGAAAGAGAGAGAAGCGGAGCGCCACAGTGGCGGCCGCCTCTTTTGGTTTATGTTAAAAGCCTGCCGAGGTTAGACGCTGGGCAGGCTTTTCCTTTTCGCTTTACCTATTTTTGGCTTTTTTTGAAAAAAAAATTTAAAAATTCCTTGCAAAAACAGAAAACACTCCGCCATAACTCTTTACTTTTGTTGCCTATACCTTTATTTTGTTATTTTTTTTACGAATTTTCAAAAATTTTGCGCGAAAGTTTTAAATAACTTGTTATATTTGCCCCAAAATTCGCGAATTTTGCCCTTTTTTTAAAAACGAGTCTCTAAAAAAAAGGGAGGTTTTTTCATTATGAAAAAATTGATTGGCGCTTTGGCGCTTGCTGCTAT